>SMTZ1_10004812_pt1 | contig 21841 bp, 11 predicted proteins | sample DeeMarSWOR136_30_FD_25667 | JGI IMG/M metagenome (IMG submission 25667) | reverse complement strand
GTGGACGGAAGACGCCTTTTATGACAATTCAACCTTTCAAAGCACCCTTACAGATTCCTATGCCGACTGGGCCGTTAACGAGCTGGCAGGCAGATTTGTTAATCCCGACACACTAAATCAGAACCTTCAATTCTTCATAGTCTCCAACGATGTCACCACCATAAATGTATGGGGCAACGTGGAGTCCTTCGTAATCTCCGGCGACCCTTACCAGATATACGACTATCACCTGAAATTGGAATCGGCCTGTATAGATGCCGGCTACCCGCAGGGAGATTACACCGGACAGAAAGACATCGACGGCGAACCACGAGTATTTGATGGGGATGCTAACGGAACCGAAATCGTCGATATGGGCGCCGATGAATATTACTGGAGCCCCGCTGATTTTAACAGTGACGGGCTTGTCAACTTCTTCGATTATGCCCTCATTGCAAACGTCTGGCTCACAACGCCGAATGACGTAAATTACTACGATGATGTTTACGACCTGATTGACAACAATTGCATAGACCACAACGACCTTGCCCGGTTCTGTGAAGACTGGCTATGGCAGACGGCCTGGGCTAAAACTTTCCCCTTTGCTTATGAAACAATGGGACGCAGTATGGGCGAAAGCCTTGGTCTGACACAAGAGCTTTTCACGTCCGCATCAGCCAAACAGGACCAGCCCGAACTTACCGCCGCCGACATTGAAGATATTCTAAAATGGCTTTACAAACTCTGGCTCACAAATGAAGAGGTAAGAAAGATAATAAGCGAGGATGATTGGCTCAAATTCGTCGAAGAAGTAATAGAACTGGCAGAACAAGAAATACAATATTAAATTGCTTGCTTTCCGACAAATTTAGCTATCTCAATCAGGGTATTCTTTGCCGGGCCTTCTTTAAAATCAGCTAATGTACCCAGTGCTTTTGTGACGAACTCCTCCGCCCGGCTGCGAGCATAGTACATACTACCCATACGCTTCAGAATCTCTGCAAGGCCCTCTCTTTCACATACGGCATCATGCCTAAAAAATGCCCCACCATTAACTCCGTTATTAATTCCCCTGTTTTGTTTCCGGTTACTTCCTGTTATAGAATTGCCGACCGGATGTGCAAGATATGAATTTATCAAATCATTTCTTTCTCTCTTGTCCACTGTCCTTAGTAAATGCAGGACAGCTAAATTCAGTTTATTATAGTCAACATCGCCGCCGGGCATAGTGCCCGTTTTGCTTCCATCGTCAAACATATCTCGTAAGTCATTGGTAATTTGGAAAGCAATACCGGTATTGAGACCGAAACAGGCCAGCGATTGAACTTGCGTCTCACTCGCTCCACCCAAAAGCCCGCCAAGCAAACAACAACTGCCGAAAAGGGCGGCACTTCTTTCGGTGATTATGTCGATATACTCTGATTCGCTCAACTGCCAATTCTGTCTCTCGGTTATCTGTCTCAACCGACCTTCGCAGATTCGATTTGCAGTACGAGCAATTATATCACTGATTTCAGGGTTTAAATCGGAGCATATCTTGAAGGCCTTGCCCAACAAAAAATCACCTAACAAAACAGCGGATTCACTGCTCCACAGACTACTTACAGTCGGCTGCTCCCTTCGTTTCCGACCACTATCTATAACATCGTTGTGCAATAACGTCCCATGGTTAATTAGCTCGACAATCGCTGCAACACGGACGGCATCAAACTGTTTATCGTGTTGATTTTCACTCACTGCCCGATACGACAATAAAACCAATCCCGGCCGAATCATCGTGCCGCCACGGATACGCACGCTTTTGAGCAATTGACCCACTGATTCCGGGACTTCGGCCAACAGACTGTCAATCAGCGTTGCTACCTGCTGTAATTCCGCATTAATGAGTTTAAAAGACGGAAAAGTACTCTCCTCAGGGCCGTTATCGGCATCTAACTTCGAGCGCAGTGAAGGATCGATATGTGCTGGTAACTGCATAGTGTTTAACAAAAATATTGTTTCAAGTTCTAAGTTATACGTGTGAAGTTATTACCGGAAACTAAACACCCATCACTTCTTTCCGTGAGCGTATTTGTAGAATTTTTTTCTCAGCAGCCGTGTGTACCGGCCCGGTTTGCCGTCACCGATAACTCTGCCGTCAATATCAACAATACCAATGACCTCGGCAGCCGTGCCTGTGAGGAAAAATTCATCGCAGGTGTATAAATCAAATCGCGTAAGATTCTTTTCAACCACCTCAAGATTTTCACCCTTCGCCAGTTTAATGACAACGCCTCGCGTTATCCCTCCCAGCGAGCCGGCTGAAATCGGCGGTGTATAAATCACACCGTTTTTTATAATAAAAACGTTGTCGCCTGTAGCTTCGGCCACAAATCCTTCGTGGTTATACATAATCGCTTCGGGCACATTGTTATCAAGGGCCTCAATCTTGGCAAGGATGTTATTGAGATAATTCAGGCTCTTGACTTGCGGAGGAAGCGCCAGCGGATGGTTTCGCACCGTCGTCGCACTTATTACCTTCATCCCTTTTTCATAAAGCTCTTCAGGATAAAGTTGAATATTGTCGGCTATGATAAACACTATGGAATTCTCACAGATGAAAGGATTCAGCCCCAAAGTCCCCACTCCACGGGTAACTACCAGCCGAATATAACCGTCAATAACCCCGTTGGCTTCGACGGTCTTTTCAACCGCATTCGTCAGCTTGTCCTTATTCATTGGGATGTCAAGGCGGATAACCATCGCCGACTCATAAAGCCTCTTTATGTGCGCCTTTAGCTCAAATATCCTGCCGCTGTACACACGAATACCTTCGAAAACGCCGTCCCCGTAAAGCACACCATGGTCGAACACGGATATCTTTGCATCCGCCTCATCAACAAGTTTGTCATTAAGCCAAATCTTTAGCGCCATAACTTCTTTTCTCGTAACGTGTCGTGCACAAATACATCTTCATGATCCGCATCACGCACGACTAATTTTACCATCAGCCAAGGTCACCATCCGTGCAGCCCTTTGTGCGACTCGATCGTCGTGGCTTACCATTACAATCGTTTGCCCTGCCTGATTTAACTTTTCAAAGACGTTTAAAATACCATTTCCTGTCGCAGAGTCAAGGTTTCCTGTTGGTTCATCGGCCAAAAGCACGTTCGGCTCATTCATCAACGCCCTGCCGATGGCAACTCGCTGTCTCTCTCCACCGGACAACTGATAAGGCTTATGTTTAGCCCTTTCGGCTAAACCAAGCTGCTCAAGCAGCTCTTTAGCTCGGTTCCTGGCCCATCTGCGACACCCAAACCAGCCAAGCACTCCTTTAGAGACCATCGTCGGCAGATAAACATTTTCCAATACACTTAATTCGTCCAATAAATGGTAAAACTGAAAAACAAAACCGACCATCTTATTACGAAATCTGTTCAACTCGCCGTTGCCGTATCGGCTCAAATCCCGCCCTTCAAACCTCACAACGCCCTTATCCGGCCTGTCCAGTGCTCCTAATATATGCAGCAGCGTACTCTTACCGCTGCCCGATGCACCGACTATCGCAACATATTCTCCCTTACGTATCTCCAAATCCACCCCCTTGAGCACCTTCACCCTTGTCGCGCCCATCCGATAAGATTTATAAATTTCTTCAGCCTGTAATATAAAATCGCTCTCACTCATAATTGGCTCACCTGCAATGTCTCAATCGGTTTTTGCTTCGCAGCCTGCCGGCACGGCAACAGCCCGCCAACCAGACAAGCAGCTATCGCCGAAAGGATTATGACACCCAGAACCTTAAAATCAATCGTATTCGGAATGTCTCCAATAGCAAAAATCGTTCTATCCCAAAGCGGCTGATATCCGAAGTTATCATAAAGCCACTCTTCTATCCCATTTATATGTACAAGAAACCGCCATCCCCCAACTACCCCTATGGCGGAACCTAACAAACCAACCAAAAAAGAAAAGCCCAAAAATAACATCATGACATTTGCATTCGAAACACCTATGCTTTTTAAGATACCTATATCCTTGCTTTTATGGCTTATAATCATATAAGAAACTACAAAGACAATGAAAACCGTCGTAATCCCCACAAGACCGAACAACACAGTCATCATCATCTGTTCCTTTTCCATTGCCGCGATGAATGCACGCCGGTTATCCTTCCAGCTCTGCACGGTCACCTTCTCTAACAAATTTGCATAACTTTCGTTGGCCTTTTCCTGCCTGAAATTCTCCCAAAGCGAAGCGACTTTTCGACAGCCTTCAAAAGGTTTTACATCCGGCTTAAACTTTATATGGATACCGCTTGCTCTCTTGACTGGACCGCCCATTCCACACATCATTTGAGCCTGCTCAAACGGCAAATATATCATTGAGCTGTCTACTCTCGCCAACCCGCTGTGCGAATTATCGCTATAGTAAAAAGTTTTTGTATTCACCAGCCCTGTACTAACTTTAGCCAGAGCACCCTTTGCAGTCAGTGGAAAACAGCTTATCACAAGACCGCGTCCAATTGGGTCTGAATCATAGCTATATTTACCTTTCGCATCACGTGACAGAACCATGTCAATGCCTATTACACAACCGCCCAAGTTCGGGTCACAGGCGGGCTCAAATGCTTTTGATACATCATCTCTATGATTATACAGTGTCTGGCCAAAACCTGTGGCCCTGCTGTGACTGACCGGCTCAATACCCATAATCTCAACGCCGACGTTTCGCTCCGTCCCCTCCGGACTTACCAGCGCATAGCTTTTTACCACAGCCGACACGCCTTCGACGATATCTTCCTGTTCGAGTATTTTTATGAAATCTTCATAATACGCAAAGCCCACCAGAGACTCGGTGCTGACAACACAGTCACCTGCAAACTGATGGTTTTTCTGTTTGAAATCACGCACCAGCCCCGTCATTACCGTCATAACGACGACAACAATAAACACGGATAGTGCCACCGCAAGCACCGCAAAATACGCTATCCGGCGCTTCAACAGATACCTGATTGCAAGAATAATCTTATACATTCTAACTACTGTATCGTATTGTCACTCACCCAAAAGCACAAATCCATGCCTTACCCATTATTCGTAACGCAGAATGTCCACTGGCTTTGTTCTCGCTGCAACAACTGCCGGTATCAACGTACCAACAACTGCAGCACCTATTGCTATCAATACAATGACCATCGACCAGGACCAATTAATCTCATTGGGTATCTCACTAAACATATACACACTGCTCTTCCAGAGCTTCAACCCAATGACCTTTCCTATCCACCCTTCAATCACATTTACATTTTTTGTAACAATATACGCGATAAAGATTCCGAAAACTGATCCGATTATTCCAACACAAAATCCGAAGGCAACAAAAATCCAACATACCGAACCACTCGCCGCCCCGCAGCTTTTGATTATTGCAATATCCTTCTGTTTGAGTCTCACTATCATATAAAATATGCAGATTATCAACAGAACCACGCTGCAATCTACAATCCCGAATATAAACAGCAAAATCCGCATCTGTTTCCGCAGCTCTTCAACATACCTGCTTTGAAGCTCTTTGGCCGTCATGATAGTGGTCTGTTTGATAAGATACGGACTCCAGTCAAGCTGCTTATCGGCAAAATCCATCCACACTCCGCTTATCTGTGCCAGCGCAGATTTAGTCTCGGCATCGCTGGTAAGTTTAATTTGAACCTGGCTTGCAATTTGTCCCTCTTCATCCGGGTATAGCTCGTTTTGCATCTCCATGATCGGAAGGTAAACGAAAGTTTTGTCAATTTCATACACACCGGTAAATACAATATCCGCAATACCAAACGGTATTACCTTTCTGATAACCTTGTCCTTCGAAATCACACCTGTAGTTAGTACAGCCTGATGGCCTGCCATCTTTTCTGCCGCATCAAAATCATATTCATCAGTCTGCTCATCCGGCTCCATCAACACACCTATGCTCACAAACCCTCCGACCATTTCAGGAAAGCCGGGAACCTCAAAGGAAGGTTCTCCGGAAGATTTACCCTGTTTAATCAGGGATTGATGAAAACCGGTAACTTTGTTTTGTCGGCCCGGCTCAATCCCCCGAATGCTTCCCGCCCGAACATTGCCTTCACCCAAATGCAATAAACCCTGCGCCGACAGCACTCCCGTTGCCGCTTCAACTGCTCCAATCTCCTCCAGGCGTTCGATAAGAAGTGGGTATTGTGCAAACCTGATCGGCGGCTCAAGAACGACATCACCCATTGCCTTAACCGCGCTTTCCTCAAATACTTTGATAAAGCCGGTAAACAGGCTCGCAACAACTATCAACAGCGAAACAACAAGAGCAACTGCTGCAATGCTTAAAAAGACAATCTTCCTTTTACGCAGGTATCGCAGCCATAGAAAAAATTTCAACATCGCATTAAGCCGTTAGGTTTTAATATTTTGACTCACGTTTTACGTGAGACTTATTTTCTCCGCATTTAATACTTTATAGGCCTCAGAAGTGGAAACAGCACTACGTCACGAATACTTGTGGCGCCGGTCAGGACCATGACCAGCCTGTCAATCCCGATACCCAAACCCCCTGCCGGCGGCATACCATATTTCAACGCCGTTATAAAATCTTCGTCCATCTTCGCCATCGTCTCCTCCTGGCCGCGAAGCTGGATTTGAAAATTCTTCTCCTGAACCGCCGGGTCATTTAGCTCCGTATAGGCATTGGCCATCTCCATCCTCGCTATGAACAGCTCAAAACGTTCAGCGTATTTCGGGTCATCCCTCTTACGTCGGGTCAAAGGACACAGCGCCGCCGGATAATCAAGAACAAAAGTCGGATTAATGAGATTGTCTTCGACTGTCGCTTCGAAAACCTCATTGACAACCACCACCTCATCCATACCGGCCTCATCTAATTCAAGCTCCCTTGCCTTTGCCCGGACAGCTTCGATATCATCAATATCACAGCCGCTGTGCTCTTTTAATAGCTCCGAATAACCTGCCCGCCGCCACGGCCGCGTATAATCGATTGTAACGTCCCCGAATTCCACCTGCATCCCGCTGCAGTTTTCTTCCACCAGCAAACAAATAATCTCCTCCGTCAAATCCATCATCACATTGTAATCGGCGTAGGCCTGATACAATTCCAGCATCGTAAATTCAGGATTGTGCTCTCTGCTCAAACCTTCATTGCGGAAATTACGGTTTATCTCGAAGACCTTTTCCATCCCCCCCACCAGCAGTCTTTTCAAAAATAGCTCTGGTGCAATACGTAAAAACAAATCCAGATCCAGCGTATTATGATGTGTTACAAAAGGCTTGGCCGCTGCACCGCCGGCTATTGTCTGCATCATAGGCGTCTCAACTTCCAGAAAGCCCCGCTTACAAAGAAACTCACGTATCGTAGCCACGATAACACTGCGCTTCTTAAACCGCTCCATCACCTCAGGATTCGCCCATAAATCTACATATCTTTGCCTGTAACGAAGATCAACATCCGATAGGCCGTGAAATTTCTCCGGCGGTTGAAGAAGTGACTTGCTTAACAAAGTTATGTCATCTGCCCATATAGTAATTTCGCCGGTTCTGGTCTTACCCAATTGACCGGCCGCCCCGATTACATCACCAAGCTCAAGTAATTTGGCAAGTCGCCACCCTGACTCATCGGAACCAAGCAGCTTTTTGCTCAAACCAACCTGGATTGTCCCGCTCCGATCCCGCAGAGTAATAAAAATCAGCTTACCAATGTCCCTCAGCAGTACAATCCTGCCCGCACATCTGGTCCTGCCCTCCTCACCGGAAACAATATCGCCGTTCTTAGCCCTGCGCAAACAGGACCGGTTCTTGATATCCTCTGCCGGCTCGTACCTGCCCCCATAAGGCTCGATGCCCAATTCCTTAATCCGGCTCAGCTTCTCCTGCCTTTGCCGCTCAAGTCGGCTTTGACCTTCCGAGTTCAATAAAGAATCCTTCCCTTTACCTTCCTTGTTCGTCAAATCCGTATACTCCCTAAGCCCACACTCTAAGATTTGCTCCCACTCGAAACCAGAGAGCCGGCTTGAATCAATTTGCTTTTAATAACCAATACGCCAACCGCCAACTGTGGATCAGACGCCAGGGTATCTTCTACGGTATGTTTTTTCAGCCCCTTGCTATTGTCACGGCCTGCCTGAACCAGAACGTTATTATCCCGCTGCACCTCGCCCATCTTCCTGACTTCATCGTTTCTCATCTTGACCTCGATATCCGGCCCGACGCCCCAATCCTTTCGGCCCTCCTTCTTCATAGCATCCTGGCTCTCGACTCTCTGGCCCGAGGGTAAATGATAATACGCCATCGTGTACTTTAGCTGTGCACCTTCGCTTGGATGACGTGTTATCCCCTGCACGCTGCCTTTGCCGTGCGTCCTTTCGCCAACAAGAATCGCACGTTCATGCCGCTCGTCCGCCAGCGCGCCAGCAACTATCTCCGAGGCACTCGCCGAATAGGAATTTATCAACACGACGAGAGGGTAATTAGGATGTGTACCTTCCTTATGCGCTGATATATAAGTCCACAGCCCGCGAGGACGGGTGCTCACTATCAAGCCTTCCTCGATGAACTTGTCCGTCACTGCAACAGCACTATCCAAAAGCCCACCCGTATTGAATCGCAAATCCAGAATCAATCCTCTCAGACCCTTTGTCTCAAGCTCATTCAGCACTCGCTCCAGGGCATCTGCGGTCCCCCCGGAAAAGCTGGTAATACGCACATAACCGATTTTGCTCTCATCATCAATCATATACTTACGTTCGCCCAATGTAGTCCTCTGCCACCCGCGGATAGTTGGAACTGTTATCTTGGCTCGGGTTATAGTTATATCCCTCCTTTTCTCCTCGCCGATCCTCTTTATCGTCAATGCAACCTTGGTCCCCGCAGGACCAGTAATCGTCCGGACCGCACACGTAAGGGACATATCCTTCGTCTCAATCCCATCCACAAGCTCTATCACATCACCCGCATCAAGACCTGAATTATACGCCGGGGTATCAGGCAGAAGACTGGCAACCGTCAATTGCCCCTTTTGTTTCGTAATCTCGATGCCTATACCCGTAAATTCATTGGTCATCATCTTTTCAAATTCCTGCACCTGTTGCGGCCAAATCATAACCGTATAACGGTCAAGAGCAGACAATGCAGCTTCCGCAAACTGTGCAATCAATACCTTCTCTGGCAATCTGGCGGTTACCTGGTTCAATGACAGCACTTTGTCGAAAACATCTATAAAATCGTCCTTGTCCACACCAGTCGCCGATTGCTCAATCTCATCCAATATCGCCGACAGACCCACCGACCAGGCCGAAAGCTGGTTACTATCGGGCGGTGACAAGGGCTCTTCGGAAACCTTATCCGGGGAAACTTCGTTCAGGCTGTCCGATATCTCCGAAAATGATAACGCCATCACCTCACCCAGCAACCTGCACTGACGGATACCCTTCGTCGCCATTCGCCGGTAGTCAACAATGCTGACGTAATAACGTCTCAGGGCATCAATCGCCCGCACAAACAATTCCTTTTTAACGCCTGTATAACGCTCCACTCGGCTCTCACACGGGCTGTCCTGAAAAGACGCCACTATTGTGGCCTTGTCCAAAAGCTGTTCGGCATGCTCCGAATATTCCTCATTGTCTGCATCGATTGCCTGAAGCCAGGAATAGCAGGTTGTGTATGCATCAAGCCATTTTCCCTTCGACTCGAATTCGTCGGCCTTCTCAATAGCCTTCTGGAAAACCTGTTTTACAAAAGAATCAGAAAGAAGCTGCTCCCTCTGCTCCTCATTCGCAAACTCGCGCACCTTGTTAATATGACCCAGAACCTTGGTAATACCATTAACGTCATCTATGTCATTGCCATCCGTTTTCGCCGGGTGCTCTTCCAGCTTGGTTAACTGCTCTTTATATGCAGCTTCCCGTGCAGATTGACGCCGCTGCTCTATGTTCTTGTATTCATTGATAACATTCGCCAGCCTGCCAAGCTGTGAACGTTCGATGACTACACTGTCTGCAGCATCAAACTTGCCCTCGTAAATAAGCTCACAAGCTGTATCGATAATACCGGACTCTGTTGATTCAACTTTTGGAACTTCAACATCCGCCGACTGAGCAGCAATCACCCCTTTCACTACGGGAACAATCCCGCCGAAAGCAGGATCATATAACACACAAAAAACAACAATTAGCATGAAAATCATTCTGCGTTTCATATTTCACATCTCATTATTAATACTTCGTAATTAGCTAAGCGCCTTCTGCAACACACATTAGATAAGCTTCAGGACACGAAAAAAGAACTTACCGGCACTCAGCCGCCTTCCCGGCACAACCTACAACATGAAGCTTATGCTTGACCATTGCCTTAATGGCATCTCTGCCAGGGCCAAGATATTTGCGAGGGTCGAACTCACCTGGTATTTCGGCAAAAACCTGCCGTATCTTTGACGTTAATGCCAGCCGAAGATCCGTATCGATATTGACCTTGCAAATGCCCATTTTCGCCGCCCTGCTGACCATCTCCTCAGGAACACCCATCGCATTCGGCATCTGGCCGCCGTATTTGTTGATAAGGTCCACAAATTCCTTCAGGACAGTGCTTGAACCATGCATAACAAGGGGATAACCAGGCAGTCTCTTCTGAATCTCTTCTATTACATCGAAAGCAATCTTTGGCTCGGTTTTGAACTTGTAAGCCCCATGACTTGTTCCGCAGGCCACCGCAAGCGAGTCGCAACCGCTCTTCTCGACGAATTCCTGAACCTGGTCAGGGTCCGCAACGTGCTTGCTCACATCGTCAACTCCAACAACATCCTCTTCAATTCCGCCCAGCTGCCCCAGTTCAGCCTCAACAACCACGTCCCGAGGATGTGCATATTCAACCACCTGCTTCGTGATTGCAATATTTTCCTCTAACGGTAGTTTCGATGCATCTATCATCACGGAGGTAAAACCCGCATCCACGAACTGTTTACATGTCTCAAGATTATCCCCATGATCCAGGTTGATTGCGATTGGTATGTCCGGATTTTCCTCTACCACAACATCAATAATCGCCCTCAAATAGCTCAGGCTCGCATACTGACGCCCTCCCCGTGATACCTGCAGGATAAGCGGCGCCTTCTCTTCAGCAACTGCTTCGATAATACCCTGCGTGATCTCCATATTATTGACATTGAACGCACCGATCGCATAGCCGTTCTTATAGGCCATCTCGAACATTTTTTTCGTGTTAACTAACGCCATACTACTCTCCTTAAATTACTTCATACTTGGTTTGAAATACATCTTTCTACTCACTCTTCGCACTTAATAACGTATAGGACCACCATGGCCCATATATCTTTTCGGCCCAAATCCAAGTTCCTGCACTCCCTCAGGCCAGACAGAAAATATAACGGCCTTTCGGTCCATCGACTCATCTACTCTGAACGTAATACCAAAATAAAGCCGGTGATAACGCCTCACAAGCGTTATATCGCTTCGGATATTGGCACCATAGTCAAAATCATACTGCTGCGAAAAAACAACCGTATATCGCGGATCAATTACATAGCTGGCCGCAAAGGTAACCGCATTAGAGCCTTCTTCGCCGTAGCCGTTATCAATCCGTCTCAAGTATCTACTGCCTATATAATAACTCAAATTAGGCCATCGCATACGCGAAAAACCAACATTAAATTGCTGGACCACACCGCTCTGAATATCAAAATTCATATCACTCAACACCGCCGTCGTATCGCTCACGCGCCAGATATAATCGGCACCGAAATAATTACGCCTCGGTCCGTATATATCACTGCTGCGCCTATCCTGCGGCGGTATTAGCGTGCTGAACCTGTTCGCCAGCGGAATATATGGCCTGTTCCAGACAAACTGGTCTGCTCCCGCAGAACTGTCGCCGGAATTGTTCAACCACGTAAAATCCATATCAAGCCGCATCCAGTCAGTTGTACGTTGCTTATCAGCAGGACCGCGCTTCGTTTGAAGCCGCTGAGATATACCTACGTTCAAAATATCCCGCTGTTCAGCTACAGATTCACTCTCTGTATAACCAACAGCCGTCAAATGAGGCTCTATAACATGCCGCAGGCCATTCAAGTCCCAAAGCCGGGATTCGACATCAGAATAAACCTTCCAAAATGGCATCGGAAATACACGAGCACCCGCCTCACCTATCCAGATATTATCTTCTCTGCCTCCCGCTCCTCCATCAATATCCGTATAGAAACCGCTGCCGTCCTCATAAGCAACCGTTCCTGCCACGAACGGCACAACCTTCGCAAAACCCAGCATCATCGGCATGTCCAGCTCTGCCCTCTCCGACATAAACGTAAAGAACTGCTCCGATACCGGCAATGTGCTTCCCGAAGCCAGACGCTGACGAAACCGGCTGACCTGACTGTCGCTGTAAAATGTCAGCTTATCATCGAAAAGCGACTGGCCTGCCCAATGAAATTCTGCGCTGGGCAATTCCTCCAGCTCATCGCTGAAATCGTTTATCCTGCCCTTAGCCAACAAGGCAAGGCCCCAGTTGTCCTCGATACGCTTCAAATGAACCAGCGTCTCCTGCCGCTTACCTACATTGAACTCGTTCCTGTAAAATCCCTCTAAGAAATTCTCATCGGATATGTAACTGACCTCACCCGTAAGCTGCCAGTTGTGAGGCAGAAATTGCCTGTGCTGCCAGAGAAACCTGCCTCGAAGCTCACGAGGAGGCTCAAGGTCTCGACGAGAGTCGTGTCTGCCAAGCCTGTCTTCGCCGTGGTCGTCGATAATATAACCTAAAAGCCTGCCGAAATAATCCTCTCTTTCATAATCAAATTCCACTCCTCCGCCCACGCCGCGTTTGCCGTAATAGTCCAGCGCCAAAGTGCTGTCCGTCCCCTCCGTCTCACGCAATCCGAGCAGCCGGGACAGGTACCATCGTGTCTCAACCGACGTTCCCCAGACACTATCATGACCGAAACGCACGCTTTTGATTGGCACATCGGGCCTTTGCAGGTTACCACGCAAAAACGGCCAGTAAAAAATCGTTCTATCATCCACCTTAAAACGCACATCACGCATCTGGGCGTCATAGCTGCTGTCCGAAACCTTCCCCTTCCGCTCATCAACGGTGGTCGTATCCGTGATAATCACACTCGACGCGTTAATTGAAAGCTGCGGCTGATAAAATTCGCTGCTCGTAAGGGTGATTTCCTCGCCGGCAAACTTATTTACCGCCAGTTGTCGCAGCTTCGCCGCCCTGACATAAACAGGAATCCCCCGATTAACATCGAAGCTCCTCATCACCGCATTTACCGCAAGCGCCTTGTTCTGTTCGAAATCGTAGTATATCTGCTCCGCCCGAATCGTCCGCTGACCATAAGTACAAACAACATCTCCAGACACGTAAATTGCCTTTATATTTTCGCGAATCACACTTCCCGGCTCGGCCCCCCGCTTACGCGTTGCCGCCTCTTCGACATACCATATAACCGCGCTATCAGCCTGCAATTCCAGCAAACCGCCTTCTTCCTGTTTCTGCCACAGATAGAACCGGCCTATTATCGTCACCACATCATCGCCCTCCGCCGTCACGGTTGACTCCGTCTCTAATGCGGCCTCGCCGGCAGGCCTGATATTAACAGGATACCGGCTATTCGGGTCTTTCTTGTCCGCCCCGCTCTCCGCATCTGTGACTGCCGAATAAGCCGCACCAGACAGTAAAAATGCCATTGAGCAAACAAACACAGTTTGTAGCCATATCCTTTTCATCTTCAATTTCAGGTATCGCTCATCTACGCAACAACTCATTCACGCATTTGCGCCTTAAGCTAACGAACCACGGATTATAGCCGATTCTGAGACCAAAGCCAGTAAAAACCAGCTTAATAATACACGGCTGCTTGATTTATCTCGAAGTTTCCTGTAAAAGAGGCATTCTCAATATCAAATTGGAATTTATAGCTATTGCAAAGGGCCTATATGGCTAAAAACGAACGTTCCGCTTATCAGAAAGAAGTTATCTCAAGGTATTACGAAAACCTTGACACGATAATGCTCGGCAAACTCGGTGAGCTGGTCACCGAACTCTACCTGGCCGACACCCCCTCCAAAAAGGAAAGGCTCTGGCAAAGGGCACACAAGGCTATGATAAAGCTTAAAGTCCCTCCCGCAATCATCGACCACATCATGCAAAAAAGAGACGTGGAAATCCTCGCCAAAAATCTCCAGGACTGGCTCGCCAACAAAAAGAAAAAATAAAAAAACTCCCCACCCACTAAATCTAAAAATCCCTCTATTACAGCAAAAATTACTACTTCATAACAAAACGTCCTATATTCTTTTGCTTTAGATGCCGAAATTTGCTATATTGATATCTGATAAGCATAATATTTGAGGAGATAAAAATGAGTAAGAGAACAAAACAACAAATCATGCCGCTCATAGTGTCACTTGTCCTTCTAACAACGGCCCCGACCCTCGCAGGAAAAATCATCTACGTCGATTCGGATGCTCTGGGCGCAAACAACGGCTCATCCTGGACCGATGCTTACAACTTCCTTCTGGAGGCTCTTACCGATGCCGATTCCTCACCCAAGCCAATAGAAATCAGGGTGGCTAAGGGAACTTACAGACCTGATGAAGATACTGATTATCCGGATGGCACGGGGGGGCAAAGCCGTACGTTCAGGCTCAGCAATGCTGTAACAATCAAAGGTGGCTATGCAGGCTTCGGCCAGTCAGACCCAAATGTCCGAGACATCAGAAATTACGAAACTATCCTGAGTGGTGACCTCGGCGGGGGATGGCGAAGCTACCATGTGGTAACCGCCTTAGAAGTTGATGCGAACGCCGTTTTGGACGGCTTTACTATCACCGGTGGCTATGCATATGGAAGAGACACATATCCTTACGGTGCTGGCGTGTATATCAGTCGTGCCAGTAGCCCAAGGCTGATGAACTGTACGATCACTAAGAACGAGACATCATCCAGGGGCGGTGGGATGTATATTGGTGAAGACAGTAATGCAATGATAGTCAACTGCATATTTACCGATAACAAGGCAGATCATGGCGGTGGGATATGGAACTATTTCGCCAGTCCGACCCTGATTAACTGCGTGTTCGCCGGAAACCAGGCAGACGATGGGGATGGTGGAGGGATAGACAATTATACGCACGGTAGGTTAACTCTAATAAACTGTACATTTAGTAACAACACAGCCATTTGGAAAGGAGGTGGCATACAGAATTCTTATAGCACCACTTTAACCATGACAAACTGCATCCTTTGGAATAACAAAGACCGCCACGGCATGGATGAATCGGCTCAGATTGACGGTGCGATGTCAGCTATCAACTATTGCGGTATCCAGGGTTGGACAGGGGCGTTAGGTGGATTTGGGAACATGGGTAACGATCCGTTGCTCGTAGATCCCGACCGCGGCAACTGCCGTCTGTGGCCTGAGTCGCCGTATATAAACGCTGGCGAGAACTCCGCTGTTCCACCATCGGTGGTAACCGACGTCGATGGCAATCCTCGCATCGTTGACGGAACTGTAGATATGGGGGCTTATGAACTCCAACATCCGCCCATTTTATATGTCGATGTCGATGCTACTGGTGCAAACAACGGCTCAAGTTGGGCTGATGCTTACAATTTTCTGCAGGATGCCTTAACTGCTGCCTCAAGGGGGAATGAGATTTGGGTGGCCCAGGGTACATACAGGCCTGATCAAGGGGCTGAGATTACACCTGGAGACCGAACAGCCACGTTCCAACTCAACAGTCTCGTGACCATCAAAGGCGGCTATGCCGGCCTTGGTGAACCAGACCCAAACGAGCGCGACATAGATGCATACGAAACCATTCTAAGTGGTGATCTCAACGGTGACGACAGGCCTCACTTCGTCAACTACGGCGAGAACAGCTACCACGTGGTGAACGCGAATGAAACCGATGCAAGCGCCGTGCTGGACGGTGTGACAATCACCAGCGGAAATGCCGATGGCTCATATTTAGACAAGTACAATCGTGGGGCCGGGATATATAGCACTGACAGCCTCACATTGAGCAACTGTACTATTATCGGCAACTCAGCAAGCAGCTACTCCCCGACAGCTTGGGCTCCTGGCGGTGGAATGTACAGTGAAGGCATTGACAGCATCGCGGTGCTGACCAACTGCACATTCATCAGCAACTCGGCTGGAGATGGTGGTGGGTTGTACATCGGTACTTGGGCCCACCCAACATTGACAAACTGCACATTCATCGGCAACTCAGCCAGAGATGATGGCGGCGGGATATTCAACGGTGGCAGCTGCAAGGGCAGCACATCGCTGACAAACTGCACATTCATCGGTAACTCAGCTGGAGATGAGGGCGGTGGGATACAAAACTGGGGTTATGCACTTTCGACGAGCTTGACTAACTGTCTATTCACTGGCAACTCGGCAATCAGAGGTGGCGGGATGTCCAACGGCTTCAGGAGCACTGCCATACTAACGAACTGCACATTCAGCGGCAACTCGGCATACTACGGAAATGCCCTCTGGTGCGAGACACAGCCTCCAGACCCTGATTATCCTAACAGTCTCCACTTAATCAACTGCATCCTCCGGGATGGTGGGGATGAAACGTGGAAAGACGATAATTCATCGATCAGTATGGCTTACAGCAATATCCAGGGCGGCTGGCCGGGGACCGGTAACATTGATGCCGACCCTTTATTTGTCAATGATGATGGGATGGATAATGAGCAAGGCACGGCGGACGACAATTTGCGTTTGTTAGGAGGCTCTGTTTGTTTGGATAGAGGGACCAATGTGACCATTCCTTCACTGCCGCCGACGGATCTTGACGGTAAAGCACGAATTGCAAACGGGATCGTGGACATGGGCGCATACGAAGGGCCTGAACAGGGCTTTGTGTTAAGCGCCGAGTCAGTGACGGTTCCAGAAGATGGATACCAGACTTTTACCGTGGCATTGGCAATGAATCCCTTGGGGCCGGTTGAGGTAACAGCGGCTTTCGAATCGGGCGATCCTGATGTTATTGTCCAGGCCGGAACCTCCCTGATTTTCAACTCATCCAATTACAGGCAGCCACAGACAGTTACACTTGCTGCCGGGGAGGACGATGACTACATCAATGGCAAGGCCATAATATTCGTTAGTGCGCCAGGTTTGACTACTGTTGATATTGCAGCGCGCGAAGTGGACAACGAATCTGTTCCGGATATTTTGCATGTAGATGCAACCGCCCAGGGTAACAACAGTGGTGCAAGCTGGGCCGACGCCTTTACGGATTTACAGGAAGCACTATCTGTTGCGGCGGCTACTGCCGGTGTCAAGGAGGTGCGCGTAGCTCACGGGCTCTTCAAGCCTGACGGGAGGTCCGGAGACAGGTTTGAAAGTTTTCGACTCATCAACGGCGTTGCTGTTAAGGGCGGCTATGCAGGTTTGAGAGGGCCGGATCCGAATGCTCGGAATCTCCGGGAGTATGAGACGGTTTTGAGCGGTGACCTCGGTGGCAATGACGTTGGGGGCCTAAATGATCCATCGAGGGACGACAACAGCTTTCACGTGGTAGTTGGAAGGGGAGTAGATGCAAACGCTGTCCTCGACGGTTTTACAATCACCGCCGGAAATGCAAACGGTGACTGTTATTCCAATAGCTGTGGCGGCGGGATGCTCAATTGGTACTGCCGCGCCAGGTTGGTTAATTGTACGTTCACAGGGAACTGGGCACAGCAACAGGGTGGAGCAATGTACAATTATTCCAGGAGCACCCCGGAAGTGATGAACTGCACTTTCAAGTGCAATTCGGCCGGCTCCGACGGCGGCGCAGTTCAGAACTATGGGCACTGCTATCCGATTCTGACCAACTGCCTATTCATAGGCAATTCGGCACAGCGCGGCAGTGCTCTGTGCAATTACCAAAGCCAGCCGACGCTGACCAACTGTATTCTCTGGGATAACTTGCCGGGTGCAATTAAAGGTAGCGCAACAGTTGTCTATAGCAATGTTCAGGGGGGGCGGTATGGTGAAGGAAATATCGACGCCGACCCCCTGTTTATTGAGCCCGGCTACTGGGACGCCAACGGTGTCTGGATTGATGGCGACTATCATCTGCTGCCTGATTCACCGTGCATTGATGCCGGCGATCCCAATTATATGGCAGAGCCTAACGAGACAGATTTAGACGGCAAGCCACGCGTACTGGACGGAGATAACGACGGTGTCCTCGTGGTTGATATGGGCGCCTATGAGTACAGGTTCACAATATCGGCTGAGGCCAGGATTGTCCCTCAAACCATTAACCTCGCAAGCAAAGGTAATTGGATAACCTGTTATATCTGGCTCCCCGAGGAGTATGATGTTGCGGATATCGATCCCAACAGCATCTTTCTTGAGAGCAAAATTCAACCTGAGCAATTCTCGCTCAATGAAGACCAACAGGTCGCCATAGCAAAATTCAACCGCGACAAAGTTCAAGCTATTCTTGATGTCGGCGAAATCGAACTCACAATCACCGGCCAATTGACCGACGGAACCGTCTTTGAAGCCACGGATAAGATTAAGGTAATTGACAAAACAGGAAAAAACTAAACCGAGTTTGGGATTTGCCGGACTATATCACAAAGTCCCATAAGAATTAGATTGACAAGGCTGTTTTAATCAGATATACTTATTATATGATTCTGTGAAAAGCTGGCGAAGCGAGACTTTCAGCTTCCTCCGATAGGCTTCCATTAGTGGACTGACGGACATTCATTCGCCATTAAGAAAGAGGTTTTGGCCCTAAATGGGGAGAAAGAAGGTTAGAAATGGCTGCTAAAACATTTCTTAACACCGCATTGACAATTTCACTTTTCTTGGTAGGGTTGTCCGGGTCCTCCGCCACCCACGCAAAAATCATCTATGTCGATGATGATGATCCCGCCGATTTCAACAACATTCAAGCTGCCGTTAACGATTCTAATGATGGTGATATCATTGAAGTTGCACCTGAGACGTATGCACGTCAATTCACACACAGCATTGACTTTATGAACAAAGATATTATTATTCGCCCCGAGTATCCGGAGGATATTTATATATTTAGTTCTTTAAGCGGCGATCCTATTGCCGTCCGGTCCAATCTGATTTCCGGCTACAATTACGTTCCGAATGAACTAATCATAAAATTCAGAAAGACTGCTGCGGCTACGATTGCAAATTGGATATCGGAAAAGAGAAGAATACCTGATTTGAAGTTATCCAATTCTTTGGATAAACTAAATGAGAAATATAAAGTACGAGACATTAAAGCTTTGTTTAAAGACTTTAAGCAAAACAGACAACGTGTACAAAATCTGCTGAACAGAGATAAAGCAATTCTGACGAAACAAGAAAAACGCATTCTCAGAAGACTAAAACGCGCTCCCAAAGATGCAGTCGTCCCGGATTTAGACAGAATATACAAGATTGAACTTGCACCCGAAGGATTAGCAGTCCAGGCTGTAAAAGAATATGGCAAAGATGAGGACGTAGAATATGCCGAACTGAATTACATTGTTTATGCAGATTTGGAACCGAATGACTCACTTTATTCTTTGCAATGGCCTTTGAACAACACGGGCCAGTTATATCCGGAGAGCGGCAATTATAATCATCCTCCGGGAACACCTGATTGTGATATTGACGCCCCGGAGGCCTGGGATATACATATCGGCAGTTCTCAAATAATAGTAGCAGTCGCCGACACGGGGGTGGACTATACTCATAGAGACTTAAAGGACAACATCTGGATAAATGAAGCCGAACTAAACGGAATCACTGGAATTGATGATGATGGGAACGAGTACGTTGATGATATATATGGATACGACTTTATCAACAACGACAGCGACCCAAAAGATGATCATGGTCATGGTACTCATTGTTCAGGGGTAATAGCGGCCAAGAGCAACAATGGACTTGATATTTCCGGAGTATGCTTGCATGCAAAAATAATGGGGCTTAAATTCCTCGGTTCCAGCGGATCAGGCCCAATATCAGATGCGGTAGAGGCTTTTTACTATGCGGTGATAAATGGAGCGGACGTTATTTCCAACAGCTGGGGGGGCGGTTATGTTCAATCAGCTCAGGATGCGGTTGATTACGCTTACAGCCAGGGCGTAATAGTTACAGCATCGGCAGGCAACAGCGGAGATACTTCCAATCAATATCCCGCCGACTACGAGCACGTGATTTCGGTCGCTGCAACAAACTCTAATGATGAAAGGGCCTCTTTTTCTACATATGGTGACTGGGTCGACATTGCCGCACCTGGGGTGGACGTTTTGTCATTGAGAGCAACTGGAACGTCTATGGGAACGACCTACGATGATTACACGACAATCGCATCTGGAACCTCTATGGCATGCCCTCACGTTTCTGGTGCATGTGCACTTTTGTTGGCTGCTTTTCCTGAGATTACAGTGGATGAAGTCAGTGATACCCTAAGACAGTCAGCAGACCCTATAGAAGCAGAAATTTGCCGGTCGGGGCGTCTCAATATATTCGAAGCTTTGCTGGCTGTATCTCAACCGAAAGGATTGATTCGTTTGGACCAGGAGGCTTATGCCTGTTTAGGCAATATAAATGTCTGGCTGTCCGACTCTGACCTTATGGGCAGCGGTACACAGGAAGTAATCCTGACAGCGAGCGGTGGTGATTTGGAGACGATTGCTCTGATTGAGACTCCTGCTTCCATTGGTATTTTCAGTGGAACGATTCCGACCAGCTCAGCTGATACTAATATTGAAGATGGTATACTGCAAATTATGCACGGCCAAATCATCACCGCAAGCTACGAAGATGCCAACGATGGGACCGGCAGCCCTGCTGTCGCTGTCGATACTGCAACGGCCGATTGTCAGGGACCGGTTATTTTCAATGTTCAGATCGATATACCGGGACCTGAGCCTGCAGTTACCTTTGAAACAAATGAGCCCTCTAAAGCGTGTGTGTGGTGTGGTCTAAGCTGTGAAGACCCCAATCTTATTATCAGAAGGCACTCAATACCGTCAACTTACCACAGTATAAAGCTATCCGGCGTCTCTCCTCAAACCCGATACTTTTTCCTGATCGAGGCCGAAGATGTTGTGGGAAACACGACGTTTGATAATAATGATGGACAATGCTATAACTTCACAACCAACGCTCCGGGTGATATCAATGTCCCGGCTGACTACCAAACAATTCAGGAAGCAATCGACTACTCCTGGAACAGCGGAACCGTCCGGGTTGCCGACGGCATATATACCGGTGACGGCAACCGTGATATCGACTTCAAAGGAAAAGCCATCACCGTCAGGAGCGAGAATTTCCACAATACAGAAGGCTCCGATTCGGTCCTGGATGGTTTTACGATTACCAGCGGCACTGGGTTTCTTGATTGTGGCCCATACGGCTGTGTCCGACAGGGCGGTGGAATCTTTTGTTATAATAGTAGCCCGATGATTAAAAACTGCGTAATAACCAATAGCACGGCTGATTATGGAGGCGGAATAACCTGTGGCTCGGGAAGCGCGACGATTACAGACTGTATTATTAAGTCAAACAGTAGCCAACGAGGAGGTGGTATCTATACCTTTAGCAACGCAACTATAAGTAATTGCATTATCAGCAATAATCATGCGGCCCATCCGATAGGTGGTGGAGGTGGCGTCTATGGCTCGAAACTTAGAATAAAAAACTGCTTTATTGCCGAAAATTACGGCTCCAACGGAGGGGGCATTACTGCCCATTGCACTACAGGTGACAATATAATCACAAATTGTACCATCGTAGACAATTCATCTGGTAACAAGGGTGGCGGAATCTCGGCCTACTGCAGTGACAC
>SMTZ1_10005493_pt1 | contig 21857 bp, 19 predicted proteins | sample DeeMarSWOR136_30_FD_25667 | JGI IMG/M metagenome (IMG submission 25667) | reverse complement strand
GGGATAGGATTCAGCTTGCCATCACGGAACATTTTGAGGGCCATGCCCACATCCTCGCCGAGGAGTTGCTTAAAGTCTAAATCTCCCCGCAGAAATTGGCGTACATAAAGTTCGCCCATCAGGCCCAACTCGTACATCTTTCCGAAGTAGCGGATTCCCCGCAGCATGGCCTCGTAGAAATCGGGCACATCCGGCACCTTGGGCTTGATCCCTTCCTGCCGGGCCATGATTCGGAAGACGTCCATGATGGCCGTGATGTTGATGTCCTGAGGGCAGCGGGTGGCGCAGGCCTCGCAAATAGCACAAAGCCAGATGGTTTTGGAATTGAGGATCAGGTCCGTCTGACCAAACTGAGCTGCGCGCAAGAGTTGATTGGGCGTCAGGTCAAAATGCTCGGCCACAGGGCAGCCAGCCGTACACTTCTTACATTGATAGCACAGATAAACGTTTTCGCCGCATTCTTCCCGAATGTAATGGGCCAGATCGGTTTGAAAAGTTACGCTCATGACCGAGTCCCTTCAAAGGGTTATAGACCCGCCGCTTTCAGCACGGCCGGCACTTGCTTTTCCCAGCCGATGGCCATGATGTGCACGCCCTGGCACATATCTTTCATCTCGTTGATCAAGCGAGCCGCGATCTCGACGCTCTTCTCCACCCGATTGGGAGCGTCGGCCATCTCTTCGATGAGAGGTTCGGGCACGTGCACACCGGCTACGCTACGATTCATAAAGCGCGCCATACCAGCTGATTTGAGGAGCACAACACCCAGCATGATGGGTACGTTCAGGTATTCCACAGCCTTCATAAAATCCTCGAACTTGCCCGGCTCATAGATGGCTTGGGTCTGGAAGAACTGAGCCCCGGCCTTGACTTTCCTTTCCATCTTGATAATCTGGGGCTCCAGCGGCTCTGCGCCGGGAGTGACGGCCGCTCCCAGGCAGAAGTCAGGGTTTCCTTTCAGCTCCTTGCCAGCCAGGTCGCGTCCCTTCTGCAACTCGCTGGCTGCCTCCAAAAGGGAGACCGAGTCCAGGTCGAAGACAGGCATGGCATGGGGGTGATCGCCCAGGGAGACATAGTCGCCGGTGAGGCAGAGGACGTTCTCAATGCCCAGCGCATAGGCGCTGAGCAGGTCCGACTGCAAGGCGATGCGGTTGCGGTCACGACAGGTCATTTGGAAGATAGGTTCCAGGCCCCTCTCCTTGAGCAGGCGACAGGTGGCCAGGGAGCCCAGGCGCATCACCGCACTCTGTTGGTCGGTGACATTGATGGCGTCTACCTGGCCCCGTAGTAATTCGGCATCGGTTAGCATCTCGTGGATATCTACACCTTTAGGAGGGCCTACCTCAGCGGTCACCACGAATTTGCCCTGCTCGAATAGTTCGTTGAGTTTCATCTGGCGGCCTCCTTCATCGTTCCAGGGCCCAGCGGGCGGTGGTTCTCAGTTCCCTGGGGGGTTCCATTTTGGCGTAATTCTTGATCTGGGAGGGTGCGTCTCTGAGCCGGTCCAGGCGGTTGAATTGCTTCAGGCGTTCGTAAATCAGGTGCCAGCCACAATCCCTCACTTCGGGCTCGAACTCACACTTACCATCCCTGGCCCCGCCGCAGGGGCCATTGAGCAGCCCTTTCGTGCAGGCGGTCAGAGGGCAAATGCCCCCCGTGAGGTCCAGCAAGCACTCGCCACACTCCCGGCAGCGTTCATCGCCTTGCCATTCACCGCGAGAACCGCCCAGGGAGATGGTGTTGCACGCCGGGTGGACGACCTTGTTGACCACAGTGGCGGCGGCTTGCACCCCAACCCCGCAACACATCACCAGCAACGAATCGGCGGACATGACCTGATCCTCCAGAGGCCTGAGGCCCGTTTTCACCAGGGCCTTCTGACACAAGAAGTCCAGCACCGCCCAGCCAGTGATCTCCTTGCCGGCCTTTTCCAGCTTGCCCTTCATTTCAAGGACCTGTTTCTCTCCCCCGGTTTGGCTGGCCTCGGCACAACCTTTGCAGCCCAGGAGGAAAACTTTAGTCTCCCCCCAGAGGAAGCTCAGAATCTCGTCCAGAGATTTTTGTTCAGAAATCAGCATTTTCTCGTCTCCTGTGGATTTCATAGCAGAGAAATCGGTATGGATTTGTCCGATCTGCTTTCTAGCGAGCCCGCATCAGCTTGTCTCTGGTCGCCTCGAACCGAGAGGCAATGATGGCGGTGAGCCGTCCCATCACCTTGTAGCCCATCTCGGGATCTTCTTCGAAGAGGCGTTGCATGTCGGTCCTGGCTAGGGCTAGAACCCTAGACTTCTCCAGGCATTTGGCCGACAGGGTAAAGACGTGGGGGGCTACCAGGGCGGACCAGCCAAAGCACCGGCCCTTAGTGATCACATCCACAGTCGTCATCTCCGCTGTTGGGGAGGGCCCCGCGCGGGTTAGCAGAGCGACTTTGCCCTCCCGCACCAGGTACAGCGTGTTTGCCTCGTCCCCTTCGTTAAAGAGGGTGGTCCCCGCTTCGTGAATCTCATCGCGGCACAGGTTGACTATCCTTCCCACCTGACTATCGCTCAGGTCCTCGAAGGGCTCAGAGGCTCGCAAGGCCCGAATCTTGTACGCTCTTTTCTCCAGGTGTTTCTCCACCCGCTTCAACAGGTCAGGAGGGGCGATAGGCTTGTCAATGTAATCCTCAGCCTCCAGGCTGAGGCCTTGGCTCACAGCCAGGGAGGTTTCCGCCACCTTCTGGGAGAAGCTGGTCAGCATCAAGATCGGGACCTGGGCGAACTCGGGGCTGCTTTTGAGTTGGTCGCAAACGGTGAAGCCATCCCTGAGAGGCATGACGATGTCTAGCAGGATCAGGTCTGGTTTTTCTTCTCGCGCTTTTTGCAGGCCTTCCTCTCCGTCAAAGGCCACGACTACCTCGTAAGGCACGCTTTCCAACACCTTGCGCGTGGCGTACACAAAGTCAAAGTCATCGTCAATGATCAGGATTTTGGCACGTGGTTCCATTATCCTTCCTCCTAAATTCTTTTTCTATTCCTCAGATCTGGGGCCTAGGCAAGAGGCCAGCGCGCTCCGTTATTTCAGGGACGGCTTCCTCCCACTCAATAGCCATTAGATGGATGCCTGCCACACCAGGGATCTCCCTTACCTGCTGAATAACCTCGACGCAGATCTGGATGCCCTCCTCTTCTCGCTTCTCCTTGGGGCTCTTTTCCATGCGCCCCACGATCTCGTCGGGGACATCCATGCCAGGTACAAACTTGGCCATGTAGCGCGCTGCACCCACGGTCTTGATAGGGCTCACTCCAGCCAGGATGTAGACCTTCTCATGCAGACCCAGGTCGCATACCCTCTTCATGAATTCGGCAAACTTGGGGACGTTGAAGATAATCTGGGTCTGGATGAAATCTGCACCAGCCGCCACCTTCTTGGCCAGGCGGTAGGGGCGGTACTCGAAGGGGTCGGCAAAAGGGTTGGCCGCTGCACCGATGAAAAAGCGCGGTTCCTGTCCTTCCATCTCCTCCCCACACTCGAAGCGCTTCTCATCGCGCATGGCCTTGACCATCTGCAACAACTGCATCGAATCGAGGTCGAAAACGTTCTTGGCCTTAGGGTGATTGCCGAACTTTTGGTGGTCACCAGTCAGGCACAGGAGGTTCTTCATGCCCAGGGCCGCCGCCCCCAGCAGATCAGCCTGGATGGCAATGCGGTTGCGGTCACGACAGGTCATCTGGATGGTTGGCTCCAATCCCAGTCCCAGGAGCATGGTGCCCACGGCGATAGAGGACATGCGCACCACCGACGTCTGGCAGTCGGTGATGTTGACAGCGTCCACGTGGCCTTTGAGGTAGCCCACTTTCTCCTCGATGACCCCTCGGTCGGCGCTCTTGGGCGGCCCCAGCTCGCCCGTGGCCGCAAAGTGGCCAGCGGCCAGAACCTTTTCCAGGTTACTACCAGCTTTCATATCCCGATTTCTCCCTCAGACAGGCTTAATAGGCAAAGTGAAAACAAATCGGCTCCCTTTGCCATCGGCGCAGGGGCTTTCGGCCCAGATTTTCCCCTGGTGAGCCTCGACGATCCTCTTGGCGATGGACAACCCCAATCCCGTCCCCTTGGTGGTGCGGGCATCGCGCCCACGGAAAAAGTCCTCGAAGATGTGGGGCAGGTCGTCGGCGTGGATGCCTGGCCCGGTATCAATGACTTCAACCTGACAGTGCTCGCCCATACTTTCCAGCCGAAGCGTCACCAGGCCCTTTTCAGGTGTGAACTTGACCGCATTGCCCAGCAGGTTGTTCAACGCCTGTTGCAAGCGGTTGGGGGCGGCGTAGATAATGGGCAACTGCTCCGGCATCTCCACCCATAGCTCCATCTCCTTCTCCTCAGCCAGGGCACGCACGTCTTCCACGGACCTGGCTATCACTTCGGAGAGGGAAGTCGCTTCGAATTCCCGCTCGATTTGGCCAGCCTCGATGCGGGAAACATCGAGGAGGTCGCTGATCAGATTCAGCAGTTCCCCGATACGGTAACTGCTTCGGGCCAGCATCTCTCGCTGTTCTTCGTTGATCTCTCCAGCAAAGCCGCCCAGGATCACCTGCAGATAGCTCTCCACGGCCACGATGGGGGACTTTAAGTCATGGGACACCATACCCATGAAGTAGGTCCTCATCCGATCCAGCTCCACCAGCTTCTCGTTAGCCTCCTTCAGCGCTCTGGACTCCGTCAGGAGGCGGTCTTTCAAAGCAACCACCTCCCGCTGCCGTTTCCTTAGCTCTCCGGCAATGGCGGTCATCATATAAGCAGAGATGTACAGCGTGGTCACGAAGGTAAGGAAAACAGTCAAGATGTACGCTTCCTGGCGGTAGAGATCGGCGGCGACAAAGCCCTCCAGGTGGACATGGGGGATGACGGCAAAGTACTCCAGGCCAACCAGGGAGCCAAAGAGGAAAACCGCCAGGGTGGCCAGCCAGTAAACCGTCCGATAGGGAAGCAACATAGTGGCCCCGATAATATGAAAGATAAAGTAAAAGAGAAAGGGATTCTCTATGCCACCGGTAAAGTGAAGGAGCACGGACAGGGCCAGCAGGTCAACAACGCTCTCCATGGTGGCGAACCTTCTGACTCGCAATAAGAGGTCGGGAGAGGCGCTCTCGGGAGCCAGCCTTCTAGCCCAGAGCTGGAATAGCAGGTTGTAGGCCGCGATGCAAGCAGCGATGACGTACACCGGCGTGGTAGGGAAGCCGATGTGGAAGACATAGCTGGCAAAGAACGCGATGACCACCACCCCCATAATCGCCACCCACCTGAAAGTAATGGAGTAGTAGAGTCGCTGCAGCAAGGCGGTCTCTTCGGGAGTGTACTCAAGGGCCAGCTCCCCACCGGCCAGGAACTCATTTAGCTTTTCTCGGGTGTCCCTGAGGCGAGAGGCGACTATGCTCGTAAGCCTGGTCATCACCTTCTGGCCTATGTGGGCATCGCCGTCTGTCAGATGACGCAGACCGCTCCCCTCGATGGCAATGACCTTAGCAGCTTTGAGACATCGGGCCGACGACGTGAGGATGTGAGGCTCCACCAATGCAGACCAGCCGAAGGCCTCGCCTGGGGTCACGACCTCAATGGTCGTCGGTCTTGGCGCGGCGTAGGGCCCCAGGTCTAGCCTGGTCTCCAGGACAATCTCTCCGCCCTCGACGATGTACAGATCATGCGCTGAACCGCCTTCCTCGAAGATGATCTCCCCAGCCTTGTATTCCTTCCTTCGACTCAGGCTGGCAATCTTCTCCAGTTCGCTATCGGATAGCCCCTCGAAAAGCTTGACCCTCTTCAGGGCCTGCGTCGAAACCATCTGCTCTCCCCTTTACCTCCTGCAACACTGCCTTCGCGATCTCGGGGATCCTCTCTTGCAACTCCGGTGACGGTTCCAGCCCCCAACCCATCTCCTTAGGCTCCACGCCGATGATCACCACCTCCTTGGGCTCGATCCCCAACCCTTTCATCGTGCTCAAGTTTGCCATAAAGCTCATCTGATGGGCCGATACCAGGCCACCGCTTTCGGTTGTAATGTCCTCGGGACTGAAGCAGTAAATGGTGCCTGGCTCCTCTCCGCCCAGGGCGGCGTCAATCACGATCAGCTTGTCTGCCCCCTCTATCAGAGGGATGATGTCAGGGGATGTCCCTCCATCAATCACCTCTATCCCCTCGTCCAGGGACATCTCCTGCAAGGCGTGGGCCGCGTGAACGCCAATGCCCTCGTCCTTGAGCAGTATGTTCCCCATGCCAAGGATCACGATTCTCCGATTGGGCGGGGTCTCATAGCACACGGAACTTGCCCAGGCTGCGGCCCTTGGGCGTGACCAGGTGCACGGCGCAGGCCAGGCAGGGGTCGAAAGAGCGCACGATACGCACGATCTCGAAGGGGTTGTCTTCGTCCTTGACTCTGGTGCCTGTCAGAGCCTGTTCGATAGGGCCTGGCTGCCCCTTGTCATCCCGAGGGGAGGCATTCCAGGTGGTAGGCACTACGCATTGGTAGTTGGCGATCTTGTGGTCTCTGACCTCCACCCAATGGCCTAACGCCCCTCGCGGGCCACCCACCAGTCCCATGCCTGTGCTTTCCTGGGGGATGGTGTATTCGGTGTAGACTGGCTCGCCAGGCTTGAGTTCTAAGAGCCAATCAGCCATGGCATCGGCCACCACTTTGCACTCCAGGGCTCGGGCGGCGTGCCGGCCCAACACCGAGAAAAGGGCAGCAGGTGAGGCCTTGAAGCGGGCCAGGGTTGAGCCAACCATCTCTTTCACTGTGGGGCTACCTTGAGCATAAGCCACCACCATGCGTGCCAGAGGGCCAACCTCGTAGACCTGACCTCCGTAGCGGGGGGACTTGAGCCAGGAATAGGCCCCCTCTTTGTCCGGTTGGGGCTCGGTCATGCCCTGGGAGGGATGTCGACCCGTGCTAACGTCAGCATACCAGGAATGCTTGACCTCTTCGGCGATTTTGGCTGCATTCACCTCGCCCAGTTTGAGATCGGTAGAAACGGTACCTGACTTGAGCAGCCGGTCTCGCTTGAGCAGGTCAGGCTCGTGGCCGTCCAGGTCGAAGGCGCCATAGGCCAGCAGGTTGCCGCAACCAGTGCCTATCTCAAAGTAATCAGGGTAATTCTCGGCCACAGCCAGGACATCGGGAATGTAAACGCGGTCAATGAAATCCCTGAGCTCGTTCAGTCGCCACAGGAAAGCGGCGATCTTGTCTATAGTGGGAGGTTGGGTGACTCCGCCGGGTACAATTCCCATGTCGTGAGGCATCTTGCCCCCGAAGATAGCCAACATTTCGTGGGCCTTGCGCCGCGCGGCCAAGGCTTCCAGGTAGTGGGCTGTGGCCAGTTGGTCAATCTCATCAGGCAGGCGATAATCCCCTTCGTAGCGGGGGACGAAAGGCCCCAGCGCGCCCCGCTCGATAAAGTCCTTCACCGCGTTCAGGGCCGGGTCGTTGCCTTCATAATGGGCCACCTTGGTCACGTCCACGTAATCCAGGGCCGCCAGGTGGTAGAAGTGCAGAACGTGCGACTGGATAAAGTTGGAACCCAGGATCAGGTTACGGATGATGCGCCCGTTGTCGGGAATCTTGTCGGCAATGCCGAAGGCGCTGTCCAGGTTCAGGGTGGCGGCGGTGGCATGAATGGCAGGACACACACCGCAGATGCGTTGGGTGATGCGCTGGGCATCGCGAGGGTCTCGTCCCCGCAGGATGATCTCGAGGCCGCGAAACAACGTGCCCGAACTGTAGGCCTCTTTCACCTGGCCGTCATCTACAACAGCCTCGATCTTCAGATGTCCTTCGATACGAGTAATAGGGTCAATGACGATTTTGCCCATAGGGCTTATTCCTCCTTCACATAACTCGCTTTTGTCTCCACTATGCGCCGATGTTGGGTATAGCCTCGTCTGTGATCTTTTCGTAGAAGGGGGAAACCACGTCAGGGAAACCAGGCTCACAGCACCCGATGCAGGGGGAACCGTTGCCCACACACCAATTCACCCCGTTGTTCCACAGCCGGGTCGGGCAATCGGCATGGGTGACGGGACCCTTGCAGCCCAGTTCGTAGAGACAATAGGGGTCGCTCAGTTTCTTGGCGAACTTGCCCTCGTCGAAGTAGGCGCGGCGGGGACAATTTTCGTGGATCAGGTCTCCGAAGAAGAGCTTGGGGCGAAGATGCACGTCTAGCTCATCGGGCGATGGAAGGCCAACGAGCAAGATACTGGCTACCGTGCCCACGAACCAATCGGGGTGGGGTGGACAACCGGGAATATTGATGAGGGGAGTGGTGATGCTGCGAGAGGAAAAAACCTCTTGCACGCTCTGGCACTGGGTGGGGTTGGGCTTCCCCGCCGGGACCCCACCGAAGGCGGCACAAGTGCCCAGAGCAATCACGGCCATGGCCTCGCGTCCCAGGGATTCCACGTGGGAGAGCATAGAGATGGGCTCCTCATCGTTCTCTCCGATGACGCAATATACGCCATCTTCAGCGGTCGGGACGGAACCCTCCACCACCAACAGGTAGCCGCCCTTCAGGTTTTGCTCGGCCTCCTCCAGCACCTCGATGACTGGATCTCCCGCACCGGCCATCACCGTGGGATGAAATCTGAGGTTGACATGCTTGCCGGGGATGACCTCGTCAACCAGCACGTTTCTGACGCTAGGGCTAACTGCGTTCAGCAACGAGACGGCGCAGCCACTACAGCCCGCTCCTTGCAACCAGATCACAGGATACTCCTGCGTTTTCGATTCTCTCATGTCCTTCCTCCAAAAGATTTCCAGTGGATTTTACCACATCTGGGACATTTGTGCAAACAGGCACAAATCAGGAAGTTGCTTCCAGCCGCAAGTCTTCCCTTATGATATGGCGTGGACCGCCATCGCGGCTGGTGGACCAGTCCTTGACCGGCTTGATTTGCAACATGAGGTCTAGATTGTCCAGGGCTTTGAGACGGTCGTAGATGAGCTGCCAGGCGCAGTCAATGTTGGGATCAATCTCGCACTTGCCCTTTTGCGAGCCGCCGCAGGGGCCGTTGAGCAGGCTCTTGGAGCAGCGGGCGATAGGGCAAATGCCGCCGGTGAAAGCCAGCACACAGTCGCCGCAGGCCTTGGTGTTGAGGCCAGGCAAGGTTAGCTTCTCCGGGAACTGCTCGGTCAGGGTCTGGACGCCGATGCCACAGGCCAGAGACAGGATGACATCGGCCTCTTTGATCCGCTCGGCCACCTCCTCGTTGTACTCATGCTCGCACTGGCGCTGCACCGTGGCTTCGATGATCTCCTTGTTTTGACCATCGAGCTTGGTAGCCATGCGCAGCGAGGAGACCAGGATGCCTACCTCCTTCTCCCCGCCGGCAAAGCAAACGGTAACGCAGGTGCCACAGCCGACTACCAAGACCTTCTCATAATCGGCAATCATGGCCTTGATTTCATCCAAGGGCTTTTGTTCGCCTACAATCATGTTTTAACCTCCGCTGTCACTCTTTTGTCGTCTCTGCAGAACTCCCATCCCTCAACGGACTCGGTCCCAGCGCCCGGATGCGCTCCGTCATCTCGGTAGCGATTTCGGCAAAGCGGGCTCCCTCGGCTGACGAGAGCAAGTACATCTCCAATCGCTCGCCGCCCAGGCCGATCTCATCGAGCAGCCCTTTGGCATATTCCACCCGTCGCTCGGCGTTGACATTACCATCCAGGTAATGGCAGGTCCCCTTCAGTCAGCCGGCCACGAAGATGCCATCAGCCCCCCGTTCGAAGGCTTTGAGGGCATACAAGATGTCGAACTTGCCGGTGCAGGGCAGCTTGACGATTTTGACGTTGGTCGGATACGAGAGGCGCATCGAGCCTGTCAGGTCGGCGGCAGCGTAGGCGCAATAGTGACAGGCAAAGGCGAGGATTTGAGGTTCGAATTCGGTCATGGGTCACTCCCTTTTCTAAGGTCAGGCCAATACCAACTCGAACAACGCTTCTTCTTTGGCCATGATCTGCTCATCGCGATAGTGTTGCAGTTGGATGGCTTTGGCCGGGCACTCGGCGGCACAGGAGCCGCAGCCCTGGCAAGCGGCGGCCGCAATCTCAGCCACACCCAGGATGCCCCCTGCTCCCACTTTGGAGGGGTTCATCCGCGGCACGTCGTACGGACAGATGCGCACGCAGGTCAGGCAGCCGGTGCACTTTTCCTCATCCACCACAGCCACCACCCCACCTACCTGAAGCACATCTTTGGAGAGGATGGTCGTAGCCCGGGCAGCCGCAGCATTGGCCTGGGCGATGGTCTCGTCAATGAACTTGGGGTAGTGGGCTACGCCGCACAGGAAAATACCCTCCGCCGGAAAGTCCACCGGGCGCAGCTTGACGTGGGCTTCCAGGAAGAACCCCTCCAGGGTGCAGGAAAACTTCAGGAGCTTGGCCAGTTCCTGGCTGCCCTCGGCCGGCACCATCGCTTCGGATAGGACCAGCAGATCTGGCTCCAGCACGATAGGAGTTTGCAGGATGAGGTCGTTAACCCTTACCTGCAACTGCCCATTGTTCCTCTGCACCTGGGGCTTGTTTTCATCGTCGTATCGTAAAAAGATCACGCCCTGATCACGCGCCTGGGTGTAGAGAGCCTCCTTGAAGCCGTAGGTACGCATGTCTTTGTAGAGAATGTAAACATTGGCTTTCGGGTTGCGCTCCTTGAGGGCCATGGCGTTCTTGAGGGCCACCGTACAGCAAACGCGGCTGCAATAAAAGTCGGGGGCGTCGTCTCCTCCATCGTCCCAGGGACCGACACATTGTATCATCACCACAGAGCGGCAGGTGTCTATCACCTTTCCCCTGTCTTCCATCATCTTTTCCAAATCGCCCTGGGTGGTGACTTTGCTGTCCTGCCCCAACAGATACGCGCTCCCCCGGTACTCCTGCCCACCGGTGGCCACGATGGTCACTCCATGCTCGATGAGGCGCTGGGTGGGAGCATCCACGCTGGCCACTGTGGTCTTGAAATTGCCCACGAAGCCGCTGGATTTGACCACTTCGTAACCGGTCAGAACCTCGATGCGTGGGTTGGCCTGGACTTTGCCCACCAGTTCCCCCAAGTAAGCCTGGGGGTCGCTGCCGTCGGCAGTATAGTAAATCTGGCGCAATCGTCCGCCCAGTTCCCGTTCCCGCTCTACCAGATAGACTCCAAAGCCCTGCTCAGCCAGGTTCAGGGCCGCCGTCATGCCAGCCACGCCACCGCCTATCACCAATGCCTCGTGACTCAGGCTCTGGGCCTCGGTGTAGAGGGGCATTAGCAGGCGCGCACGTCCCACAGCCATGCGTGTCAGATCCTTGGCCTTGACCGTGGCTGCCTCAGGCTCACCGGAATGTACCCAGGAGCCTTGATCTCGGATATTGGCCATCTCGAAGAAATAGGGATTCAGCCCGGCCTCGCGGATGGTATCCTGGAAGATGGCCTCGTGGGTACGGGGTGTGCAGGCGGAGACGATAACGCGGTTGAGCTTGAACTCCTCAATGCGTTCCTGAATGAGTTTCAGCGAATCGGCCGAACAGGTGTAGAGGGTGTTCTCGGTGTAGACCACGCCGGGTAGGGTCTTGGCGTACCCGACCACTTCGGCCACATCCACCACCCCGGCGATGTTGGAGCCGCAACTGCAAATAATGACCCCGATGCGTGGCTCCTCATCTTCGAGCCAGGCCACCTCCGGCGGGTAAACCTTCTCCGTGACCAACGTGCCGCGTGCCTGGCCGATGGTAGCCAGCGCTGCTGCCGCGGCCCCGCTGGCCTCGGTGACGCTCTCGGGGATGTCCTTGGGCTCGGCGAAGGTGCCGCACACGTAGACACCTGGACGGGTAGTTTCCACCGGGTGGAAGGGGTTCCTCCGGCAAAAGCCCCGCTCGTCCAGTTCGATGTCCACCGTCTGGGCCAACTCCCGGACGTCGAGCGGGGGCTCCAGGCCCACGCTGAGCACCATCAGATCGAACTCCTCCCGGACAAGTTGGCCGTCCTCGGTCTCATAGATGACTTTCAGGTTGCGTGTGTCTGGATCCTCAGCGATGGCCGGGATTCGCGAGCGGATGTAGCGAATACCATATTCATTCTGCGCCCGCTCGGTGTAATCATCGAAGCCCTTGCCAAAGGCTCGCTTGTCTATGATAAAGATCTTGCACTCGACATCGGGCATGTGCTCTCGGGCCAGGATGGCCTCCTTGGTAGCATACATACAGCAGACCGCACTGCAGTAGTTATGGTTGCGGTCGCGGGAGCCGATGCACTGCAGGAAGGCGATACGCTTGGGCTCCTTTTGATCCGAGGGCCGGAGCACGTGGCCACTGGTGGGCCCCGAGGCGCACACAAGGCGTTCGAACTGCAAACTGGTCACTACGTTGGGGTAACGCCCGAAGCCGTACTCCTCGGCCAGATGGGCGTCGTAGGGCTTGTAGCCAGGAGCCAGGATGACCGCCCCGACCTTTAACTCCTCGAGGCGGTCAAAGTCATCGTAGTTGATAGCTCCTCTCTGGCAAGCGATGGCGCATTCGCCACACTCGGAGCACAGCCCACAGTTGAGGCAGCGGGCGGCTTCAGCCAGGGCCATGCTCTCGGTGTAGCCCATGTCCACTTCCAGGAAGCGTTCCACCCGCTCCTTCAGGGGCAGCAAAGGGCGGGGAATGCGAGGCGTAGGGACGACCTCGCCGCTCTGCACCTTCACCTGCGCCTCTTCCCTGGTCCACTCTACGACCGATGGTTTCGGCTTGGGTGGTTGCTTCAACGGTTCGCCACGCAGGTAACGGTCAATGCAAATGGCGGCCTGGTGGCCTAGAGCGATAGCATTGATGATGAAGCCTGCGCCCGGTACCTGGCCGGGGCCGGCAAAGATGCCTGGCACATGGGTAACCAACGTTTCCGCATCACCCAGGTAGGTGTCTGGCACGCAATCCATATACCACAAGTCCGACGACTGGCCCAGAGCGCGGATGATGGTATCTACTTCCAAGTCAAACTCCGTGCCAGGCACGGGCTTGGGCCCCTCTCGGCCGCGGGCCTTGGTCTCGGCGCACTCCAGGCCAGTCACGCGGCCGTTATCGCCCAGGATGCGCAGGGGCATAGCCCACTGGATGAGTTGCACCCCCTCGCTCTCTGCCTCGGCCAACTCCCACTCATAGGCTGGTATCTCGCCCCGGCCACGACGGTAGATAAGAGACACCTCCTTGGCTCCCAGGCGCAGGGCAGTGGTAGCCGCGTCCACGGCCGTGATGCCCCCGCCGACGACCGCCACTTTCTCGCCTACTACCTCCATCTTACCCATGCTGACATCACGCAGCAGGACAATGGCCGAGATCACGCCGTCAAGGTCTTCGCCCTCGATGTTTAGACGGGGCTCTTCATAGGTGCCAACAGCCAGGTAAACGGCGTTGTAACCCTGCTCCAGAAGCTTCAGTGGGTCCCGGATGGGAGAGTTGAGCTTGAGTTCCACGCCTAAGGCCAGGATGTCGGCGATGTCACGGCGCAACACGTCTTTGGGCAGCCGATACTCGGGAATGCCTACCCGCATCATGCCGCCCGGTTCGGGCAGGGCCTCAAAGACCGTCACCCCGTAGCCCATTTTGACCAGATCCTGGGCGGCCGTCAACCCCGCCGGACCGGCTCCGACAATGGCCACCCACTCGTCGTGGGTGCGGAGCACCTTCTCAGGAGGCGTTAGGTAGCCCAGGTAAAGGCGGTCAGTCACGAAGCGCTTGAGGGCCTGGATGGCCACTGGTTCGTCAATGTAGCGACGGTTGCAGCGTCCCTCGCAGGGATGGTGGCAGGTGCGCCCGCAGACAGTGGCGAAGGGGATGCGCTCCCGGATCAGACGCAAAGCCTCGGTATAGCGTCGCTGTTGGATCAGGGCGATATAGCCCTGGGCGCTGACCCCGGCCGGGCAGGCGTTGGTACAAGGGGCTCGCCCCTTTTTGTCAATAATGAAGGCATTGGGCACCGCCTGGGCGTAGGGGCGATAGATGGCCTTGCGGGTCTGCAGGCCCTCGTTGAATTCGTCGGGTACTTCCACCGGACAGACGGCGGTGCACTCGTTGCAAGAGGTGCACTCGCTGATGTCCACATAGCGGGCCTTGCGCAGTACGGTAGCCATGAAATCGCCAGCCTGGCCCTCCAGGGCTGTCAACTCGGCGTTGGCGATGATCTCGACGTTACGGTGGCGACCGGCCTCCACCAGCTTGGGGGAGAGGATGCACATGGCACAGTCGTTGGTGGGGAAGGTCTTATCCAATTGCGCCATGCGTCCGCCGATGGCTGGTGCCTTCTCCACTAGATGGACCTTGATGCCCGATTCGGCTAGGTCGAGGGCGGCCTGCACTCCGGCGATTCCGGCCCCGACCACTAACGCAGCGCCAATTGGCTGTTGTCCTGTCGTCTGTATGGTCTTCATCATCGCTTGTCTTACCTCGCCCCTGTTATTTCCCTCAGCTTCTTGGATTTCACCCGGTTCAATGGCAGTCCTACCTCGTCGGCCGATAGCCCCATTGCCAGTCCAAGAAGCTGGGGATAGAACACTATCGGCAGGTTGTATCGAGTCTCGTACAGCTTCTCGATGCGGCGCTGCTGGAGCTCGTACATAATGTCGCAGAAGGGACAGATGACCACCATAGCGTCAGCGCCAGCGGCCACGACCCGCTCCAGCTTAAGGTGAGGCAGCGCCAGAGCCGTCTTCTCATCGGCGCCCAGAATGCCACCACCGCAGCACTGCTCACGGCCCTCGTAGTAGATTGAATTGGCACCAAGGGTCTCGACCAACTGATCCAGGCTGTGCGGGTTCTCCGGGGCATCGAATCTGTCGTGCGCCTCGACCGGCTTGAGATAGTGACAGCCGTAGTGAACCGCCAACCGCAGGCTGGAGAGATCAACGGTCACCGCCTCTCGGATACGTTCCAGGCCGACATCCTCGTACAGGATGCGGGCGAGGTGTCGCACCCGGATGGTGCCATTGTACCTTCGGCCATTGACCGCTTCTAGTTCCTCGTTGACGCGCTCCCGCAGTTCCTCGTCATCTTGCAGAGCGTGGTTGGCCTCGGCCAGGGTGCCGGTGCACGAACTGCATAGAGCGCAGATATCCAGCCCCTGCTCCTCGGCCTGGGCCAGGTTGCGCGCCGATAGGAGCAGAGCGGTTTCGTAGTGCACCGATTTGAGTGGGAAGCCACAACAGCCGAAGTCATTGATGTCTACTATCTCGATCCCCAGTCGGCTTGCCGTGTTGCGAGCGGCCAGCTCGTAGTTCATGGCTCGGACCGGTGCTGTGCATCCCAGATAGAGCGCGTATCTCATAACTAATCCGCTCCTTCCTGCTCTGGCCGGATTAGTGCGTCCAGGCCGGTGGCAGCGAAGATCTTGCCAAAGTCTTCAGCTCGTTCGGTGATGGCGGGCAGGCCCTGTTCCGCTCGCCTCTCGTTCTCGAACTCCGAGACGTCGTACAGCCGACCGTGGTGGCACAACAGGTCAACCTGCATCCGAAACGAGGGATGGATGTATCCTTCTCGTACGGCAACGTTCTTGATAGCGTGCATGAGCTCGGTGATGCGCACGTCCTGCGGGCAACGTTCATGGCAGGAATAGCAAGTCGAGCACAGCCAGATGAAATCGCTGGACAGCACCAGTTCTCTGAGCCCCAGCGTGGCCATGTGGATAATCCGGCGTGGGTTGTAGCGGTCCGTGACTTCGCGGACCGGGCACGAGGCGGTGCAAGTGCCGCAAGCGAAGCAGCGCCGGATATGCTCGCCACCGGGCTCGGCAGCAATCTGGTCAGCGAAGGTTGGGTCCATCTGACTGGCATCAATTACGGTGTACATGGCGGTCTCCTCATGATGCAGTAAATACAAATGAAGATAGTAATCTCAGGTCGTGCTCCAGAAGGAGATTATACATCCTTTTCTATCAAAAGGCAAATGAGGGGGTAATTGGCAAGCCTCGCCACAATTGGGAGTTCATTTCTTGATATTATTCATATCAAGTCTATTGTATATATTTTCTGCCAAAATGCAAGTTGAGGATGTCACTTGAATCCCTGGTTGCTCCAAAGGGATAAATATGGTATAATGTCAATGAGCTGACAGATAACTCGCAAGGCGGATGGTAGGAGGTAGGTTTTCCTTCTCCATTCCTGCCTGACGAAGAAGGATGATATGAAAAAAGGAAAACAGTTACAACAATGGAGGCGTGTTGACCTCCATATTCACACTCCGGCTTCTGCCTGCTACGCGGAGCCAAATGCTACCTACCTGGACATCCTGCTCAAGGCAGAGGAAAAGGGGCTGGACATTGTCGCCATCACCGACCACAACACCGTGGCGGGCTGTGCTGCCATGGCCAAAGAGATCGAAGAACTAATGCTCTTGGAGCACCTGAACCGCCTGCGTACCAAGGAGAAGCAACGCCTTGAGGAATATCGTCGCTTGGGCGATAAGATCCTTGTACTGCCGGGCTTCGAGTTCACGGCCACTCTGGGGTTTCACATTTTGGGTATCTTCTCGGAGAAGACTTCCATCCGAGAACTGGAACACATTCTGCTCGACTTGAATATTCCCCCTGACAAGCTGGATGCTGGCTCTACTGAGGTGGGGGCTACTACCGATGTCCTGACCGCTTACCGAATTATTGACGAGGCTGGAGGATTGGTGATCGCCGCCCACGCCAACTCTAGCCACGGGGTGGCCCTGCAGGGCCTGGCTTTCGGCGGACAGACCAAGATCGCCTACACCCAGGACCCCCATCTTCATGCCCTGGAAGTGACCGACCTGGAGAGGAAAGGGCGGCGCACCACTGCCTCTTTCTACAGCGGTTCCAAGCCTGAATACCCCCGCCGTATGCATTGTATCCAGGGCTCCGACGCTCACCGTTTGAATCGGGACCCCCGTGACAAAAATGCTCTTGGAGTTGGCGGTCGGGTCACTGAGGTGTTGCTGCCTGAAGTGAGCCTTGAGGCCTTGAAGGAGGTTTTCCTAGGCGATGACTTTGCCCGCACCCGGCCCTACAGGCCAGCCAAGGCTCCCTTTGACCATGTGCGAGCGGCCCGGGAGCAAGGGCCCAGTATTGTGCTCTCATTCCATGAGAGCATGGCCAAGAAGGGAGGTCGCCTTCACGCTATCGTCTGTGACGTGGTGGCCTTTGCCAATGCCAACGGCGGTGTCATCTACGTCGGAGCTCGCGCTGATCCCAAAGTCCCTCCAGTTGGCATCAACAATCCCGAGGAAGCTATCGGCATCCTCAAGGCTGAGATTCAGCGCAGGGTCACCCCCCCATTGGATGTGACTATTGATTCTCTGGAGAGCGAGGGGAAAAAAGTCGTGCGTCTGACAGTACCCAAAGGGTCGGATGTACCCTACGCGGTGGATGGGAGCAAGATCTATGTCCGTTCAGAATCGGAGACCAGTCTGGCCCTGCGCGATGAGATTGTGCAATGAGCGCAACAGAGACTGGCCCCGCCTCAGCCAGAGGCCATAGAGATGAAACCCAGGGAGGAAGAGGCCGTTCCCCGGGTTGAGCCGCCCAGAACAGGGGTTGAAATTATGGATACTGTGGAACGCAAGGGCACCCTCTACCATACTGTGAAAGACCTGCGTAATGGCAATGTGGTGCAAAATGTGACTCGCTCCTCAGCGCGTAAGCTGTGGCGCTATGCCATCACTCAACGGGAGCAAACCCCTGATGAAAGCAAAAAAATCACCTGGCATGAGGACATCGGGTTCTGGAAGACCTACAAGCAGGGGGGCAAGGTGCGCTACAACTTGGCCCAGCGCGATCCTGACGGCAAAATCCACATTTACTACGGCGTGACGGAAGAAGGGTTCCACGGGGAGTGGAGGAGCTTCCTGGAAGGAGAATAGTCCAACGGGGACAGACTGGCTGGAGCGAAAGGTGACTATTTGCAAACGTGTGCGGGCACTGTTGGACCTCTCCTCGCTTAGTTTGGTTTACCTATTGTCCTCATCAACCGTCCTGAATATATCGATGTCGGCTCTGCTTCGCTTGCCAATGGACCCCGACGACGCTGCCGGCAATACGGAGCCATAGCCTTGCTGAAAGGGGGTGATGGCTAGAGGGCAACTTACAATCGGTTGGCAGTTTGGGCCTTTGTGCAGAGTTCTGCACACCACAATTACTTCTGTAAAATAAGGAGGGGAGAAATGGTTACCAAACGATGGATTGCGACCTCTGTAGCTGTAGTGGCCATCCTGTCACTGTTGGCCGCCTGTGGCCCCACGCCGACCCCGGAGGTCGTAAAGGAGGTCGTCAAGGAGACCGTGGTGGTCGAGAAAGAGGTCGAGGTCACCAAGGTCGTCGAGGTTGAGAAGGTAGTCGAGGTCACTCCGGGACCTGAGCCAGAGGAAGTGTCTATGGTCTACATTACCGCTGGCGACGTGAACATGCTGGCCCTGGGGCAGAACGTGCTGGCCCCTGACTTCCACGAGATGTACCCTAATGTCACTGTGGCCGTCGTCCACACGGGCCCCGGAGATGCCGGTTCCCGGCTGATCTTTGAGAAGCTCCTGGCCGACAAAGAAGCAGGCAAAGATCCGGGAGACGTGGATGTGGCTATGGTCCACCAGAAGTTCATGGCTTGGGCCATGGAGGAGGATCTCTTGCTCAAGTACGCCGACGAGTTGGAGACCTGGCAGTATATGACAGCAGGGGACGTCAAGAATGCCCTGGGAACAGACATCGAAGGGTACGCCATGCCCATGTTCCACAGCCAGACCGCCCTCGCTTACAACCCGGACGAGGTTCCCGAGCCCCCCAAGAGCTACGAAGAACTGGTGGAATGGGTCAAGGAGAACCCCGGCAAGTTCGGTTACAATGGCATCAAGGGTGGCATGTCCGGCGTATCTTTTACAGTAGGCTGGATCTACTGGAAGAGCGGCAACTATGACAAGTACGCCGTCACCGGCCCGTTCGACGAGGCGGAAGTGGCCACCTGGGAAGAGGGCCTCAAGGAGATGAAGGAGTTCAACGAATACGTCACCTTCACCGCCGGCAACGTAGGCACGTTGGACGCCCTCAACCGTGGTGAGATCGTGATGGGACCAGTCTGGGTAGACATGTTCTACACCTTCATGTTGGAAGGGAAGATGGATCCCAAGATGCGCCTGATTGTACCCGAGCCCGGCATGCCCGGCCAGCCTATGTACTTCGTCATCCCCAAGAATGCCAGGCACCCCGAACAGGCCAAGAAGTGGGTCGAATACGTCACCAGCCCCGAGGTACAGGGCAATATCATCATTGACCGCTACAACTGGTATCCGGGCATTGACGGCAAGTTCGTTGAGGACGTTGCCCCGCCGGAGGCCTTCGAGCGCCTGTACAAGGACGTCTCCCCTGAGACACTGTCCAAGTACGGAAAGTCTTTCCCCATCGTCGAGTACTTTGACGCCATGCTGGAAGCCTATGAAAAGTGGGTCACCGGTGGCTAACGCCAAGTTAGCGGAGCGTAAGAGAAGGGGAGGATGGGAATGGCTCCTCCCCTTCTCCCTGCTCCTTCCAGCCGTGGGGCTCATGCTGGCCCTTTATGCCTATCCCTTTGTGTCGTCCATCTATAGGAGTCTCCTGGTAAAAGGTGAAGGGGCTTTGACTCTGGCCAACTATGCCAAGGTACGGGAGCTTTACCTTCGCGATGTCTTCTTCTCCCTGGAGATATCCATCCTCAGCACAGCCATTGCCGCGGTACTCAGCATTGCCCTGGCTGCTTATTTACGGCTGGCAACGGGTCAGTTCGCTAGACTCATTGGGAACGTCTATCGCTTTCCCATTTTCATTCCCTTTGTAGTAGTAGCCCAGATGATGCGCACCTTCCTGGCTCCCCACGGGTTGCTCAACATCTTCCTGGCCCAGGTGGGATTGCTCAACATGGAGGCGCCTTTACAGTTGCTCAACTGGAAGGGGCTTGCCTTCGGGTTCGTGTGGAAGCAAGCACCGTTCATGACGCTGATCGTCTTAAGTGGATTTGAAATGGTAGACAACACGTACATCGAAGCGGCCCGCAGTGTTGGCGCCAAGTTGCCCCAGGTCATCATCCGGATCCTGGTGCCCATGAGCCGGGCGACCATCTCCGTAGCCTTGATCCTGGCCTTCACCTCCACTGTGGGAACCTTCACCCTCCCCTACATGCTGATCGGAGGCAAGGTCCCTACGACCGTAACGGTGGACATCGCCCATCGGGTGACCTATTTCGGTGATTATGGAGTCGCCAATGCCTTGGGTACCCTCGCTTATGTAATGGTTGTCTTCACAGCCATATACTATCTGAGATACACGGTGAGGAGAGGCATTTACGAATATCAGGAGGGGTGACTTATGGGCAGACGCAGGCTGTTGACCAAGACGGCTGAAGCCGTTGCGCTGGTCTTATTGTGTTTTTTCATCTTTGGTCCGATCACCGGCTTGGTCCTCTGGTCCGTTGCACTGAGGTGGTACTGGCCTCACGTGTTGCCCCAGGACGTCGGGATGGATTACTGGTCGCAAGCCCTGGGGCTCCAGAAGAGCCTGGCCATTGGTGCGGTCAGCATCACGGATTCGCTGAACACCAGCCTGATCCTGGCCCTGATCGTGGTGGTAGCGGTGATGATCATCGCTACGCCAGTAGGGTACGTGCTGGCCAAATACAGCATTCCCTTCAAAAGCGCGATCCTGCTCTTGTTTCTGATGCCCCAGGCTTTTCCGCAACAGCCTGTCTTTGTGAATTTGCTTTTGATTTTTACCAAAATGGGGTTGGCTGGAACCTTTACAGGGGTGCTGTTGGTCCATCTGATGGTCTGTCTGGTCTTTGCGGTCTGGATATCAAGCGCCGCTTTCAAGTCTATTCCGCCGGAATTGGAAGAAGCCGCCCGGAGCGTAGGGGCGTCCGGAATTCGGACTTTCCTCCGGATTACTCTGCCCCTAGCCGCGCCTGGGCTGCTGGCCAGCGCCGTCTTTGTTTTCCTGACCTCACTGGACGAGTTTACCGGAACCTTCTTCATCGGCTTGCCTTTCGTGACGACCCTTCCCATGCTGCTGTATTCCTCCAGTGGTTACAACCTGCAATTCGCCTCTGTGATCGCTATCGTGCTACTCGTCCCTAGCATCCTGTTCATGATCATTATCCAGAGGTTTCTGAAAGCTGAATACATTGGCGGGATAGGGGTTTAGAGAATAGGGCGTGACACTACGGCCACGCATCACACATTAACCATCATAGTTAGGAAGGAAACTCGAATGCCTGGCCTGCACCTGGTGAATCTATCGAAGCGGTTTGGCAAAACTGTAGCCATCCAGGACCTCAACCTAGAGATCCAGGATGGCGAAATTATGACTCTGCTGGGGCCCAGTGGATGCGGGAAGACGACGACGTTGCGCTGTATTGCTGGTTTGCTCAAGCCGGACGAGGGAGAGATCTACCTGGGCGAAAAGCGGGTAACGGACATGCCTCCGGAAAGACGCGGGGTAGGTCTGGTGTTTCAGAATTATGCCCTCTGGCCCCACATGACAGTCTACGAAAACCTGGCCTTTGGCTTGCAATTGAGGAAGGTTTCCAAAGAGGAAGCTAGAAAAAGGATAGGTGAGGCGCTGGCCATGGTGAGGCTCTCCGGGTTCGAGGAGAGGTATCCCCGGCAACTCTCTGGAGGCCAGCAACAGCGGGTGGCACTGGCCAGGGCCCTGGTCATCGAGCCCAGCCTGCTCCTCCTCGACGAGCCCCTCAGCAACCTGGACGCGCAACTAAGAGAGGAAATGCGCTTTGAGATTCGAGAACTGCAAAAGAAGCTGGGGATCACCAGTGTTTACGTCACCCATGACCAGGCGGAAGCTCTGGTCCTTTCTGATCGCATCGCGATCTTGCACGAGGGGAGGCTCATTCAA
>SMTZ1_10008335_pt1 | contig 21868 bp, 22 predicted proteins | sample DeeMarSWOR136_30_FD_25667 | JGI IMG/M metagenome (IMG submission 25667) | reverse complement strand
CTACCTCGCTGACTCACATCGAAACACTGTGTCCAACAACATCTGTAACTACAACAGGATTGGCATCTACCTCTATCGCTCAGATAACAACACCGTGACACACAACACCTGCCTGAACAACACTGAACATGACATCTACCTCGTTGACTCAGATTCCAACACCGTGGAGAACAATATAACTACTCTATCCAAGGAGTCTGTTTATTTAGTTCTCCTCCTGATCGGATTCGGAGGAATCACATTGCTAGGTACAGGATGGCGGAAGGTTTCGGCTAGAGGTGTCAAGGATTCTATCATTGTGCCAACAAGTTATAGCATAGCTTCGTGGTTCAGTAAGAGAAGAGGTGGCTACGATGAAATCATTGTGCCAATAGGGTATAGATTAGCTTCTAGGTTCCGTAATAGAAGGCCCCTCGAGCACATCGATATCGACGAGTTTCTTGAACCTGACTCAGCGGACCAGTGAGAGTTCGCTACTACTATACACCTACAATCCAAAATGAAGAATGAGGGAGCATGAATCTCCCTCGAAATACAAAATGAGACTACATCTGTTTCTCTTGCCTGTACAGCAGATAGTCTGGACCGAAGATCTCGCGTGCCATGACCATTACGCACCTCATCTTTATGGAACCACGGCACAATACTTTTGCGGGAGTGAAGCTGTTCATCATGCATGAAAATGGATCCCATAGATGAGCGGATGCATAGACTATCATCACTGAAGGAACTATTGTCAACCGAAAAATTGCAGATAGGTGTCTTTGTCACGATTTCACTCATTATACTTTTCTTCACGGTAGCACTCTATTTGATTGGAACTCCTAGATTCGAAATCTTTTTCGGGAGTATCAATCCTGTGTTCATGATCTCAATCATCATCGTCCTTGGACTAGGGTTGGTGTCCATTCTACTCTCACAGGAATGGGTTGATATCTACAAACGAGAGAATCTGAAAAGCCTGCTCCTCATCTCACTCCCGACAGTTCCATTCGCACTTGGTGCAATCTTGGTAGATCTAGTTTTTCCCTATCCTGAGGACACCAATGTTCTCCTACCGAAATCCCTTCTCTTCTATCCAACAATGGGCTTTGTTGTGGAGATTCTCTTTCATCTCCTCCCTCTTACTCTCTTACTGGCCCTTCTCACCTCAGTATTCAAAGGTAGGGACTTCGACCGAATCTTTCTCGTTATCATTGTCATCATCTCTCTCTTGGAGCCTCTATATCAGCTTGATTTCAGTGGTACTGGACATCCAATATGGATTTCAGCGATCGAGGGTATACGTCTGTTTCTTTTTAGCTACGTCCAGCTGTCCATCCTCAAGAAGTATGACTTTCTCTCAATGTACTGGTTTCGGATTATCTACTACATATGGTGGCATTTAGTATGGGGTACGATTCGATTGGTTGTTCTATTCTAAGCTAGCTTTGACTCAGGTCGAATGATGGACACCCTATGCGGATCAATGAATGAAAAATGAGTGGAGGAGAGAGGGGCGAACCTCTCTCGATTGAAGTTTGAAACTACATCTGCTTCTCTTGCCTGTACAGCAGATAGTCAGGTCCGAAGATCTCACGAGCCATGACAATCTATTCTCTTTTTCACAGTCCACGTTGTTGTTTAGAGAGTAAGACCAGCAGTATCATTACGACTCCAATTTCTGCGATTAATATCACAACCAGAATAGGATGAGGAATATCATTCTCAGAGGGAATGGTTGATGTCGTAGTTACTGTTGGAATTGAAGTAGGTTCCGCTGCTAACACAGTGACAATGACCTCATCACTGCTCCAATTGTTGTAGATATCAAAGACTACAATTGTGAAGTAGTAGGCTCCTGGATTCAGGCCATCGATGCTTGTGTTAATCAAATCACTATCCCAATCTCCTGAATCAACCAGAATACCATTCCGATATATCACATAGTGAGAGGGATGATCTTCAGTTAGACTCCATGTGATGCTATTACCCAAGGTCCCCTCAATGTACTCAATATCTGCTGGATTGCTGATTATAGGTGGTTCTGTGTCAGTGTATCCGTGGGGATGGTAATCGATGGCGCCAGCATCTCCCGGAATGTAGTAGGCTCCAGTTCCGGGATAGTCTGACCAATAGTTGCCAATTCCTGTGCTGTTCCACTGATTTCCATTACCGTTATCTCGTGCATCGGCATCTCCATTGTTCCCAAAGACATTGAGACACAGTAGGTTGTCGTGTGTTCCGGAATTTAGAAAGACACCACTTGAGTGACATACCGATACTATTCCCAGAAATATTGTTGTTCAATATCTTGATATTTGAAGAACCGAACATGTCTACTCCCGCGATATCTCCACCTGAAAAGGTGTTGTTCACGAAATCATTGCTATGTGCTTCGTGAAGATGCACGCCGTCGATATGGTTGTCTGAGAACGTATTATTATTGGACCAGTAAAGGAGATTTGCTCCATACATAAGGGATTCAGATATTGTGTTGTTCACCACATGGTTATGGGTAGATTCCTCATAGAGCCACAGACCATCTTCAAATCCCGAAATAGTGTTTCCTTCAATTCTGTTGTACGAGGATACTCTGAGATTTACGCCAACATAACTAGTCCCGGAGATTGTGTTGTAAAACAAGTCGTTGTTTGATGAATACCTCAAAGAAAGACTATTGCATCTATTGTTGGTCACTTTATTGTCCACGGAGTAGTAAAAGGAGATTCCAAATCCTTGACTCTCTAAGGAGGTGTTATTATTCAGTGTGCAGTTTGATGAAAATCCTAAGGTAATGCTACTTCTATCGAAGACGATATTCTCTACTGTGATGTTAGTACAGTTTGCGAAGATCATCAGATAATATGGATTCTCGTCTATGCGTTCCCCATGCAAATCCCAGAAGTAACCAATGGGCTTTCCATTCACAAGATTGTCAGTAGAAATATCGTGCTTCCATTCCTCAACGCTATTTCCCAGAATACCAAATCCATTGTTTAGTAAGATGTTTGATGAAAGTCTGACTTCCGATGAGTCATCAAGAATGATTCCATATCCGATATTTTCTGATAATGTATTATTTGTAATGATGCTTCTTGATGAGCTATGAAGGTAAATTCCTCCTTGGTTGTTTGAGATGATGTTTTTTGTAAGTGTTGATTCAGGGGAGTTTTCAAGAATTATACCAGTCCCAAAACCTGCTAGGATGCTGTTATTAGCGACAAGGTTGTTTGGAGACGATAAGAGGTAGAGACCTCCTGAGTTGTCAGAAATATTGTTCTCAAGGACCTCGTTATTCGTAGAGGAGTGGAGGGTCACTTGTAAGCGGTTTTCTGAGATCGTGTTATTAACTATCATATTATTAGACGAAAGGAGAAGATGTAGGGGTCTGTCCTTTTGAGATATGCTGTTGTTACTTATCTCCCCATTCATCACATTGTCCATGAGTATCCCATCTCCATCATCCCCTCCCGTGAGTAGACATTTCCGGACTATGAAATGCGCATCAGTGTTCGATATAGAAATACAGGTGCCTGTCGTGTTGATGCTGTAGTTCTCAATGAGATATGGACTCGATTCAGAGCCACTTCCTAGGAATCCCTGTGCAGAGAAGTCATTGTTTGAGGTTATGATGATGGGTCCATGTAGAACATTCGCAAGGTAGACATTGATTGGTTTCTCTGAACTGTTCATCATATCGTTTCTCGCAGTTGGATTTGAATAACTATCAAAAGGAATGGAACTTGAAATGAGAGTGATCGCAGCGACAACTACTACGATGTTGCGAATCGTAGCAGTCCTACTCTTCAATTAGACTTCCTCCAGTATTAAACCGATTTGAATGCAAAGTGGATTCTAATAAGATTTGCACGTTGTCCATTGTATTGAAAAGAAACGTAGAGAGAGGAAGAACCTCTCTCTACTGAATTCGAAACTACATCTGTTTTTCTTGCTTGTACGGCAGATACTCAGATTCGAATATCTCACGCGCCATGACGATCTTCTCGGTACAGCTAATCTAGCAGTTACGATCCATCATTGAATCTGAACTAGTGCGAGTATGATTCATTCTTTCTTTTTAATGAAAAGAATGACAATCAAGATCGTAACAACACCCACTGAACCAAATCCCACCACCATAAACGGACTCAGATCTGGTTCAAGAGTAAAAGGAGCATCGCTATCGAAAAGTAAGATGATTGGATAGTCCATAACGAAGATGTTGCGGATGACTAGATCCCCATTTACTTCTCCGATGATGAGGTCCTGCTCGAAGCCATTGAGTACATCAATCGCTGTTACTTTTTGAGCAGGCAGGTCAGGAAATGTAAGGGTTGTCCTTACACCTAGGTCATTTTCAATTGTTTCGCTATCAGTCCATAGTGCGAATAACGTGTCGCCATCAGGCAACGCAAATGAGTTAGTTACGGCGTTTGTGGGTTCATCCTCAAATTCAACAGCAAGACTGACTGGGTTAGTCCCTGCCAAAACTTTGTAAAGGTTGCCTAGTGCACGCTGCGACCAAGGGTCTATCTCAAGGTTGTCATATCGTAAGTTCCCCATAGCCACGCCCATGTCCATTCCTAGGTGCTTGACAAGTGAGCGTGAAGAATATTTGGCTGCTTGTTTGCTGGTTTCCACTACTCCCCAGGGCTGATCAGGAGCATTTTCCTCTGCACTATAACCAATTTCGGTGGCCCAACACTCTCCGTCGAAACCATGGGCAGCAGCTGTTTGTCTGATTCCTTCAACAATCGCAGGGTATTGGTAGTAATAATCACCATAAAACTGATCGTTAGGCAACACGTTATAGATGCCATGCCATTGAATCACGTCTACCATGGTCATGATGTCAGATTCAATGATAGCTGAGAGGTAGTCCTGCGCAAAGAAGAGAACATTAGGGCCTATGGACACCTTTGCCTTAGGGTCCTCCTCGTGAATGACTGGCACAGTTCGATTTACGAGATTGATGTAGTCCTCCACCTCAATGCACTTGATTCCAGGACAAGCATCTGGCTCACTCCATATCGTGTAGTATTGAACACGGCCTTCAAAGTGACTGACCACAAAGCGTGTGTAGTTCAAGAAATCTTGGATTTGCTCCTCAGACTGGAAGCGTGGTGTCGACAGTTCCTCCCCAAGTGCATGGCCAGTCTTGTCCCAGAAGTGCAGCATGTAATTAACGGTCAATCCATTTTCATTCAACCCATCGATAAATTGGTCGTATTCCTCAGGAAATTCTTGTTCATTGTTGTATTCCCAATAAATTGGTGGTTCATTCTCGTCCACACATGTATCGAAGCGCCATATGCCTAATTCAATGATGTTTGGCATCCACGTGTTCAGATATGGGAGATCGCGCCATGTGTAGACACTATAGAAACAGGCTCCCATGCGGAAATCAGGAATTCCTTGGAATGATGAGCTTGCCACGAATTTGTATTTTGTCCGGGAGTTCCCCTCTTGAATAACCACTTCAGCTCCCTCATACGGTATGCCTGAGTCTTGACCCAAGTTGAAGACATTCGTTGATTGTTGCCTACCTGTTGTCGCCATCTGAGGTATTGTGAGTAATGCACACAAAGCGATAGATAGGAAGACTACTCTGAATTGCTTCTCTCTCAACCTTTCTCCTCCCAATTCAAAGCTATTGCAGGTATCGCGGTTTCCACCGATAATATATTATCTTATCAATTGTTCGAACAAAATATTGAGTCGATAAAGAAAAGGGATTGAGAGAGGAAGAACCTCTCTCGGTTTGAAACTTGAACCTGCATCTGTTTCTCTTGTCTGTACGGCAGAAGGTCGGGTCCGAAGATCTCTCGTGCCATGACAATCTTCTCTGTTTAACGGAATACTAATATTCTCTGTTCAATCAACGTCCGACAGCATGCTCAGCTGTTCCATTGGATGCGCGCTACTGAACAGGAGAGGTTCTGCGAATGTCTTCTTCAAAAGTCTTGGGATACGCAGCGAAGGCGGTAGGGCAACCGCTCGAGCCAATCACCTACGAGCCACCCAAACTGGGGGAGCATGATGTCAGGGTTTCTGTCACGCACTGCGGTGTGTGCCATAGCGACATCCATGCCATCGACAATTACTACGATATAACCACCTTTCCCTTCGTCCCAGGTCATGAAATCGTTGGACATGTGTCGGAAGTGGGCCATGCGGCATCCGGTTTGAAGGAAGGGGATCGAGTTGCCATCGGCTGGCAGGGTCGGTCTTGTATGCAATGTGAGTGGTGTTTGCAGGGAGAAGACCAGCTTTGCTTGGACATTGTTCCATCAGGAACCTGGGTCCCCTATGGTGGCTTCTCGTCCTCCGTCATCGCGGATAGCCGCTTTGTCTATCAGCTGCCTGACGACATGCCTTCTGAGGTGGCCGCTGTGTTAACGTGTGCCGGGGTCACGGTCTACTCGCCGCTTCGTTCGTACGCAACGCAACCCGCGCGGAAAATTGGTATCATCGGTGTGGGAGGTCTGGGTCACCTTGCATTACAGTTCGCACGGGCTCTCGACTACGATGTCACAGCCATTTCCTCCTCTCCGGAGAAGAAACAGGAGGCGCTTTCCTTTGGTGCAGACCACTTCCTCTCTTCGGACGACCAGACAAGCTTGCGAGAGGCTATGCTTAGTTTTGACCTGCTTCTGTGCACCGCCTCAAACAAAATCAACTGGGAGGCACTATTGAATATCTTGAAGAAAAAGGGCAGGCTGGTCCTTATCGGCTTTCCAGACGTGGAGTTCAATTCGACTGAACTCGTGGCACGTCAACTGTCGATCACTGGTTCTTTCCTCGGCAATCGGACCACAATGCGGGAGATGTTCTCGTTCGCACAGGAGTACAACATCATGCCTAAAGTGGAGTTGATGCCTATGACGAAGGTAAACGAGGCGATTCGGAAGGTAAAGGAGAACAAGGCACGTTACAGGATAGTCCTATTCAACGATACTGTTGAATGAGTTGAATGAGCCAAAGTTGTGTAGATGATGGAAACCCTACAGGAAAAAATTGCAGAAGAAGTTGTCGAGGAACTCAAGAAAGACCCATCAATAGTTGGTATTGAAATTGCTGGAAGTCTAGTGACTGGTGATATTAGACCTGATTCTGACGTTGATCTCGGGGTGATTTCAGAGAGCATTGAAACACATCAATTCATAGAGGAGTACCGAAGAGGAATCAAGATCGACATGAGTGTCGAACCACTGAATATGGTTTTGCAGTCTATTGAAACTTATCCATTTCTTTGGTACACAACTATCTTGTCGAGAATTGCGTATGACCCCCAGGGCTTTCTTAGGCAGATACATGATAGATTGGAAGACTATTTTGAAAATCATCCTGAGATTGTGGAATTCTGGGAAGACAAACTGGATCAAATGAAAGCCGCCAAAATGAGAGGTGAAGAACAGGAAGGCTATCGTTCTGTCCTTGATGAGGCTGAAATGAAATTCTCAGAGGAAAAGAGGATCACACGGAAGTTCTTTCAGAGATAGAAATAGTGAGGAGAGAGGAGAACCCTCTCTCGATTTGAAGCTTGAATCTACATCTGTTTCTCTTGGCGGTAGGGGAGGTTTTCTGCTCCCAGTAACTCCCGTGCCATTACCACCTTCTAGTAGACAGTCCAGACTCCACTTTTCTTCGAAAGGAAGCTCCTCTCTCGTTTGAAAGTTTGAATCTACATCTGTTTTTCTTGCCTGTACGGTAGATAGTCGGGTCCGAATATCTCGCGTGCCATGACAATATTAGCATTTATGCACCTGTAGTTGCCGCTTGCAAGTGTTGATAACATGAAGGGGAAATCCAAGTTTTCAATCATATCATAATGGTGGAATAAAGGATGTAAATAAAGCCCATACTGGCAAGAAGAAATAAAAGAAGAACTCCGAAACCGGATTGCCAGCACCAAGTACAATGAATCCAAACCACCACAAGGCTGTAAATACAGCTCCAAGTATCAAATACACGATTGCTATCCACCTGGCTACCTTCCACATATCCCTCGTCATTTTGATCATTCCTACTTGTTCTAGCTTCTATTTCTCTTTTTTCAAAAAAGGCTCAAATGAGAAAAGTCAATCGTAAGTAAAGAGCAAGAGAGGAATCCCCTCTCTCTCCATTTCTAGAAACTACATCTGTTTCTCTTGGCGATATGGAAGATAGTCCGGTCCGAATATCTCTCTGCCCATATAAGTTCTTTATTGAGTATCCATCAAACGAGTCCTAAATCGATACAGCAAATTCACCAACAGGAACACTGGGATTGTTGACATTGCAAGGTATGCTCCTATTCCCAATCCCTCAAAAATCAACCTCGAATTTGGTATGAATGGCAAGCAGGCTAGCAATGTCGGTGCTCCTAATGCAAGTAGATAATACAGTAAATAGTCTGCATTCCTCTTGTCGCCTCTACCAATCGTAGTAAAGCAGTAGATAACGGGAATCCAGAATAGGAAGACAGAACTTAGGAATAATGCGCATGCATCATATGTAATACTTATCATCCATCCTATATGATATTGGATGTAAGATTCAAACCAGTATATTCCCGGTTGCAAAATGATGATGCTATCTTTGCTCCACATTAGAAGTAGGGCAAGCGGACTTATTTTGGTGAAAAGGATTGTAGAGTCCGATCCCAACCATTCTGATGTGGTGTGTGAGTATTCGGCCCAAGGAAAGATCAGACTAATGCACAGAATCACGAACGGAATAAGGCGTGGGTCTTTTAGTATCGAAATGAAACCTATCTTCTTGAAGTGAATCAGGACTCGCCCAATCATAAGAAGTAGCGTAATAACTCCTAGATTTATAATTGTTATATCTTCGCCAATGAAGCCAACTCCCAAGAAAACATCGATTGGAAGCTTTACTTCGAGATGCCACTCATGGTTGGAATCAATTTCGAGTGGATTCTCCATTGGGAAATAGGAAACTACGGGCAAATCTCTATAGTTGTATTGAGTGCTGGGATTCGTTTTAATAAAAATATCGAAAGAATCTGAACCATTTGATATTGGTAGGTAGATGAAATCACTCACTGAAGCATTAAAACTACCAATTGAATAGTATAAGTGGTCGTCCACAGTTTGTATTTGAACAAACGTTTCAGGAATCATAGGATCTATTGTGATGAACAATCTAGTACATTGCATCCTTATCTCCCAGATCGCTGTTTCGTTTGTGGCAATCGTGATATTGATGGCTAACCTTGATTGCCAATAAGGGTTGTCAGAATCACTTACTATTCTCGGCGACCAGTACGCAAATCCCGAGTAATTTCCGGGCTCGAGATAGAGGACATCATTTGAACGCAGGATGTAAAACAATGAAGATGTACTAGGAGCGTCCTGTCTTGTGAGGTTGATGAGGGGGTAGGGCCAAAGATCCGTCATATACGGAGGTGCATATATGCTTCTCCCATCAAGCGCTTGGACATCAACTGAAACCCTGCAAAGGTCATATGTTGCTTGACCACTTATACTTACATTGCCAACTAATAATCGAGTCGGAAACTGAGATTCTATTGTGATACGGACCCAAGACTCTATAGACAACTGAGGCACAGAGGCATTGAAACTTTCAATAGGAATATTGAATGAGAGATTTGCAGTCCCATTAGCTGGAGTTAGACTTATGCTCTTCTCCCTAGTTAGGTTGTCACCCATGACTGTATAAGGACTCTTTCTGAACCACACTCTGAAGTTTATCTCCACCTGTCCATTGAGAACTCCCAAAGAGGTTGCATAATTCAAAGTGCTACATGCGTTCAGGGGAATCCTCACTCCAGTTGTAAAACGAACCTCGGCTCCACTCAGTTCTAGCAACAGTCCCTCTGAGGAGAGGGACGACCTCGCCTTCCTTGATTCAACGACGGGGACACCCCATTCATCCCCATAATAGTCAGATGAATAAAACCAGTGACTATTCACACTTGGCGGTTCATTCAGGAAAACCAAGTCTGAGTCGGTTGCAGAGAATGATTTCGTTACATTCTGGCTAGGAACCCCACTAATCTCAGTTCCCTCGATTAGTTCTATTGTCCCTCTTGAAGGTTTATTATATCCCACGATGACTCCTACGCCAAGGCAGGAGATAATCAAGATGATAATGGTGATGTCTATCGCTCGAAGTAATGGGTCCGGTTTTCTATCTTGGTCCTTCATCTCAATCCCCACCAGAGAACGAAACACACTCCACCCAATCTAGTAATCAATATAAAAATGAGGGGATAAAGAGGAACACCTCTCTCGATTGAAACTTGAAACTACATCTGTTTCTCTTGCCTGTACGGCAGATAGTCTGGTCTGAATATCTTTCGTGACATTAGGTCATAGTTTAGATCCATTCCCAATCAGTCAGCCATTTACTTACAACTTTCTTTGCTTTTTCTAAATTATTTACATCATTGTCATCCAGGATGATATAATACCACTTTTCGTAGTCAAGAACCTCCCCCATTACAGTCAAAATATCATCAAGCGCATCTTTATCCCATCCAGAAACGATGAAAAGTACATTTGCAGCACGACAAGCTTTAGCAAGTGACAGCTCTCCGACTAATGCACGCCAATCCTCGCTTAAAGCAATCTCTACAAGATACTTTCTATCTTTCCGAACTAGAACAATATCTGGTCGATAATCAAAATGCTTCATTCTGACCCTGATGTCAACTGGCTCCATATCCCCTGAAAAGACACGATCGTAGTATTTGTTTTTCCTTGCATCTTTCTTTAGTTCAGCTTTTTCCATTATCCAATTTTTTAAAGCATCATGAAGTTTTTCGCTAGACAAGGTTTGCTGTACCCCCTCTTCGAATAAGAGTTTGAAACATCTCTACATACATGTAATTTACATCTATCTCAGCTAAACTCACTCAAAGATTCTACATTTGTTTCTCCTGCTTGTACAGCAGATAATTTGCTCCAAATTTGATGACTATGGCACTACTGTTCACAGAAATACTATAGAAAACGCAGTCTGTCGATATGCATCAGGAGATCCCCTTGAAAATTCTGAAAATATGAAGAAAAAGGGATAGAACTCTCAGAATCTGAAAATCCGTTGAGGCTAAATACGACAGTACTCCATTTTCTTTTGAGGTGTTGGTGAGTGTATGAGGAACGTTGTAGAAATACTGGGTTAGATTCATTCGACTGTGGATGTCTTGACTGTATACCGAGTATCCATCGTTTCAAATTCCTAAGTCTTGAAGCAGATTGTGAGTCGATTGATGATATAATCCATGCAATTGAGAAAGAGATTGAATATTTCAATCAATTGAAGAATGAAGGTTACAGAGTCCGAGAGGGAGATGCTGAGGATTATCTCGAGATTATCCCTCCAAAGCGTAAGGGATTCTATTGGGGTCGTTGTAGGACTTGTGGATATCATCTAGAGTTGCTAAAAAGAACACAGCAACCAACAAGCTGCAACCAGTGTCATAGAGTGAAGCCACATGAATGAGGATGAAATGTGTCCTAATACAGGAATAATACATGAAAATTGCCCTTGCATTCTTTTTCAAACAAATGATTACTGGCTATAATTGTAAGAGCATCACTGATGTGATTAAGGCTCTCAAGGACAGATTGAAATTTATTACGAAGCTAAAGGAAGAAGGATTCAGACTTATGGGTCCTGTTGATGACCACTTTGCTGAATTTGAACCTCCTGACTCTGATGATATCTATTGGGTTGAATGTAGGTCTGGAGGATGCTATTTAAAATTTAATCAGGGAGAAAAACCGCCTGAACAATGTCCAGAATGCAACAAGAATCTATACGAATATGAAGAGTGAGATATAAATAGAAAGAAGGGAGCATAGGCTCCCTTTTCATTGATTTTGATTACATCTGCTTTTCCTGACGATATGGAAGACATTCGGGTCCGAAAATTTCTCGACCCATGACGATTTTCTGTATATGAGACCCCCCTTCAGCTCCAACAGTGTATGAACGAACACCCCTATAAGAAGCTTCGAGGGGACATTCCTTGGAGTATCCAAAGGCACCGTGCCAAGTCATGGCACGAGTAATGATGTCAAGAGCATCGTGTGGTGCTTTGTATTTGGCTGCAGCGGTGTACCTGGCAATATCGAGATGGTCGTAGTTTTTGTTGTTTCTACTATAGACTTCATCCATGATCCAGGCTGCATGATATGTTAGATGTCTGTCAGCTTGAATTGCCATCCATGAATCGACTCCTTCAAACATTATGCCTTCAAAAGCCGCGAGTGGTCGTCCGAACTGCTTGCGTTGTTTAACATAGTCAACACCAATGTCAAAACATGCTTGTGCGGCACCAAGGCAAGTGGCTGCGATTAACACGCGGGCTGCACTGAAACCCATCATGGCATAATAAAATCCTCTCCCACGCTCGCCGATGATGTAGTGCTTCGGAATCTCCACATTCTCGATGTTGAATCCACCACAGGACACACCCATCCGCCCCATGTCCTCAAACAGCGTGGTTGTGATTCCAGGATGCAGTCCATCACCCATGTTCAGCGGGAGAATGAACCCATCGAATGCCTTGTGGTCGCCCTTCGGGTCCGACTTAGCCAGTGTCCAGTATACACCACCGTACTTCTCGGACTCAGCCACGCCGGAGATATACACCTTCTCACCATTGATGACAAACTTGTCACCCTTTGGCTTGATCGTGGTCTTGGTCGAGTTGACGAGGTCAGAGCCACCAGTTGGTTCAGTGGTTGCGATACCAAAGAACAGGTCTCCCTTTGTGACACGCGGGAGGATCTCAGCCTTCGCCTCGGGAGTGCCATACTTGTCAAAGATAAACGCCCATGAAGCCTCAACAAGGTACATGACTGGGAGTGCAATGGAGAGGTCTGCCTTCGCAAGCTCCTCTGCGGCGATGCATGACATCACCCAAGAGAGATTGGCTCCACCATACTCCTCTGACACAGTGGGTGCCCACAACATCTGGTCTGCCATCTTCTTGATGAGGTCTCGCGGAACCTCGTGAGTGTGTTCATCATACTCTTTCCACGCAGGCGCGACGTATTTCTGAGCGAACTCACGCACTGCCTCGCGGAACATCTTTTCTTCATCCGACTCTTCAAAATGCATCATAAACTACCTCTTGATTGCTAGAGTCTTGCCAGCGGGCGAGAGGGGAGAGTACCCTGCTTATAGTTCCTTCGTATGAGGCGTCTTATCCCTCCTCGCAAAATGAGAAACCTTCTTTGTGACGTTTTAAAAATACTGCAATGAACAAGTTAAATATCTCTTATTTATGACTGCCAATCGGTGACTCATTCTGAGAGTACTTGTGCTTGGTGGTACTGGATTTCTGGGTTCAAGGATAGTTTCCAGACTTTCGTCGCATGGTCATGAGGTCACAATACTCACCCGTCGAACTGACGCGGCGGAATATTTTCGTAACAGGAGCATCGAAATAATAGTCGGCGACCTTATGGAGCCGGACGCGTTCATAGACAACATAAGTTCCCAGGACTGTGTGATTTCTGTAGCCATGCCTCTCGAGTTCGGAAGAATATCAAAGAGCAAGTTCGCTCAGATTAAGCAGAGGACGACCAAGTTCGTGTCGACCGCTCTCACTATCGGGAAGAAACTTGACTGCCCGACCATACTGACTCTTGGCACTGCCTACAGCACTAAGCAGGGACAGGTAGCTGACGAGTCTTGGCCACTTGTCAGGACGGGTCTCACGAAGGCTGGCGAAGAGGCTGACGTGCTTATTGCTAGGGCAAAGAAGGAGGGACAACCACTCATCATAATGCTCCCGGGTCAGATCTATGGACCGGGTGGCCAGTTCCTCAAGATGTACGAGATGATGAAGAATGGGCGCTCCGGCGTCTTCGGGAGAGGTGACAACCACATCCCGAGGGTTCATGTCGATGACTGTGCTCAGGCCTTTGTTCTTGCAGTAGAGAAACAGCCTGTGAGTGAATCATTCATCATAGCTGACGATACTCCGTGTACCACGCGAGAATTCACAGAGCACATGGCGGAGTGCATGGGACTGCCAAAGCCACGAACTATTCCAATGTTCATCGCTCGAATCGTCCTTGGTGGTTTCCTTCTAAGCATTATGCAGATAGACTGTGTGGTGACTAACGAGAAGGCCAAAAGAGAGCTTGACTGGGAGCTGGAGTACCCCTCCTATAAAGAGGGTCTCAAAGCCACGATCGAGAATCTACATGAAGGCACAGTCCTAAACCAATCCGGACCATGAAAGACAAGTGCCCTGCTTATAGTTCCTTCGCATAAGGTTTGTCCTGCGTTGAAGAAGAGTAATATTCATGAATCTTAATTCTCAAGCCATCCTAAGGTATATCAGAAAGGTCTTTTAATAAAAACTGACTACCAATGCAAAACACGAGTCCTGAACCCTACCATGTAACAAAAAGGGACGTAAAGAAGGTCACTGAAACTTTAGTTCAGGCTTTTTTTGATGATCATCTATTGTGTTATTTCTTACCGGAACCAGAAAGCAGGTTGAGATTCCTTCCAAAGTTCTTTAATTACCGTGTTAAGAATGGCTTCCTCTATGGAAAAATCCTTGCTACATCTGAAAACATTGAGGGCGTTGTTATCCTTACACAATCGGAGTACAATGAGTTCAGTTGGTTGAGAGCAATTAGAACGGGAGGGATAGGACTGTATCGAGCCGCTGGTTCCAAGACTCTAAGAAGAATGCGAGAAGTAGAGAGTTTTGTAGTCAGTAAGAGAGATGAGTGTATTTCTGAGCCCCATTGGTATTTAGGATCACTGGCAGTTCATCCAGATTATCAAGGGAAAGGTCTTGCAAGCAAGCTTGTCCGACCTGTACTCTCAATGTGTAGTTCACAAAACAAACCCTGCGTCCTTGAAACTCAGGATGAAGGTCTTGTACAAATTTACAAACATTACGGCTTCGATGTTATTGACTCATTCACATTGCCCATAGCCAACATCCTCCATTGGGTTATGGTCAAACAACCGTAAATAATAGATAACCTCTGCTCTGTATCCCTATAGAGAAAGTTTGGAGAGTGCCCTGCTTATAGTTCCCTCGTATTGGGCGGATATACCCTTAGAGTCTGTCTAGCGTGCCGAGAACAAAATCTTCTTGACATTGGAGGTCGAAATATAGCATATGCACTGTAGCATCTTTTCGGTGAGGGAGGACTCAGCTAGTGTTAAAAAGGGTCGTTAGCAACATAACCGCTGCCGCTATATCTGTTGGCCTCTATCTGCCAATTGTCGCTGGCATACTGACACCAATGGTCTGGATACTAGCTAGCTGGTATTTCTCGTGGGAGCTCCTCAGCTACATAGTTCCCTACTCAAATAGCTGGACTGGCTATGTGTATATGTTCGATCCTTCTTCTCCTGGAGGACTTGAAACCGGAATAGCAGTTGCATTCCGGTTCTCGCAAGTTCTTATGTTCTGCTTTGGTCTATTCCTTCTCTGTTATGGGCTAGTCACTCTTGCTAGGGCACGTATACATAAAGAAGGTCTAGTCACATACGGCCCCTATGGGTGGGTACGGCATCCTCAACACTTGGGAATCCTACTCATGTTGTACCTTCTAGCTTTTCCACTTAAGACCAGTTTCTCACGTCTGCTTCTTCCAGCCACAAGACCTGGTGATCTGGTGTCTGTGTGTTCAGTTCTATTTCTATTAATTCTGGTTGCTGACCTTGAGGATTACTGGTTGAGTAAAGAGTTTGGAGATTCATTTGTGCAGTACCAGCAAAGCACTCCCTTCATTCTACCAATTCGACTGCAGTTGCCTGAATCACTTCATTTCAGCGCCTTGGCGCGTGGGCGGCCTCTTAGATACCTTGTGTCTACACTCATCTTCTGGGTCTTCCTTGTACTACTATCCTATTACTTCAGATTAGTTCCTCCGCCATTCATTAGGTGAAGATTCAATTCACCTGTTTTCTCCTCTTGAAGTGAGTGGGGAGAGTGCCCTGCTTATAGTTCCTACGACTGAGGCTTTTATAACACTTCTATGCGATCTACACTCGAATTGTAACTGCATGACTTTCTCCTACTAAAAACTTGAAAGCATCCATTCGCAGTTATCCTTATAGCATACCGCTTCAAGAAACACTCTGAGTGGGAGCTTGAGTATGCTAGGCGATCCAGACATTATTGAGAATCAGTCAGGGGTGTTTCTTTTCACGATGGCATTTCAAGAGGGGCTAGTTATGTGCAGCTTAGTCTGGACTCTTGGACTGATAGGAATTAGACTCTTTGCCAATATTGAGTTTAATATACTCCAGTGGACTATAACTACATTACTAGTTGGTTCAGCTGTACAGTTCATTGTCTTTGGTCTGAAGTTGATACTATTTCGAAATCCAGTTACAAATGCAGAGATTTTAACCCTTTTTGAGGAAGTCAGGGATGAACTCGGTGCCAGCAGACGAATCCAACTCTGGTCACGCAGCACTGATAAAGGCGTCTTTCTCTCTACCTCTAATCTTCTATTCAAAGCGATTCTCCTCTCAGAGAGTGCTATAGGCAACATTCTTGGAAAGAGAGAGAAAGGAAAGGTTGTTCTTGCGAGAGAGGTACTCATGCTAGGCCGGGTGAATCCAATCCGTGGATTTGCATTAGGGCTTTTCGGATTCTGGGGAGTTTCATTTTCTGAGTTGTTCTTCTTCGTCTATGACGAGTTCCTTACCATGGAACTCTGGGTAACTACCATGTTACTTGCTTTTGTTGTCTTGCTTCTAGGTTTAATTCTAATTCCAACAATGACTTCAAAGAGTTATCGTCATGTTGAAAGGATTCTCGAAAATACATATGGATCTTCACCCTAGATGATGACCCGGTCGAAAGCCCCTTGCTTATTGTTACCTCGTATGAGCTGGGTATATACAGAATCTCCGGTTATTATTTGATTGTGAAGAACCTCAGTATCAACCGATTATTAAATAAATCACGTAACTGAAGTATTGAGTTCATTGTTAGGAGAATGGTCTTATGAAGAAGACTTGGCGAGAGAAGATGGAAGACAAAGATGGATATCCAAAGGTCTTGAAACTCGAGAAGAGCTTTCCCTGTTACAAAGCGCTTCAGAAGATGGGTGTTGAAGAAGGAGACGATGTTGTTCTAGTGAACCCGAGTCATGTCATCGGAGTAATGAAATCTGTTCCAAGAGGGAAACTGATTACCATTAGAGAGATCTGTGCAAGAATTGCTCAAAACTTTGGTGTAAAGGGATGCTGTTCCTTAACTGCTGGCATATTCATTACGACCGCGGCAAATGCTGTAGAAGAAGCAGCAAAAGAAGGAAAAAGGCTCAAAATACCTTACTGGCGGACCTTGAAGACTGATGGATTCTTAAATGAGAAGTATCCTGGAGGTCTTGAATCACACAAAGCATTACTTGAGGCTGAAGGTCATGGTGTGGTAAAAAAGGGGAAAAGATACTATGTCCATGACTTCGAGAGGAGAATTGTAAAATCGTAAATGATCATCTAGCTAGCTCATACCTCTCTTCAAGTTACAAAAGCAATAGAACTTACTTAAGTCCCTGATAAAATGGTGTATTATCTTCTAGACAATCAGGAGAAGCTATTGATGTTTTCTTTTCAAAGTATCAAATAGAAATCTGAAAGAGCGATCAATTCTCCTATCAATTGTTCTCATTCTGTGCTTAAAACTCTTCAAAGAAAATTGGAGCCTAGTCCTGTTCGGAATGCCTTGTCCGCTTCATCAAATTGACCCAACTCATTAAAGAGGTTTCCAAGCTTCATCCAAATCTTAGTAATGTCTGGGCGCAACTTAGCCGCCGTCTGATACGCATCAAGAGCCTCAATGTATTGGTTCTGCTTAATCAACAAATCACCATAATAGAGCCAGCCCTCATGGTCTTCAGGCTTCAAGGCAATAAGGAATGCGACGCATCCTGTCAAGATAGAAGGGAAGATAATTGGCAACGAAACTGAAATGAGCACAATGAAGACAATGAAACCTAGTACCGCATACATTCCTATACGTATAATCTAATAGAAACTAATATTATATATTTTGTAGTAATACTCATCACCACTTTCATTCTTTCCGTATTTTCTATTACCATTTTTGGAGTCTGGCGAGTCTGGAAAGGCTCTGTTTGTCACGAAGTGCTAGTCCCTTTGAAACTCAACCTCCCCTTTCGCGATACTGGGAAGGGATTCTTATATCTAATCTGCAGCAACATACCTCTTACTATCCAACAACCATGCTAACAGAGTGAAAACTGCATACAATAGTTCTGATGTTATTACGACCGTTAATACATCAGGAAAAGTCGTGAATGGTGTCACTATGGTGATGATGGCAAGCACAATCATGAAGACATACATTCCATACTTTCCTAACAATCCTACCCCCTGAGTTGTTGAATGGAGGTATATCCAACAACCCACAAGAAGAATGGCAAGTTCAACTGCAACAGTAGCAATAATGCTGTTCCAGAGTCCTAGTCCCACTCTTATGTCAAGTCCTGGAACAAGCAGCAGATCAGGAGTGTGGACAACAATGTCCAAGATAAAGTGGGAAAACACTGCTACACTCATGACAAGTGCAGTGCTTAGTCTATAGGTATAATCAGTTGTACTTCTCAAGAGGATGAAGCGAAATACGAGATAAGTTGCAACAGCCCATGCAAGGGCTCCAAGAAGACTATGAGTGATTGGATAATCATAGAGGTCGAAGGGACTGGCTTCGGTAAAACCAGGGATAATTCGGAGGTGTTCAATTCCCAGTGGAACAAGGATAAAGAACGCAATATCCACCAGTTGAACAGCAATGAACAGGATTCCAAGCGATGTCTTGGGTGCATATTTCTTCAGAGCGAAAGCGATACCGTAATGTCCAATGAACATAGAACTCACACTTCAGGCTTGTCTGAATAAGACATTAGCAAAATGGAATCAGAAATTTGAATCTTCCTGTTTATTGAGAGAGTGGCTTGAGTCTTGCCAGCTGGCGAGTCTTGAGAGTGCCATCTTATTGTTTGTTCGTATGCGGCTCTGCATATGTAACAGCGGAATCAAATTACTTGACATGCGGTTTCCGCATTAATAACAGAACTCCGATTATTGTTATGATTGGGACTGGAACTACCAAATAGTATGAATAGACACCTGGAGGAAAAAGCGCATAATAAACAGCCCCTAATATGAATGGAAGTTCTGCTAAAAATCCATAAGAGAGTGCCTTCTTGAACTCTGTACTTTTTCCTAATGCTTGCATTACATACAAAAGGAAGAGGAATCTAGGTAGATGAAAAAGGAATCCCAAAATATTGGGAGTAATAAATCCATATGAAACTGCCAACCATAGATAGCTATATTGCAGAATCCAAACAAATGATGCTATTGTGTAGTTAAGATCTGCGATAGTAAAAACTGATGGTCCAAACACCCATAACAATACGAGTAAGATGAAGATAACAATTCGCATACTATTTGCGACATCTGACTTTGATTCAATCAATCTATGTTCTGCACCATCTCTGATTATGAGTCGTCACATTCCAATTGCTATGATGTACGCGTGACGATTTAAGCTTGTGTTATCATGTGCAAATTAGCGGGTCCCAGGGAATAGCTCCGCATGAGGTGTAAGGTGTTCACGTATCTTCTGATAGACGAATTTGAAGCAGCAATGTCCAGAAACGATTTTAATTGATATATAATGCATTAAAATAACAATATGAAATAATATAGCCGATTTTGCAATATATTTTTGAAAAACTAGATCAACTAGAGCGATGATAGCTAACAAAATAACCCATCTAAATAAAAAAGAGCCCTTGAGTGAGATTTTTTCTCAGCTAGGGCGTACTTGTGCAGTTCCTGTAATACTTACTCTCGGCGAGCGAACCTACAATCCAAGTGTCCGAGAACTCCGCCAGAAAATAGGCTCAAACAATGGTAGGAATGTAAGCAAATCAGAGATATCAAAGTGCCTAGCCAATCTGACCGCACTTGGTCTTGTGAAACGAACTGACCAAGTATTATCCAATCCTGAAGCTGGATATAGTCTGACAAATATTGGTCAGGAGTTCTATAGACATATCATTCAAATGCGATATTGGGCGGAGAAAGGCAACAACTTCAGTGATCCTACTAGTAATATATCAGCTTGTTAGGGTTTCACTGCTAAATTGGTTTACACCAATTTTCTTATTCAAGCCTCTCCTTATCCAGTGCGGAATGATTTTCATGGAACTGAAAGCAATTCAAGACAGATAGCATGCCTTCAACACACTAATCATAGGAGTATCAGTAAGTGCCGCTGCTTTGGTCCTGTTAGGAGGATTTGCGCTATATAGGAGACGATGATATTGATTGCGGGTTAGGGTTTAACTCTTCAAGAGTCTGTTAGATGGATGATTGAAGTCGCTATGACCTATTCCAACCTTCGAATACAGTCTTTACAGTAAGTATCTGGTTTGTGATCCGTATCAGCAAGAGAGTTGGAGAACTGCATGACACAATAGTTAGTACAATGACGAAGTCCCATGACATGACCAAGTTCATGAAATACCTCTTTCACGGTGCGTTGGAAGAATATGGTGTCATCATTAGGAAGACCATAGAAGGACTGACGAAGCCTTGGTAGTGCAACAATTGCATTACCACCGAACTGAGCACTTCCAAAGATGAAATTGAGATCTGGTACAAACAGGTCCAGATCGACAACACCAAGAGCGTGATTTGAGAGATATGCATGATCTTCAAGGGCTTGTAAGAAGAATCGGGCTTTATACTGCTGTCTATTTGCAACAAACGACCACTCAGGGACAGCAAGGTCTTCTGAATGGATTAAGACCTCAGTAAAATGACGTTTGAACCAGTCTTGATTTGTATCAACTAGCCTATCAACCAACTCTCGAGGGGTTCCCTCAAAGCAAAAGATGCACAATGAACCTCTTCTCAATGCTCTGCAACCTTCAAATTTATTACACTACCTCATCCCCTCTTTCACTCTTCCTATTGTTTCTAATACGACTATTTTCTAGCTATCTTTCAATTCCTGTAATTCAGACCAGCATACCATGTATATAATTGGTGTCCATTTCATCCTAAAGAATAACAAGGTTGGAGAGAGTGCTAGTCAAACGTAACTCACTTGATTCCAAAAGGTTAAACACATAATAATGAATAAGAAATAACAAGTCAGGGTCAAAAATTGTTTGCCAGGATTGACTCGAGAATTTTTACAACCTCAATCGCGACCCCATCTATGCTGGAATAGAAGGATTTTCATTGAGAGATTATCATTGTGTCGTATTTATCATCTTGGTCATTCTAGTTTGGTCCTCCTTTCTCACTCATACACATACTACCAACATGAATGAAAATGCTCCATCATTAATGCCACAGGGTGACAACTGGTTGCAATCCAGCTACACCCCAAGTGACCCAATCAACATCAACACTCTTGAGGATTTCTCACCAAGCGGGTTCATAGGAAGTGGCACGCAGATCGACCCGTATGTACTTGAGGGGGTCAGTATCACAACTGATGGCCACTGTGTTTGTATTGTCAATGTGGACGCTTACTATGTGATCCGGGACTGCCTTCTGACATCACAAGCTGAAACGAATGCCACTGGCGTCTATTTGGACCACGCCCCGCATGGAATAATAGAGTTCTGTGTAATAGAGTCCAAGCATATAGGAGTGAAAATCCAGTATTCCGACGAATGCGCGATGTTCAGCAACACAGTGCGAAATAATGATGAAACGGGATTCTTCTTAATGAACTCCAAAAACTGTACCATGATTGATAATGATGTTTGCAATTCATGGTCTGGTGTCGAAGCAAGACATTCACATAATACGACACTCATAAAAAACACAGTCTATGATAACAATTTTGCAGCAATTGCTCTGA
>SMTZ1_10003102_pt1 | contig 21873 bp, 19 predicted proteins | sample DeeMarSWOR136_30_FD_25667 | JGI IMG/M metagenome (IMG submission 25667) | reverse complement strand
TGCCCAAGCCGAAGCCAGAGCTAAATCCGAAGCCGAATTGAGAGCAAAGGCAGAAAAGAAAGCCGAAGTCCAGGCCCGGAAAATAGCAAACCTCAAAGCCCAAATGCAGCAGAAGATTAAATCTTATACCGAGCAGATAGCAGAAATCAAAGCTGAGCTTGAACAAAAGGCAAAAGCCGAAGCCAAAGCGAAAGCCCAGGTTATGCTCAGAGCAAAAGCCCAAAAGAAGGCTAAGACAGAAGCCCAAAAAAGGGTGGAGCTCGAAGCACAAATGCAGCAGAAGATTAAGTCTTATGCAGACCAGATAGACAAAATCAAAGCCGAAGCTGCCGAGGCAATAGCCAAAGCAAAGGCCCGAGCTGATGATAAGGTAGCCAAAGTCAAGGCCAAATTCAAACAAAAGACAAAAGCATACGCTCTGGCAAAAACCAAAGCTGAAAAAAAAGCAATCGACAAAGCCAAACAACCCCCAAAAGAGACCTTGCTGAAAAAGGTGGACAAATTTATCACAGACAGGGACAGAATTTATTAATAAATCACCTTAGAAGACAGCCCCCTTGGTTGAGGAAGTAAGCTCGGCCGGAGAACCTGAAATCACTTGAAAATTCCCGATGGATTTTGTAGTCTAATGAAAGTAGAAGTCCAGGCAGGCTATTAAATCACGTATTTGGGAAATTCCGGACAGGTTCTTTAACGGTGAAAATTTTCGCTCATCTTAGTCGTTTCGGCACAAAGCGTTCATGCATCGAGCCCGATGGTTGCACCGTCGGCGAAGAGAAATCCGTGACGCCAGGCCGGGGCCGGACTAAACCGAGCCGGCGACGCGGCAGGTTGCGCGTCATTTTCTTTCACCTTGCAGCAATAGTCGTTGTCCTCTCCCCCCTTGTGGTGGGCGAGCTGGCGCTCAGATTGTGCGTCCCTCCTCCCCCAATCAATCTGGACGACCCCTACGTCTCGTTTGCCGGTCTGCGTCCCCTCTTCGTCCTCAACTCAACAGGCACACGCTTCGAGACGGCCAAGGAACGTCTGGCCTGCTTTTGTCCCCAGTCTTTTGCCGCCAGGAAACATCCGGATACGTTCCGGATCTTCTGCCTCGGTGGTTCAACTGTGCAGGGACGGCCCTACGCCGTAGAGACTTCCTTTACAACCTGGCTCAAGCTCAATTTGCGTGCCGCCAGGCCCGAAACGAACTGGGAAGTAGTCAACTGTGGCGGTATCTCCTACGCCAGCTATCGCCTCGTGCCTATTATGCGGGAGCTGCTCAAGCATGAGCCTGATTTATTCATCATCTACACGGGGCACAACGAATTCCTCGAAGACAGAACATATCGGCGCCTCAAGAGAATGCCGAGTGCACTAATCCGGCTGCACCAGGTAATGCTCAACCTGCGCAGCTACTCTCTTGCACACCGGCTCTTCTCTTCCCGTCGCGCCCAAGGCACGGGCGACGGACGCTCATCGAAGCCTGTGCTGCCCACCGAAGTCCAGGCCAAGCTCGACTTCCAAGACGGGCTGGATTCCTACCATCGCGATGATATGTGGCAACAAGGCACCATCGAACACTTTCGCCACAATCTTCAAACCATGGCCCGGATGTCCCGCGGCGCTGGGGTCCCCGTCATCCTCGTGAATCCGGTCACCAACCTGAAGGACTGCCCTCCTTTCAAGTCGCAGTTCCGCGCCGACCTGTCCGAGCGAGAGAGGGGGCGTGTGGTCGAACTGTGGGAGCAGGCCGGGAAACTGGACTGGGCCGATGCTTACGGCAAGGTCGCGCTCCTTGAGCAGGCCGCCGCGCTCGACAACCGGCACGCAGGGCTCCTTTACTTCATCGGCAAGTGCTATGAGCACATAGGACGCTCCACCGAAGCAAAGAAATGGTTCCTGCTGGCGAAAGAGGAGGACATCTGCCCGCTGCGCATCCTGGAATCCATGCATGACGCCATTCTGGACATCGCCGCACAACATCGCGTACCGCTTGTGGACGCCAGGGCGCTCATCGAGGAACGCACCAAGGACGGAGTCCCGGGCGATGAATGGCTGCTGGACCACGTGCATCCGAGCATCGCCGGCCATCAGCTCATTGCCGACTCACTATACAAGACCATGGAGGAGATGGAGCTGGTGCGCACTCACCAGGACTGGAGGGCAATACGGGACGAACTGTGGCAGCGCCATCTTTCATCCCTGAATGAAGCCTACTATGCGCAGGGGCACACCCGGCTCCAGAGGCTGCGCAACTGGTCTCGTAAGCCCACCCCAAATCCACCTCCTCGCCCTTCCGAGTCCACGCAGGATTGACCTTTAAGAATCTAATGAAATCAGAGGTCTTAATGATTACCACACGCAATTATAGGATGAACTATCCTATCATCTCTCTGCTCGGCTTGCTCCGTAGTATTATCAGAGACTGCCCTCTCCTGCGGCGCTTGTATGAATGCTAAAAAGAAGGGAGACAGGCGCCCCCCAGTTTTAACGTGGGTTTAATGAACCCGCCTGTCTCCCTCTGTGAAGGAAAGAGTATTATGCCTGTTTTTAAGGTGTACGGATTGGCAGGCTAAAGACCCCCAATGTATAAAATATAACTTACTTATCTCGATGTGCAAAAAAAATAAAGTTTTTGCTCTTTCGTTTATTATGAGTCCTATAATACCTCCAGCTTCCATCATCAACCCCCTTCTTGAGGATTCCTGTAATTTATTTGATTATTGAACCTAAAAAAGCTATAATCCTTTTGTGCAATCATAGGCCGTTCGATGCAGACACGTCAAGACAAAGCTATAGACCAGTACGATGTAGCGGTGTTCTTATGAATAGAAAAAAAGGATTTACCCCGTTAGAAATTGAGATTACCAATCGCCGAAGAAGAGGATTGCCCGAAAGACACGGGGAGGCACTCCGCTTCGCGGCAAACCAAACAGACGTCCGGAAACGACACCGGAGTTTTCTAACTTGCCCCGTTAGAAAAAAGATTTCTAATGGGGCGGGCTTTACCTTGATAGAGCTTTTGGTAGTGATTGCTATCATTGCGTTATTGATGGCGATACTGATCCCGGCTTTAACCAGGGCAAGAGAACAAGGTAAACGGGCCGCTTGCATCCACAATCTCAAAGGTTTAGTTTTAGCCTGGCTGATGTATACCGACGATAATGACGGCCACCTGGTACAAATGAGGAGCCTGTCGAAGACCAGCTGGATACCATAAGAAATGGCCTCTTATTCGAATATGCCAAGATGACCAAGCTATACCGATGTCCGGTCGCCGAGAGAAATGAAATGCGTACTTACAGCACGGTTCATTCTATGAATGGACTGAAATTCTCTGGAAGCGGTGACGTATATAAGAAACTATCTGAGATTCGCAGACCTGGTGAAAGACTGGTTTTTCTCGACGATTATGGTGAAGATTGGGATGCCTGCTGGGCCGTTTGGTATACACAACCAACATGGTGGAATCCCATCCCAATGCGGCACCACGGCGGAACGACTTTGGCCTTCGCCGAGGGACATTGTGAATGGTGGAGCTGGAGGGACCAACGTACTATAGATTACGGTAACGAACCATGGGCTATCTCAGAAGCCGGAGCAGGTGTAGAGAAAAATCAACCCGGAAATGTCGATTTAATGAAATTGCAGAAAGCGGTATGGGGGTCTTTAGGATACGAACCTTAAAGAACATGGTCCCAGCAGGACTATACACCCAAAGAGCCTTCGGGTTCTTAATATTCGACATTGGCCAATAAAAGAGGCTTATCCCGCATATAAATCAAGCTATCATAAATTTATTCGGAGAGAATCCATTAAAGCCGGTCGCAATCTTTGCCGATAAAAAGACCGATAAGACAGTAAAGGGACAGTTGGTCTAAAGCGAATACGCCGCTCGGTCGCTGAAACTTTGGAGCGTAGGTGACACGACCGAGCTGGAGCATACCGAACAGCATGGAAAACGGACAACTAAAACTCATCGACGTGATAGAAGAGATGTGCCTGTCTCGGCTTGACTCCGCAAAGCGAGCCACGACGGGCACTGAGAAAGATGCCTGTTTTCAGCCTATGCGTGTTGCCCGGGACATTATGAATACCGATGTTAAGACACTCACCCTCGACCATACTGTAGGCCACTGTCTAAAGTTTATGAAGGGTCGTAGGGTCCGGCACGCTCCTGTGGTGGACCTTCCAAATGAAGGAGAGACAAAGCCTTACTTTGTTGGTGTCGTTTCAGAAAGAGATGTCTTGCGACTGAACGAACCGGATGCCGAAATAATCAACAAGCAAAAGAAAGACCAAAAATCCCTGCGGCAGTTGCTGGTAAATATAGTGGCCAGAAAACCCAAGTCTGTCTCCCCTCAGACTCCGGTAGAGGACGTCATTATGACCATGACCGGCAACCATATTGATATGGTGCCTATTCTCGACGACGCTGATTTGGTGGGTATCATCACGACTACTGACCTGATAAAGCTCTTCTTCAGACTCGATAAAGTGATACACGAGCTATGCCCGGAATTGAAAAAAGGTGCCCCACATGTTGATACGGCTTCCGAAAACGCAGCTAAGGCCAATATTTTGTCATCGTGGATTTCTCGACCCGTTCAAAAGATTATGACCGAACAGGTGATTACTCTGGAGCCTCAGGACGACTTGGCCAGAGCGATCGAAGTCATGCAGGACGAAGAAATCAGACACGTCATTATAATGGATGAGCAGGAAAAATTTGTAGGCCTGGTCTCCGACAGGGACATTCTGAGGAATCTACCCTATGCCGGCAGGCGACCACCGTCACCGCCAAAGAAGTTTCGAGAGCATCTGTTTGCAACCAACTCATGGACAAAAAGTCTACTACTGCCCCTCGAAAGCATTATGGTGCGGAAGGTGTTGCACATTTTACCAGGCTGTAGTGTCTGCGAGGCTGCGGAAATCCTGTACAAAAAGAAAATAAGCTGCCTTCCCGTGGTTGATGAGCAGGAAAAGCTTCGGGGAATAGTTACTGTAACCGACCTGATGCGAGCGTTGCTTACCGCATATGAGTCGGCCGAGAAAGCCGACCTAATCACAAGCCAAACCAGCATCTGCTGACTTTCAGCTTTATACGACAACTCTACTCCCCACGCGTGATACGGAACTATCATCTCTGAAAAACGATAAAAGCTTGTCATGCTTGCCCTTCGGAGCTTTAGCGAAGGTGGAAGCGAAGTGGAATGGGTGGGAATCCAGTTTTTCGCTCTGGACCCCCGCTTTCGCAGGGGTGACATCGTCGATTTTCGTTTCCCCTAACAAGAACTAAATACGAGAATACCAATTGCATTTAATTACTGCGCTGCCTATGTTTAGCACAAAAGGGCGGCAACCTCAAGCACAGCGCCCCACTAAGTTTATCGATGGCCTGGGGATGGGCGTGCTGTTCTTTACATAAATCGCATCTTTTAATTTCAACCGGTATTATTTTTTAACGGTTTATTTTGTCCCGGCTGGACGGTTGAGTTTCTCTTCGAGCCGGCTTGCGAGAGATTGTATGTGTTCTTCAGAATCCGCTTGGCCGGGAAGGATTTTCCTGGCTTTTTGTTGGGGATTAATAATCGGCTTAACCAGTATCAATAATATCCTTTTTTCCCTGGTTTTGTCGCGGCTGCGAAACAGTTCTCCAATGACAGATAGTTTGCTCAATATGGGTGCAGCTGACACTTTCTCGGTTATTTTCTGACCGCCAATGAGCATTGTTTTGCCATCGCGAATCAAACAAGGCATCTTTGTACTTACTACTTCGGTCCGTGGAACGAGGTATATATATTTGCCTTTGTACTTACGTTCTTCGTAGTCGAGGAGCTGGCGAAATTCCATTTTGAAATCCAGTTTAATTTTTTCGTTGTCAGGTGTAAGTTCCGGCTTGAGCCAAATGCGGGTGCCCAGTTCTACCTTGTCGACTTTTGGTACCGGCTTGTCGGAAGGGTCATTAGGCTCTGTATAGCCTAAGACATAGTATTCTTCAGTCATAATTCCGATTTCTGTCGTTCTACCTTCCCGAGTCGATACTTTTGGTGCAGCGAGCACGATGGCACCTTTGTGAGCGCCAACAGCCTTAAGAAGGAAGCTGATGTGGAGCTCATCAAGTATAAGGATGTATGTTTCAGCATTCGGCTCAGCGGCAATGTCTGCGACAAGATGTTCCGACCAGGCGTCGGAGCTGTCCACGGAATTTGCGTCAAGGCCGATACTTTGTAGGAAATCTTCGCTCACCAACAAAATCTTTGTTTCGATTAGGATTTCAGTCGCGCTGATGCCGAGTTCCTTAAGTCTTTCAGGCTTTACAAACTCAACATTGCTGTCGTTATATAAAACGTTCGTACCCTTTCTTTCTGTGAGTAATATCTTGTCATAAGCTATCACTGTATCGGGCCGAACCGCTATCGTCTTTCCATGTGCCAGATACTCGATATTAGCCAAAGCCCAATTAAATTCTTCTAAATCTAAGTAATCTCGCAATCGCCGCAGCGAAAGCGGATATTTGTCATCGTAGTCGTTCGCGTATATGAGCAGCGCTTTGCCTAAATTGGATAGTTTCCTGGCTGATTCGACTCGTTTTTCAATTTCGAGAAGTTCTTTGATTTGTACCAGCTCCAATGCTTCTTCACCCTCAACCGGCACATCGGTTGTTGGTCAAGCCTGTTGGGGATTGGATTTCGCAGTCAGAGCAAGGGCGGTTGGTATTACCAGTGCCAGTATCAGCAGAATTGCAGTTGCTGCGGGAATCCAGCTAAAGCCGGTTTTTTCCGCTGAATCTTTGCCGAGAAGACGGTATATACGTCTGAAAAAATTACTGCCACTGGCCGCAACGGCTAATTGGCCATGTCCGGCCCGGATTTCTTCCATCGAGGTCAAGGCTTTTGCATAACAAACCCGGTCGCCGGATATAATCACGGCTAAATCGTCGCAGCAGTTTTCTCTTTCGGTGCGAATCTTATGTGAAATCCACCACACAGCCGGATGATAGAAGCCAAGTATCTCCACGACGGTTTGAAGGATATTGATAAGATAATCGCATCTGCGGATGTGAGCTAACTCGTGTGCCAGGATGGCCTCTAATTGCTCGGAAGTAAGGCCGGACAGGGCGCTGGCGGGCAGTAGTATGACCGGCCTAAGCCAGCCGACAACGGTAGGTATTTGAACTAAAGCAGATTCCATAAGCTGTACTGTTTGTTTGACTCCTAGTCTTTGGGGTAGGACTTTGAGTTTGCTGCGCAGTGTGTCATCTACCTGCTTGACCATTCTTCTTTTCAGCCGCTGCAATTGTGTCCAGCCGCCCAGATGCCAGATGGAAAGTCTGAATACGCCGACCAACCATCCTGAAACTATGTAAGGCAGGGCCGGTTCGAGTGTCTCAATAGCGCGCTGTTTCCAGGACATAGCAGGTGATACATCGACACTTTCAGGCTGTACCGACTTCTCTAATACAGTTATATCCACGGAAGGCGTTTCTTGTGCCAAGGAAATAATAGGTAAGGGTATCGGTTCGATATGAGCTGTTGATTGTGGTACTGAGACCGGTACCAGTTGAATGGTTATAACGGGCAATAGAACAATCAGCCCCAAAGCCAGACAGGCAAATATATAGCGCAGGGAAGCAGTGGATTTTCGCAGCAATTTCAGCAGGATCGCCAGGATTAATGCGATCACCGAAGCCTGCCAGACAAAATGAAGCAGGGTCCAGCCTATTTTTTGAACAATTTCCTGTGAAAGGATATTTTCCAAAATTATCATTTTTATTTTCTCCTGAATTCATCGAGCATTTTTCTTATTCTTGCTAATTCTTTTGCCGAGACCTTTTTGGCTGAAAGTGCCCGCATCACGAGTTTTTCCGCCGAGCCGGAGAACGCCCTTTCAAGCAAATCACCTACTAATTGCTTTTGAGTTCTTTCCTCTGTTAAAGCCGGTTTATAGACATGTTTCCACTGAGATTCATCCCTGACCAAAAGCCCTTTTTCAGTCATTATCTGCATTAGCTTGAGGGTGGTGGTGTAGCCCGTATTTTCATCTTTGTTCATTGCTTCATTGACCTGGTGAACTGTGCTCGGCCCATTGTCCCACAGTATTCTGAGGATTGTCAGCTCTCTATCGGTCGGTCGTGAACTTTTGCGTCTTGCCATATTGTTTCTCCTGTAATTTTGTTTGTTATCCTATATCGGCGAAATATACGAAAAATTTCGTATTTATCAACGAAATAATTCGTAGTTTTTAAAAAAATTTACAAAACTCCCATTATTGGTTGAAAAACGCACAAAAAATTGCCTCTACGCTAATTTTACGTAGAGGCTGTAAAGCAGATTTGCCAAATAAACACACCCGGAGGTTGACGGAAACTCTTAGTCCGTAATCCATCGCCTATGGCCCGGGGATAGTGAGTGGATGCTTGTCCCGCACCAAATAGGCATTTTGCCGTAAGTTGGTGCGGGATTACTCTTTCGCTCCGTGCTTGCGCAATAGTTCGACGATTTCGTCGTGCCCTTGCTCCTTTGCCAATGACAAAGCTGATTGCTGCTTGTTATCTTTTGCGTTCATGTCGGCGCCCTTGGCAATCAGCAGTTCTGCTACATCCTTGTGGCCGCGTAAGCACGCTACGTGTAGTGGCGTCTGGTTGTTGTTTTCTCTGGCATTGATATCCGCACCTTTGGAAATGAGTAGTCCCGCAATTTCCGCTTGTCCAGATCCGGCCGCAAAGTGCAGCGGCGTCCAGCCGACCGCCGGGCCGCCGGTGATTTTTGCATTCAGATTTGCGCCTTTAACGATGAGAAGTTCTGCCACATCCTTTTGGCCGCGTACGAGCGCCGAGTGCAGTGGCGTTACACCTCTTTCGTTTTTTGCGTTGACATCTGCACCTTTGGAAATGAGCAGTTCCACCATATCCTTTTTGCCGCGCGATCTTATAACAAAGTTTAGTGGTGTCACGCCTCCACCGTCTTTGGCATTTACATCTGCACCTTTGGTGATAAGGAATTTGGCAACGTCGCTATTGTCTGCGAGGACGGCCGAGAAAAGTGGCGTCTCGCCGCCTTTATCCCTCGCATTAACATTGGTGCCATCTTCGATAAAACTTTTAACTTTTGCCAAATCTCCCGCGCGCGCGGCTAAATGGATGATAGATTCAGGAGCAGCACCTTTAGCGGCGAGTAACTCTACAAGGTCATTACTACCCTGCATAGCCGCCCAGTAGTATGGTGTAAGACCATCCTTGTCCACGGCGTTGACATCGGCTCCTTTACTAATTAATAGTTCCACCATGTCCTTATCATTCTCCCAGATCGCATAGACGAGCGGTGTATAACCATCATCATCCTTTACGTTGACATTGGCTCCTTTGCTAATGAGTAACTTAATAGCATCCTTGCTGTTATCCCATATCGCATAGTAGAGCAAGGTATAATAATCATCCTTGCCCTTCGCATTGACATCGGCGCCCTTAGCCAGCAACAGGTCCGCTATATCCTCGTAGTTGTGCATAGCTGCATAATATAGAGGCGTCACACCGAGGGTATCCTTTGCATCGACCTGAGCACCTCTTTTGATAAGAAACTCCACGATGTCTTTATTGCCCAAATTGGTCGCAAGGTGCAAAACTGTGCTTCCAAAATCTTCTTGTGAGTTTATGTCTATTCCATCTTGCAGACACTTTTTTAGTTTTTCTGTATCTCCCAAATAAGCAGCAAGATGAAAAGTAAGGACTTTAGCACCCTTTGAGACCAGAAGTTCAACCACCTCTTTGCGACCTGCTGCCGTGCTCGTCATAGCTTCAAACAAAGGTGTACTGCCATACCTATTCTTTGCATTAATATCTGCACCTTTGCTGAGTAATAGTTCGACGGTCTGCTTATCCCCTCGCATGGCCGCGTAGTGCAGAGGTTTTCTCGCATCAAAACTCGTGGCATTGACATAAGCCCCGTGGCTGATGAGTAACCTGGCCACTTCTCTATGTCCATTCTCGGATGCATAATGTAGAGCCGTCCTTCCTATCTTGTCTTTAGCACTGACATCATCTCCTTTTGAAATGAGAGATTTGACATGCACAATGTCACCGTCAGCCGCAGCTTTGATCAGCGCCTCAGTATATTTGGTATCGTGTTCAGTTGCAGCTTGTGGTTTTGCGGGTCGGGTTTGTGCACACGCTACGCCGAGGGTAATGCATACTGTCAGAATACTCACTCCCAGAGCCCATGTTGTTCCAGTCCGTGGATTACCACAGTTATCTTGCAGTATGCGGTGAATCCTCTCGGCTAGGCCTTTCTTGCTGCTCACCACCGCGGGCACAAACGCCATCTGGCCGCCGGGTATCAAATCAAGCAGCGACTCTGCGTAGTCGGTGGAAGGCCGGCCGGTGGCTACGACCCAGTCATCACAGGCCTGCTCGCTTAATCTGACCAACCGAGACTTTGCCCACCATAAAAGCGGGTGCCACGGCAAAATACACACCACCAGCTCCGCTAATAATCCGCTGATATGGTCCCGGCGTTTCCAGTGCGCTAATTCGTGACAAAGTACACCGGCCCAGTCAACTCCATTGTCAAATCGCCCGGCTGCGCTCGGCACTAATAAAACAGGCCTGCGCCTCCAGCACCATATCACAGGACTGCGAACACTTTGGCTGCTGTAAACTTTTACATCTTTGTCAATTCCAAGTTTTGCTCTGGCCAAATGGGCTGCTTCCTTAATCCTCTGGCAGTCTAAAGGCAGTGCTCGGCCAAGCAGACGAACACCTAATACAAATGTTACAAGCAGGCGGGCAGCTAAAATCAAACTTGCCACAATCCACCCGCACAACACTACCGAACGCCAGGGTAATTTGGCTCTTTCTGAACCAGCCAAAGCGGATGGTAAATCCTTTTCAATAAGACCAGGATTATGCTCAATATTCTCAGCCGAGATGATTCCGGGCGCCCCATAATTACTTCCCCCTGTCAAATCTTTTGCCGGCGATTGGATTGCGACCGGCTCGGCTACAAACAGACCTAATTCATAGTGCTTTACCAATATGCTCATAATCGGCACAATCACCGCCGCAATCATCGAGAGAAACAGTACCTGATGTGCCCTTGAGGACCGGTGTCTCAGGATGAAGCTGCTGACGAGGCCGACCACAATAAAAATCGTGCTCTGCCACACACAGCTCGACAGCGAAACGTCTCTCAGGAATATTTCGCGTATCATTTTTTGCTCTCCTTTCTTTTTTCATCAATCATTTTGCGAAGCTCACGAAGCTCCTGGTCACTGAGCTTGTTCTGACGCATCAGATGTTGAAACATCAAAAGGGCATCCCCATCGAACATTCGCTCCATAAATTTATGCACCGAGTTGGCGCCGGCTTCTTCGCGGGTCCGCGTCGGTGTATAGATATAGACTTTCCCCTCAGTGCGATGTCGCAGCCAGCCGGCCTTCTCCAGCTTCTGCATTGCCGTAAGAATCGTCGTATAGGCGAGCTTTTTCTTACGGGCCAGCCGTTTGCGTACCTGATGGACACTCGCCTCATCAAGCTCCCAGACTACCTCGATTACCGCACGCTGCAACTGCCCCAAATCGTCAAGCAATTTACCACTCATAACATTAACCTCCATATATTAAAACAAACTCGACAAATGCTACTTTGACCCAAAGTACTACGTATCATAGTATTTGTCAACAAAAAAATGAAAAAATCTAAAAATTTTTTCAATCCTACGTTTTTAGCCTCAAAAACCCGTTAAAAGGGCCCCTAAGTTAATTTCGTACAGAGGCCCCAAAGCCGAATGACTGAATAAACACCGCAGCAAATCAACCAATTCTCTAATTCAATAATTCACTAATTCTTGGAATTCTTCTCCTTTTCCAGATGTTTCGCGATTTGTTTCAACTGCTCGCATATCTCTTTGTTCTGTCGAAGCAGGGCCTCAATCTGCGAATGTATTGTTTTCGAGCCGAGGATGCTCTGGGCGAAGACCAGGAAAAACATCACTGCCACCGCCCCGCCTATAGCGATAAAGCTCACGGCCCACAAAATCTTCTCTACAAGCTCAAGCAAACCGGCATCCATCGTACCGTAATCCTCGAATATGAAACGCTGCAAACATCAACCCGCCCTACGACCACCTTCCTACAATACCCAAAATCCCCATACCCGTCAAACAAAAATTCATCCTGAGCGCAGCCGAAGGGCTTGTCCTGAGCATAGCCTGTCCTAAGCGTAGCCGAAGGGCCTGCACTGAACCTTGCCGAAGTGCCGAAGGGAACCACCGCATTTTTAAATACCAAAAAAATCCTTGTCCTTTATACTTCAAGTGCTGTAATATACTCGGTTCTGAAATTGTCCAAACTGGAACCTTCGAATAAGCTTTTTGGAGACTTAGAAAGTGGCTAATACTGGCGACATTCGTAACATTGTTCTTTTAGGGCACGGCGGAAGCGGCAAAACCTCCCTCGCTGAGGCAATGCTCCACAAAGCCGGTGCAACGAACCGTCTTGGAAGCGTTGACGACAAAACAAGCATCTGCGACTACTACGATGAAGAAAAAGAACATCAGCATTCCATCCAATCGGCGAACGCCCACATCAACCACGCCGGCAAGCTGATAAACATTATCGATACCCCGGGCTATCCCGACTTTATCGGCCCGGCCATCAAAGCGATACCCGCCGCCGAGACAGCGGTCATCGTTATTAGTGCGCCAGCCGGCATAGAAACCAACACACGCAAAATGTTCCAATTAGCTGCACAAGCTAACATGCCCCGCCTCATCGTCATAAATAAGATGGACGCCGAAAATGTTGCGTTCCCTGAGCTGATAAAAGGTATTCAGGAAACTTTCGGCTCGCAATGTCGATGTGCTAATCTACCCGCCGCTGACAAAGCATCCGTTATCGACTGCATCGAGAACGAAACCGGCGATTCACCCCTGATGGATGTGGCCCAGGCACATACCGAGCTAATCGAAAGCGTCATCGAGGCTGATGATGACCTAATGGAAAGCTACCTCGGAGGTGAAGAAATATCCGCTGAAAAAATAGCTTCGGTATTCGTAGAGGCCTTAAAAGCCGGCACTCTTATCCCGATACTTTTCACCGATGCCCGCAGAGAAACCGGCCTACAGGAGCTCCTGGACATTATCGTAAAATACACACCCTCGCCTCGCCAGGTAAAGCCCGTTCAGCTCAAAGACGGCGACAGCTTAATGGAGCTGGCCGCCGACCCTGCAGGGCCGTTGGCCGGTTTGGTCTTTCGTGTCAGCTTCGACCAACGTTCAAATATGAAGTACTCTTCAATCCGCATCTTCAGCGGCACTATTACGTCAGAGACTAATCTGTTGCGCAATGACGAGAAGAAGGGCATTCGGCCGGGACATACCTTAAAATCTCAGGGTGGCGAAAATAAAGAAATCAATGCCGGCGTGGCCGGTGACATCATAACTTTAGCAAAGGTTGAGGAGCTGAAAGTCGGCGACCTCATACACGATGGCAAAGCGGCCGGCAAATTCGAACTGCCCCCCGTGCCCGAACCGATGTTTTCTTTGGCACTCGAGCCGGCCACAAGAGGGGACGAGCAGAAAATCAGCTCTGCTCTTGACAGATTGTGCGAAGAAGACCCATGCTTTAAGGTCAGCAGAGATACCCAGACTAAGGAGCTGGTTGCAAACGGCCTTGGCGATTTGCATTTGCGGATAATACTCGAGAAGATGAAGAACCGCTACAAGCTGTCAGTAACAACCAAGGAACCGAAGATTCCCTACCGTGAGACGATTACCGCTAAAGCCGAGGGCCATTACCGCCACAAGAAGCAGACCGGCGGTGCAGGACAATTCGGCGAAGTCTATCTTCGCATCGAGCCGGCCGAGCGCAATTCCGACCCGCCCCTGCAGTTCAGCTGGGATATTTTTGGTGCTTCAATTCCCGGCCAATATGAGCCGGCGGTTGCTAAGGGCATTAATGAGGTAATGCAGAACGGCGTTGTAGCGGGATTTCCGTTACAGGACATTTCAGTTTCTGTTTACGACGGCAAACACCATCCCGTCGATTCAAAGGAAGTAGCGTTCCGCGCAGCGGGCAAGGGTGCATTTACCGACGCAGTTCAAAAAGCAAAACCCGTCTTACTTGAGCCGATAGTCAATATTGAAGTTACAGTCCCCGCCGAAAATATGGGCGATATCGCCGGCGACCTGGCCTCCAAACGTGGAAGGGTCCTTGGCCAGGATATGCTGGCCGGCAATTTCATCATCATTAAAGCCCAGGTGCCGTTGGCGGAAGTTACGCAGTATAACAGCCAGCTCAAAAGCGTTACCGGAGGACGCGGCAGCTACTCGATGTCACTCAGCCATTATGAAATAGTACCCCCCAACGTCCAGCAGCAAATCATCGCTGCATATGCAAAACAAAAACAAAGCGAATAACTGTTAGCTCAACGAAACCAAAGATTATTAGTATTCCAAATCAAATAACAGTGTTATTTCACTCTATCTCTATCCACCACTCTCCCCAATCTCCCCACTCTCCCCAAACTTCCACCTGGTCTACCCAACCGCAGTCGTTTCCTTCACTTATGCTATCATCCTTCACGTATCGCCATTCCAACGTATGCAAACCCAAAGCAGGAATAGTGCAGTCTATCTGGTTCCAGTCTGTTGATCCGCTGATTCGGCTCTGAAGCACGCTGTCAATGTAAAATTCCAAATAGTCATAACCTTCCTCAGAAGATACCTTCCAATAGAAGGTCACCGCTCCTGTCCCGCTAACCATCGTCTCCATCCAAGATTCCTGGTAGTCCGAGATATCTCCGCTCTGGGCTGCATCTCCATCGTAGTAGGACATTGCGGTCTGATAGAACCAGTCCGCACTGCCACCTGTGTTGAAACTCAAACTTGTGTCCAAGGCCCCCGAAAGGGAATCAGGCGGAAGTGGAGGTGGAAAACCACCATCCCACTCCAACTTATCTACCCAGCCGCAGTCGTCTTTTTCACTTATGCTATAATCCTTAACGTATCGCCATTCCAACGTATGCAAACCCGAATCAGTAATCGTGTACGTCATCTGATGCCAGTCCGCTGATCCGCTGATTCGGTCCTGAGGCACGCCATCAATGTAAAATTCCAGATAGTCGAAATGGCTCTCAGAAGAAACCTTCCAGTAGAAGCTCACCGTTCCTGTCCCGCTAACCATCGTTTGCATCCACGATTCCTGGCCGTCCGAGATATCTCCACTTTGGGCCGCATCCTCATCGTAGTAGAAGGTCGTTGTCTGGGAGAGCCAATCAGCACTGCCACCCGCGGTGAAACTCAAAGTCGTGTCCATTGCCTTAGACAGCAAAGAGTTGTAAGGTGGTCCCGTTGTCCACTCCACCTTGTCAACCCGGCCGCAATCGTCTCCTTCACTTGTGCTATGATCCTTCACATATCGCCATTCCAACGTATGCAAACCCGAAGCAGGGATTGCATACTTCATCTGGTGCCAGTCTGCTGATCCGCTGATTCGGCCCTGAAGCATGCCATCAATGTAAAATTCCAGATAGTCATAACCGCTCTCAGAAGATACTTTCCAATAGAAGCTCACCATTCCTGCCCCGCTAACCGTCGTCTGCATCCACGATTCCTGGTCGTCCGAGATACTTCCACTCTGGGCGTCATCTCCTCCGTAATAGGATGTCGAGATCGGGTAGAACCACTCCCAAGGGGAGCTCGTGGTCTGAGGAAACCAGTTCGCACTGCCACCCGTGGTGAAACTCAAAGTTGTATCCAAGGCCTCGGAAAAGTCATCAGCAGATACAGCCCCACTCAGCAGGAAAACCAATATTGAAGCCAACATTATCCTTCTCATCATTTTACCCTTTTAAAAAATTGTTAATATTCCAGCACACTCCATGTGAGCTGATATCGCTCTTCCTTGGAAAACTAATCAGCAACAACTATAGCTATGTGCCACTGTTGATACCAAATGCAACGTTTTTTCCACCGAAAAGTAAATAGCAACCCTCCGTAGCTGAGCGAGTATGCCGCACTTCCTATTGAACATTCAGAACTTTCTTCAAATAAAACCATACTCCTTTCAGGCCGAAAAAGCAAGTAAAAAATGGCCTCTAACTCAGGAATTTTTGGAGATTTTTCGGAGATAGATTCAATTCATGGCAGACTCCCCCCAATATCAAAAACCGGCGTCAAAATTACCAGGTAATTGTACCGGCTCTAAGTCGAAGGATTTGGGGATGGTTTTTCCCGGGCTAAACACATACTTACTTGAAAAATAAGCAGGGATATGCGTGTTGGATTTGTGAAATAAAGTGTTAAAATAGGTAAAAATAGCCGCAAGTTTTCGATCAAAAACGCTGATACCTAAAAGCAAAAATTAAATTTTTTGAAAAAATTTTAACTGCCTTGCTGACATCGAGTTACGAGAATCGAGAATCGGGAATCGAGGCCTTTTTTCGACTCATTTGTGCAGATAGCTCCAATTATAGAGGCCTGTCCTGAGCGCGGCCTGTATATAACATAGAGTACATAGCGGATATTGGATTGTTAATTTGCCAAATCTAAATACTATTCACAATCCCCTAATTCACTAATTTACTTATCAACTAATTCACTAACATGCGGGGGCGGATTATTACCGAGTTCACCATCAAAATTCCCGATTGGCTCGAAAAGCCCGTCATATTGCTTGTCCTCTTATACAGAAGGCTCCGCTACGGCTATACCTTCAGGAGAATACCACTCACCCACGGAAAATACGCAATCGTTGACCCCGACGACTACGTTTGGCTCAGCAAATACAAATGGTATGTTGTTAAAAAGGGCAATACCTTTTACGCCAACAGAGGACAATGGTCAAAAACTCAAAAAAGGCGACTAACCATAACCATGCACAGACTCATCATAGACGTCCCTGACGATATGTTCGTGGACCATATCAACCATAACGGCCTGGACAACAGAAAGGCTAACCTGCGTCTTGCCACACCCGCCGACAACGCCCGGTACGCCCGCTATCCGAAGATAAACACTTCTTCAAGATACAGAGGCGTCTGCTACAACAAGCAGACCAGAAAATGGCGTACTACTATCCTCGTAAACCGCAAAAGAAAGCACCTCGGCTACTTTAAGCATGAAATCGACGCCGCCCGAGCTTACGACCAGGCCGCAAAGCTCTATTATGGCGATTTTGCTATCTTGAACCTTGAATAGTAAACACTTCTTCTCATTCGCTCATCCACCATTAACACATCTACTCTTCTATACACAAATGTCTTATGCCATGTGTAATTTTTTCATTAACGAGCGAGCAATGGAAATCATATAATATTATTAATCTTTCGGATGGAATTGCATAGAGGCAGATAAGATATGATAAAGATGAAAGATTCGATAGAAGTCGAAGCGCCGCCGGAAAAGGTTTTCGAATGGCTCTGCCAGCGTATGAAAGATAAGGAATCTTATCAGGCCTGGCATCCCGACCATGTTGACATTCGCTGGATTAAGGGTGAGCCTTTACAGGAAGGCTCAATCCTCTACGCCGAAGAGTATCTCCACGGGGACCTGCACAAGCTTAAATTTCGTATAACTAAGATAGTGCCGAACAGGCTGATTGAATACAGGTCTTTATTTCCATTGTCGCTTTTATCTCCGGGTAACAAATTTCTCATAGAGCCAAAAGGTCAAAATAGTTGCATTTTCACCGCCATGGGCAGCCTAAGAATTCCTCGCTGGCTATTCAAAAAAATGCACAAAAAACATAAATACAAAATCGAGGCTACAGAGCAGCATATAAAAGAAGAAGGCCAAAACCTTAAAAGGGCATTGGAAAATAAAGATAAATAGAAAACCAAACAACAACACGACCCGGCATGTAGGCTATGAATAGCACACCTTTTGTCTATATGAAATATCATGAACATCTACTTGCGTAATGAGATTATCGTTATCGGCTTAATCGTATCGGTGATTCTGAGCGGGATGGGTTGCAAAGAGCGGCAGCAGGCCGCGATTGCGAAAGTCGAAAAGCTGGGCGGTACCGTTGAGATTAATAAGGAAAATCCCGAATCGCCGGCGCTGACAGTGAACCTTATGAACTGCAAAGTCACCGATGCGGATTTAGGATTTTTGAAGGGCTTATCCGGCCTTGAAACTCTGGACTTACGCTGGACGAAAATAAACGGCCGGGGCCTGATGCACTTAAAAGACATGTCGAGCCTAAAGAGATTGTGGCTGCATCATACTCCGATTGCCGATGCAGGAATGAAGCAAATTAAAGAATTGAGCAGCCTTATCGAGCTGGACGTCGGCCACAGCTTTATTAGCGATAAGGGATTGGCATACATTGGCGAAATGAAAGGGCTGCAGGATTTGTGTCTTAGCGATACGGGGATTACCGATGCAGGCCTAAAAAATCTAAACAAATTGCAGGAACTGTTACGCCTGTATATAAACGATACGAATATTTCCGATGCCGGCATTGAACACCTTAAGGTCTTAACGAAACTGATACAGGTCGATACCAGTGGTACCAAATGCACCCAGGCCGGGCTTTCTCAACTCCAGCAGGTCCTGGCAAGAAATCGAAGAAACCGTTAACACAATACGTAATACGAAACACGAATTAAAACAACAATTCCCGCCTGACCCCAGGTTCAGCTCCTGCGGACCCACAAGCCGAGGTCAAAACCAATAAGTCCGCGTTAATCCGTGGTTAACAATACCCTTCCTATCCACCCTTGCCAAGTGTAAACTCGTCGCTTGTTGCTCGTTTCTTGTTCTTAGTATATAGTATGCTTATGAAGGTACTGATAATTTACGATTCTGTTTTTGGTAATACAGAGCAGATAGCCCGTGCGATTGGCGATGCTCTTGGCGGCCCGGAGGATGTCGGAATCCTACTGGCAAGCAATGTCAGGCCGGAGCAATTGACGGGATTAAAGCTGCTGATCATCGGCTCTCCCACCCGTGCATTCAGACCGACAGGGGCTGTTAAGCAGCTTCTGCGAAGAATTCCTCGTGCCGGCCTAAAGGGTGTCAGGGTGGCTGCTTTCGACACCGGCATTTCAACCAGTGACATCGACTCTTCCGTAGGTCGTTTTTTTGTTAATCGTTTTGGCTATGCCGCCAGACCTATTTCAGATATGCTCAGGAAAAAAGGAGGAGAGCTTGCAGCTCCTCCTGAAGGATTCTTTGTAGAAGGGGTGGAAGGCCCACTGAAGGAAGGTGAGCTTGAAAGAGCTGCGGCCTGGGCAGAGAAAATAGCGAATAGGATTTAGTTGTTAGTTGCTCGTTGTTAGTATTTTCTCTTTTACTTAATAGTTGTCTTTTCACATACGAAAAGCGCGTACGCGCTTTACGTATATGCTGTTTTTGACATTCTATCCTAATACAAGAAAATTGTTTATCAACATTCATTAATCGAAAGTCGCAAATCAAATAACTCCTCCCATCCCCACTATTCACCCACTACTTCCACATACTCTACTTCATACCTTCCCTCCTCTTTATCCCATATCCCACTTACCGATTAACTAATACCGTCTTGTGTCTTGAGTCTGTAGTCTTGTGTCTTAATCAACCACTCACCAATTCGATTAGCTCCTCGCGGTTTTTCTTGAGCCAGTTTGTTTTGCGCATAATCATTTCGAGAAAATCGGTCCCGCTTAAATGGCCGAAAAAACCGGTCGCCACTATCGGCAAAACCGCCTCGGCTATCATCGTCTCAATCATCAAATCAACCAGTGAATTTAGTTTATTTTTGTCTAAATTGATTACACCACGGGCCGGCCGCCGACAATGGAAAATTGCAGCATCCCGTTGGCAAGGTCGGTAAGCGGCTGAGCAATCCTGACCGAGTCGAAGTCGAGAACGGCGGCAAGCTTGTTTTTGGAAAAGAGCATATTACCCGGATGCCAGTCACCGTGTATGACCTGCTGTTCCCACGAGTCAAAGCCGTATTCATTTACGCGGACACTCGATTCGTTATAAAGCTTCATCAAGGCCTCGGCGGTAGTCCGCAATCTCTTATTCGGCCTGGCCGGCCTATCCGAACCGAGCGTTTTCAGATGCCTGCGAACGGTAGAAGAATCATGGAAACAGGTTTTTAATCCACCTAAGGCGGACTCGTAAGCAAAATCAGTCAAATACCTGTGAAATTTGGCTAACTGCCGACCCGCATCAATTGTAGCTTCTTCTGAGCCGTCGTACCGGGTGCCCGTGACGAACTTAAAAAGCTCATAAATGTGATGATTCAGTTGAAGGACCGTATTATTCTTATCGCGTGTTGCCAGCAGGTAAGTAACCGGGAAGGACTGTGCTGCCAGATGACTTTGCACTGCGTGCGCGAAGGCCACCCAGTAGAGGTCATCTTTACCTTTCGGCCGACGTTTAAGAAGGAATTTGCCCTGCTCGGAGACAATCGCCATCACCGCCTCGGGGCATAAGCTAAATTGATTCCGTATTAAGCAGATCTACGATATTTATTATTGGTGCTTTGTAGAAAACATCAGGCCGGAGATTGTCATTGCGAACGGAAATAGCCTTTAGCCCTGAGCAAACAAAAACTTGCCCTGAATTAGCCGTAGCCTTAAGCGAAAGAAAGCCTGCCCTGAATTAGCCGTAGCCCTGAGCGAAAGAAAGTCTGCCCTGAGCGTAGTCGAAGGGTCGAAGGGGCAGCCGAATGGACCGAAGGGCAACCTATCTCAAACACAACAATGGCTTCTTCTGCTCATCACTCAGGAGATTACCACGGCCCGGAGTTTACCCTGAGCGCAGCCGAAGGGGGCCTCGCAACGACATTTTACAAAGGTTTTCTACAAAACAACTATTGATTATCGATTATTGTCCCGGCTCCCCGATCGGAGCCGAGGACGAGTTTTCACGCCGATGACAATATTAATCACTAATGATTACGAAGCAACAGGATAAGAATAATCACAAAGAATAATGCCAACACTGTACTTAAAATCAATATCGCCATCCGGTATTGGGCGACGGCCTCTTCTTTGTAAACTTCTTCTTTTTCAACGACATCTCCCTTTTCAAACTGCTCGAACATAGACAGGTCAAATCTTTTGTGCGCCTGAAGCGGAGGCCGGCCCTCGCGGAGCGCCTCTAAATCCGTCAGAAGCTCTTCAATGTCGTTATAGCGCTTTTCTCTCCGCTTAGCCATCATAATTTCAATGACTTCGGATACTCCTGCCGACAGTGACGTATTTATATGGTCGGGTGGAATTAGTTTTTCCCTGAGGTGCTTTCGCATAACATCGGCTGAATCATCTGCCATAAATGGTACTCGGCCGGTCAACATGTGGTAGAGTGTTGATCCGAGTCCGTAAATATCGGCCCTGCCGTCGATGTCAATCTTTCCTCGGATCTGTTCAGGTGCAATGTAGTACGGCGTGCCGTAAGCCTTGCCTGCCTCGCTTTGTGCCGCCTCGATGTCTGTTGTTTCGCGAGCCAAACCCATATCGGCAAGTTTAACCGTACCACCAGTGCTTATCATAATATTCTTGGGCTTGACGTCACGGTGGATAAGACTACACGCATGAGCGTGACCAAGGGCTTTGGCGACCTGAATGATAATGTCGAGCGCTTCGGCTTCCTCAAAAACCTTTCCGGCCGCCAAATCATCGGCTATAGTCTTGCCCTCAACATACTCCATAACAAAATAGTGGTAGCCCCCTGCCTCGCCGACGTCAATAGCCTGGACGATATTGGGATGATTGAGTCTGCCTGCGGCCTGGCCTTCTTTGTAAAACCGTTCGACGTATTCCGGATTTTCACTGAAACGCTTGGGCAAAATCTTTATCGCAACCATCCGATTCAAACTCAGCTGCCTGGCCTTGTAAACGACAGCCATTGCACCGGCACCGAGCTTTCCGACTATTTTATAGCCGGGAATCTG
>SMTZ1_10011610_pt1 | contig 21886 bp, 24 predicted proteins | sample DeeMarSWOR136_30_FD_25667 | JGI IMG/M metagenome (IMG submission 25667) | reverse complement strand
GCACCCATCACGGCGGCGGGGTAGATGTAGCTGTCCGTGCCGCAGATGACGGTGAACTCATCAGGGAGAACCCGGAGGTACTCGAGGAGATGGATGAAGTCCCTGCTGCTGTCCTTGACGCCCACTATGTTAGGCTCCTCGCTGAGCCTCAGCATCATCTCAGGGGTGACGGCGTTCAACGCGTTCCTTGGTATGTTGTAGACGTAGACCGGGAGTTCCACGGCTTCGGCGATGGCCCTGAAGTGGTTAAGGATGCTCTCCTTATCCGGCTTGACGAAGAAGGGCGGGACGGCTCCGACTGCGTCGACGCCTGCCTCCTCAGCGGACCCCGCGAGGCCCACGGCCTCCTCGGTGGACGCGGCCCCGACGTGAGCGAGTATCTTGACGCGGCCCCTCGCATACTTAACGGCCTCCTCGAAGACCTCGACGCGTTGATCCGGCCTCATTATGACTCCTGATCCCGCGGTTCCGCAGAGGAAGAGCCCTGCGACACCGGCCTTAGCCTGGAACGTCACTAGGTCGCCTATGGCGTCTGTCTTGACCTCACCCTCCTCGTCGAAGGGAGTCACGAGGGCTGTTATGATGCCTGATAGTTGGCTCAACATGGACACAGGTAGACTATGAGTCTCGCGGCTTTTCTTGTTTCCCCAGCCTCTCGTGCAAGTTTTATCGGCGGAGACCTACGAATATTCGGGAGCCATGTTTAAGCCCGACGTGATAGCCCTGGGGGAGCCCATGGTGGAGTTCTGCGCCACCGATACGGGGCGCCTCAGCGTGGTGGATATCTTCAAGAGGGGGTGGGGAGGCGACACCAGCAACTTCGCGGTGGCCGCAGCGCGGCTGGGCGCCAAGGCAGCCCACCTGTGCGGGCTTGGCGACGACGAGTTCGGCAGAAGCTTCATGGAGCTCTGGGCCATGGAGGGGATGGACACGAGCCGCGTCGTCGTTGAGCCCGGAGCCTGGACTGCAATATACGTAATCAGCCTCGTGGATGGAGGAGGCCACGACTTCACCTACTATAGGGCCGGCTCCGCGGCGAGTCATTACTGTGTGGCCGACCTCGACGAGGAGTACGTCGCCTCCGCCAGAGTCCTCCATACCAGCGGCATATCATTAGCGGTCAGCGTCAGCCTCAGGGAGGCCGCGTTCAGGGCCATGGACCTGTGCAAGGACGCCGGCGGCGAGGTGACCTTCGACGTTAACATGAGGGCGAAGCTCTGGCCTGTCGACACAGCCAAGCGGGTTCTTGGGCGGGCGTTCACCAAGGCAGACACCGTGTTCGCCTCCATGGAGGACGTGAGGACCCTGTACGGGGTTACGGAGCCGAGGGAGGCGGCGGAGCGCCTCAGCGAAATGGGCGTCGAGACGGTCGTGGTTAAGAATGGAGGAGAAGGCTGCTACGTATCAGCTGGGAGAGAGTCCCTCACCTGCCCCGGCTTCGATGTGAGGGTGGTGGACACCACGGGCTCTGGGGATGCGTTCGACGGGGCGTGGGTCGCCGCCACGCTAGAAGGATGGAGCCTGGAGAGGAAGGCGGTTTTCGCCAACGCCGTGGGCGCCCTGACGGCGACTGGGCTTGGCGCCGTTGCGCCCATACCGACCAGGGAGCAAGCGCTAAAGCTGATGGAGGAGCAGGGCAGAGGGTAGAGATCAAGGTGCTGAAAGGCAGAGTAAGCCGGATAAACGCGGCGGGGCGGTTAAACCTGTGAAGACTCCCGACACGGCCTGGGACCACTGATGGCCACGGCTTCTGTTAGGGCGGGTTACATACATCTTCTTAAATCGACTGAACTCGCCTCGTTTCACAAGAAACTCGGTGGAGACACAGTTTTGAAAGCGATAGGGTCACGTAGGGGAATGACGGGGCTCGAGGTTGCCATCATCCTCGTCGCCTTCGTCATCACTGCCTCTGTGTTCGCCTACATGGTGCTCAACGTGGGCTTCCTGACGGCTGAGAAGGCCCAGTCGGTGATCTCGTCCGGGATCAGCGAGGCAAGCTCCGCGCTGTACCTGGACAGCGACGTCATCGGCAGCTTCTCCAACAACTCGGGGTCCCAGAGCGACATATGCCTGACCAAGGCCGTCTTCTACGTCAGGCTCGGCCAGGGTGACAGCCCTATCTCCCTAAGCGACTCCAAGCTGGTGATCACCTACACCAACGCGAGGTGCCACGCCTCTGTCTACAACAGCAACGGCACCATAACCACCATCACAGGGGTGACTGGAGACGGCGATGAGGTCATAGAGCAAGGGGAGCGTTTCAAGGTGTCTATAGACTTCACAGAGCTTGACAAGTCTGCCGTCGACCCTGCCCAGAATAGCCAGACAGACGTCTACGCCCACCCTTATGAGGAGATACGGATAGAGGTCAGGCCTTCAGCAGGCGCCGTGCTCACAATCGAGATGTCTCTGCCCCAGGTAGCCCACCCCGTGCAGGCATTCTAGTCGAACCTGCCCCCTCTTACCCATCTGCATATTTTCAGGTCGTAGAACCAAGCTCGACTATGGTTCTGGGCTATCTGCTCCTTGATCCGTAGAAGCCTCTCAGCGGCGTCCCGTCCCTCGAAGCTTATTTGTGTGTACGCGTCCAGCAGCCGGGCCGCAGAAGAACAGTTCAAGTCGACCCCCAGGAGCGGCCCATCGTCGCCGGAGTGCTCGAGGCTGAAGGGGAACTGCCTGCAGCTGGAGGGGCGGTCGACGTATATGGCGCACCCCGTCTCCTCAAGGTGGGGGCAGGGCTCCACTGCGAGCTGGTAGGCTAACACTTTGAACTTGGAGTCGTGGGGCCTACTTCCCACGCCGATGGCTGGCCTGATGGCGTCCTCCCGGAACAGGTGGAGCTCCTCGGGCAGCAGGGTGAGACCCCTAAGTATCCCCCTGTCCTCCGAGAGGAGGCTCCTGCAGCATTTCCCGCATCGTATGCACATGAACTCCGCTGTCTCCGACATGGCTGGATGACTCACCGTTTCATGGCTAGAAGGGGAAGAAGATGTCTTTGGGCGGCGGCGGGTAGCTGCGTTTACTATGCGTTAGACCCATGCCAACGAGGAGCTCAGCCAGCTTTATCACGGCCTCACCTGGGTGGATCACGATCACCCCGGGATGCGTCTCCTCCAGCTCTCTCCGGAGCCTGATGGCGTGGTCGTTCATGGCCATGCAGCCGAAGCACACGGCGTCCGCCCCGTCCTTTACTCCTATGATGGCCGTCTCGTGCACCCTTTCATAGCCTGAGGGCTTCCCGAGCTCGAGGACGGGCAGGTCAACGGAGTATATCCCGGTGCAGCGCTCCCACAGCCCCAGGTCCTTTACTTGGCGCTTGGCTAGGCTGAGCACGTGGGGGAGCTGGACCAGTAGGCAGAACTCCTTGGCCAGCATGGAGGCCAAGTGCATGGACGCCATCCCGGGGCCCAAGACGGGGATCGATACGAGGTTCCTGGCCGCCTCGAGGGAGGGGTCGTGGCCTCCCCATATCACGGCTGCGTCCGCCCCCTCCTCCTCGCTCCGGAGGACCCTCTCGAGGATGCCAGGGGCGGCTAGCTCCATCTCCGGCAGGGAGTCCACGGACGGGGGCGCCGCCTTCGTCGTCACGAGCTTCACATCCACGCCTGGGGACGCTTGGGACGCCAAGCCCTCCTCCCTCCTCCTCAACGCGTCTCCGCTCAGCCCCGATATAAGCATGATTACATCGATCCGCATGCCTATGATGAGACTGGAACTCAAGATAAGATTTGAGATCGTGGTCTTGACGAAAAAACCGCGTGAAAATTAGGAAGGACTAAATATCCAGGGAATCGTATTCAGGGCTATTAGGTGTACAATTCCATGGATATGCTGAAACCCATCGTCTTGAGCCTGCTCGCCGGCTCTGCGACTGGGATCGGGGGCCTCCTCGTGCTAGTCTTTGGGGAGATAAACGAGCGGGTCATAGGCTTCTTCATGGGCTTCGCGGGGGGCGTGATGCTCGTCGTCAGCTTCCTTCAGCTGTACGTAGAGGCCCTCTCAGTACTGTCGCCGCTGAAGGTGACGCTAGCCTTCGGCTTCGGCACGCTGGTCATGATGGTCATCGACCTCACGCTCCCCCATATCGAGTTCGGGGAGTGGGAGGCAAAGGTCCAAGACAAGAAGCTTTTCAACAGCGGACTAGTGATCGCGATAGGGATGTCTCTTCATAACCTCCCCGAGGGGGTGGTCGTCAGCGCTGGGTTTACCCACCTGCCTGAGCTGGGGCTGCTCGTCGCCCTTATGATATGCCTCCATAACATTCCTGAGGGCATCGCCACGGTCACTCCCTTGATCCGGTCCGGCGTCGATGGGCTAAGGTCCGTGGGGCTCGCGACACTGTCCGGGATGGCTGAGCCCCTGGGCGCGTTGATAGGTGTGTTCGCCATCCAGTCTCTGGGCGGGGGAGCCGCCATCGTGGGATGGAGCCTCGGTTTCGCCGCGGGGGTCATGACCTATGTGACGATAGACGAGCTGATACCTGTGGCCCACGAGTACTGCACCCTTAACTATAAGCACGTCGTGTCGTCAGGGTTGCTCATAGGCATGGTCTTCGCCCAAGTGCTCTCCCTGTTGCTGCCCGTTTAGAGTATCCGTGGGCTCTTGGTGAGCTGCTCGAAACCGTCTTCGGTGACCACAACGTTCTCCTCCATGCGGACGCCGCCGTAGCCGGGCAGGTAGATGCCGGGCTCCACGGTGAACAGCATGCCCTCCCTGAGGACGTGCTCCGATGTCTTGGATAGGTTGGGCACGACGAAGCCGCTCAGGGGGTGACCGAGGCTGTGTGGGTAGTCTGGGAAACCGTGCTCCTTTAGCACCCTCCGCGAGACGTCGTCCAGCTCCCTGCATTCTACGCCTGGCTTCACCTCTTGGATGACGGCTTCCACGGCCATGTCCATGGCCTCCAGCATCTTCTCCTTCTTCGGGTCGCTACCCAGGAGATACGTGCGTGTCTCGTCGGCCGCGTACCCGTCCACCGACGGGCCCAGGTCTACTAGCATGAACTCGCCTTCCCTGAGCCTCCTTGAGGTGGGCCATCCGTGGCTGTACGCCGACCTCGGCCCCGTTGATACTATAGTCTGGAAGCTGGTATGCTCGGCTCCCTCCCGCCTCATGGCGTACTCGGCCTCGGCCGCTATCTCGTACTCGGCGACGCCTGGCCTCATGGCCTCCCGGGCGGCGCTACACGCAACGTCGGCTAGCCTGCTCACCCTGCGATGATACTTCACCTCGTCGGGGTAGAGGCCGTAGAAGACCTCGGGGATGACCGTCTTCCCTATGTCCACGAGCTCGCCTTTGAGGTTCTCATGGTAGTAGGTGTAGCTTACGTGGTTGAAACTGTCCAGCGGCGCTCCCACCCTTGATCCCTTCCGTAGGTGCTGGTTGGCGTAGCAGGCTATCTGTTCTTTCGCCTTGGCCCGGCTCTCCAGCTGCTTCACCTGTATCCAGCTCTGGTCGCGGGCGCTGTTGACGTTCACGCTGTAGCAGAACAGCTTGGGGGGGCCGTCGATGGGAACGATTAGGGCGACCCCTGAGGGCGTGTCCGCGATGCGTTTGAACCTGGCGCCGCCTCCGGCGTCGTTGAGGAGGTAGACCAGGTCCAGCCCGTGCTCCTCCATCTGCTCCTTGAGGTGGCTGTAGCGCCTTCTACAGAAATCCAGTGGCTCAGACATGGATCAGGGTAAACCCGCAGCGATATAAAACCACCATAAACTGATGACTCATTTCCTGAGGCTAGGTGGTACCGGGTACACGAGCTTACTGTGGGTGATGCCTAGCTCCACGAGCATCTCGGCGGTCTTCACAGCAGCCTTGACGGGATTCACCACGGGGACCCCGATGGCCTCGCTGAGCCTCTCGTCCACCATGAGGAAACCCATGCTCATGCACCCGAAGGTGACGGCGCCCGCCCCGTACTCCTCGACGGCTACAAGTCCCTCCCTGACCAAGGAGTCGTACGCCTCCTCCGGCTTCTCTCTCACTTCTGGGACGCTGAGCCCCACCGGGTGGGTGGAGACGTGCTTCAGCAGCCCATCCCGCTCATGGATCATTGTCCTGACGACGCCTCCGCCGCCTGTGGTAAGGACACTGAACCTTGGGGCGATGAGGCTGCACAAGTGCAGGGAATAATGATGGCATCGTAACCCGCCTTCTCGGCCTCTCTGGCGCACTCCAGGTCCTCGACGGTGGAGAGGGACGCCTCGTAGGAGGATTGAATCGTGCCCAGGCGGCTCCTCTCGGGGTCCTTCTCCAGCCCGAATATGTCGATCCGGGTGTCGGGGCCAGTGATGCTGCGCAGTATCTTCTCACGTCGCTCCAGCTCGCCGGATAGCTCGCCGGTGGAGGCGCTGGCCATGAGGAACGCTATCTTCTTCATGCCTCAATCATGGTGGCAGGGTTTCTTGAAGGTTGCGAGAGGTATCTGGTACTCTTCACATTGGATAATGTTATGTAATGTTCACGCTTCTCTTCTGTGACTACCATGAAGATCGTGAAGCCAGGAGAACACCCTAAACTAGAGACAGTGAAGGGCAGGCACGGTGAGATAATCATCGTAGGCGAGAAGGCCATGATGATGCGCCTCACCGTCGAGCCCAACGTACCGACGCCGCCCCACAGCCACCCCCACGAGCAGATGGGGCTGGTCCTGCAGGGGGAGGGCGACCTCTACATAGGGGATGAGAAGGTCCATGTCAAGGAGGGGACCAGCTTCTGGGTGCCACCAGACGCGCCACACAACTTCGACGCCACCGGCGATAGGCCCGCCGTCCTAGTGGAGTGCTTCTGTCCGCCCCGGGAGGACTACCTGGAGCAGGTGGGCCTTAGATAGGCAGACACATTTTTTCTTTGAAGCGTTGAATCAGACTTTCCTGTGGAAGCATAACTATGAGCCATACTCTGTTTAATAGACTCATATCTGTGAACGGGTAGAGTCTACTGGGCTAACATGGGTAAGAGAAACGGGGATGGGCTGTCAATACGGAGGCTGGAGAGCTTGGAGCAGGTCGAGACATGCGCCAGGATGATGACCGAGTCGGAGCCTTGGATCACCCTCGGAAGAGGTTACGACGAGTCGCTCACCATACTCACCGACTCTTCGAGGGAGGTTTACCTTGTGGTGGACGGTGAGGAGATAGTTGGCTTCGTGGTGTTGGAGATGATGGGCGCCTTCACAGGATACGTTAAGTCTATCTATGTCTCTCCGTCGTACCGGGGAGGGGGTGTCGGCGCCAGGCTCATGTCCTTCATCGAGGAACGCGTGTTCAGGGAGAGGCCCAACGTGTTCCTATGCGTCTCCGACTTCAACGATGGGGCGCGGAGATTCTACGAGAGGCTAGGCTACGAGGCAGTGGGGGAGCTGAAGGACTACATAGTCAGAGGCCACTCCGAGATCTTATTAAGAAAGACCGTCGGGACCCTTACAGATTTCGCATCCTAAGATGCGTTGCAGCGAAAGATACCTCGATGAGCAGGCTCGTGGTTTCCTCAGACAGGCTCTCATGTCAATAGTTAAAACTGGGTTAATGATAGTTTGTTGGGTGGTATCTATGTATCAAAGATACGTGCATGACGGACTGTGGAGGCCTCGCCTTTGATCGACCGTTATACAGCGGCCATAATCCAGTACATGAGGATTAATCCCGAGGACATCCCTGACGTCCATAAGCGGAGGAGGGCTAACTTGGAGAAGGTGCTGGGGACCTTCAAGAGCCTGGAGACGTGGGAGCAGATCAGGCCCGTGCGGCTCACGGTGCTCCCAGAGAACATACTCAGGCATGAGTTCGACACACAGAACCCTGACCAGACCCAGAGTGACAGGGTGGCGTCAGCGGTGACCATCCCGGGCCCAGAGACCGATATGTTCGCCGAGAAAGCCAAGCAGTACAATACCTACGTCTCGGCCAGCATCCACGAGAGGGACCCCGAGTACCCTGATCACTTCTTCAATACCGCCTTCATCATGAACCCTAAAGGCAGGGTCATACTCAAGTACAGGAAGGTCAACCCATGGATACCGCTGGAGCTCAGCACGAGCCCCCACGACATCATCGATAGCTACAAGGCGCCGATCTTCCCAGTAGTGGAGACGGAACTGGGGAACCTGGCGTGCATGGTCTGCTACGATCAATTCTTTCCCGAGGTAGCGCGACAGCTGGCGTTCAACGGCGCCGAGATCCTGTTGAAGCCCACCATCTTCCCACCTTACCCGCAGCAGTTCATGTTCGACCCCTACGACTGGTACACCCTGGTGAACAGGATGAGGTCGATAGAGAACATGGTGTACGGTGTCAACTGCAATGGGGCGAAGTACGGCAACAGTATGATAGTGGACTACCTAGGGCGGACGCTGGCGCTTGCGGCGAGGGGGAGGGCTATGACCATCGGTGCCGTCATCGACGTGGAGGAGCTGCGCGAGTACAGGAGGAAGACGAAGCTGCACAACATGCTACAGCAGATCAGGACCGAGTGCTACACCTACCTCAACGAGGGGATGTGGCCCGCAAACAGGCCGCTGCTCAGGGAGCAGGACTACGGGGACTGGGCGCCGAGGCCCAGGTTCTACAAGTGAGTGCATCTAATATTCGGTGTTGGGGGGCGTACTTCTCCTCACATCACCAATTATCATGTAACTTTATCACCGGTAAGCGGTATTATGGGGGAAAAATTTTTACAGTTATCGCCTGGTCTTGGCGCCGGCTGATGTGGGGCTCGTTTGTCAGCGCTGGGTTCGTTCGGAGTCGGGGGCGCGGCCGTGCCTGTAGTCGTACACTATCTCCTTTCGCTCCCCGAGTCCTTTGCCTAATAGGAGCGCCCCGACTAGGACGAGGATTGGGAGTATGAGGCTGAAGACCCAGGGCCATCGAGTGTCTCTGAGCCTCCAGGTTGTGAGGTGTATCAGCAGGGTGTCTATGGCGGCGGCTACTAGGAGGCTAGCGCCGACCTTGACTTTGTCCAAGTTTTATCCTGTTGTTTAGTTAAGTGGGTTTGAATATATATCTTGACGTCTTTTGTGGTTTTTTTTATTTGCTACACACCTTTTATATAAATTAATTATATACTAAACTTAGCTTAATAAGATTATTGTTAGTTGTATGTATAACATTTTATATAGACAGTATATAGATATACGTCATGGAGGAAAAACAATGGAATCAAAAAGTAACACGATGATGGCTGTTCTACTCATCGTAGGACTAGTTGTCGGAGGCGGTGTAGGATACTTCGCCTCACCGACGAAGACGGTTGAGGTGGAGGTCCCAGGTGAGACAGAGACGGTGGTGGAGGAGGTCCCCGCCCTCAGCGGGGAGATACCGATAGGTGTACTCTATGCAAGCACAAATCATATCGATACCAGCGGCCCTGCTGCTCACATAGCCGTCGAGGAGGTAAACGAGTACGTCGAAGCCCTCGGGTTGGACGTTGAGTTCGTGTTGATAGAGGAGTGCGCCGAAGGCGAATCAACCATAGCGCTTGAGAAGTTCCAGAGCATGGTCGCTCAAGGCATACAGGCAATGATGGGTTCAAACTGGAGTGGCCAGTGCAAGGCCATCAAGGACTACGCGGACTCCCACGAGGTCGTCGTATTTAGCGACGGGTCAACCTCACCGATCCTAGCTATCCCGGACGACTACATCTTCAGGCTCCCGGTTACGGACTCCACCCAGAACTCGGCCCTAGCCCCTGCTATCTACGACATGGGCATCGAGCACCTGATAATAGTTCAGAGGAACGACGCGTGGGGAGATGGCAACTACGAGACGATGCTGGAGCTGTTCGAGGCGGAGGGCGGAACCGTGGAGCACCGCCTAAGGTACGACGCCTCGAAGACAGAGTTTTCGGCTGAAGCCGCGGCTCTAAACGACGAGGTGGAGGAGCTGAACGACCAGTATGGAGCCGAGGCTGTCGGCATCGCCGTATGGTCCTTCGAGTTCTCCGCCATATTCGCGTCATGCGAGGAGTATCCAACCCTCGTGGACGCGCTCTGGTTCGGCTCAGACGGGTTCGGCAGATCCACGACCTTCGTAGACGAGCACCCCAACTCATATGAAAGCGATTTCCTAGCCATGATTATGTCTACGGCGAAGTCTAGCAGGTTCGAGGCTTTTGAGGCGAAGTACAGGGAGGTATCCGGCGGACGCCAGGCATCGACATATAATACCCACGTGTACGACATAATCTGGATACTATGTAAATCCGTCTTGGAGGCCGGAAAATACGATGGCGCAGTCATCAAGGAAGTGCTTCCGACAGTAGCCGAGCAGTACTGGGGCGCGTGTGGATGGACCAAGCTGAACGAGAACGGGGACAGGGCAACTGCTAGCTACGAGCTCTGGACCGTTGCTCTCAACGAGACATCCGGTACTGCTGGATGGTATGTTGCAGCCACGTACGACGCAGCATCAGGCTCACTGAACTGGATAACAGAACCGCCAAGATAAACGTACAATAATTCCCCTTTTTTTTTATTCGCCTATGCCAAGTGATTCTAGGTTTGATCTAAGATAGGACTCACTTCCGTAATAAGCGTTTGATGATGGTTTTTTCTCGTTTAACCTGCTTTTCAGGGAGTTTTATACCCTTTTTCCTGATCTCGTCTTCTACTTGTTCGTAGTTCAATCCCCTCATCTTGGTTGGCCTCTCCGGGATTAGTCCCTGGGGCCTGAAGACGATGATAAGTAGAAGCATGATGCCTATCATTATCTGTTCGAGCCACTGGACCTGGAATGGAACATAAGCCTCTATGCTGTGCTTGTAGAATATTATAAGCCGTCTGAGGGTGATGAAGATGAAGGTGCCCACGGTGGCTCCCATGTTGTTGCCTACACCGCCGACCATGAACATGAGCCAGGGGTAGAACGTCCACGCCGACCTCGTGTACGAGGTGGACAGGACCGCGTGGATGTAGAAGCTATACAGAACCCCCGCAATGGATGTTAGGGCGGAGCACAGTACGACGATCTTTGTCCTTATGCCGATGACGTCTTTGCCCACGCATTCGGCGCTAACAGGGTTCTCTCTAACGGCCCGGACGACCCGAGCCAGCGGAGACGTGCTCAGAGACTGAAGCAGGAGGAACACGGCCAAGGTGAACAAACCCGTTATGAGCAGGTACCCTCTCACTCTTAAGCCACCCATCCAGGCGAACGCGTCGGGCACGTGGACCCAGAAGGTGCCGCCGACAAGCGGATAGTAGTTCATGCCTATGACCCTCACCGCCTCCGCCATACCTATCAAGACTATGATGAGGTAGCTCCCCGTAAGCCTAATCGCCGGCCTTGACACAATGTACCCTAGACACGCATTCAGTGCTAGGGAGATGGCTATCATTAAAAGGAAGATGCCTATCCCCATGGCTGGGTCGTGGGTTAGATGCGCGTTGATCTCGTCGGTGATCTTGGAGTTCTCGTACATGAAGTCGAGCTCGGGGTAGACGTCGTACCACCACCTGAGTATCCTGCCCGAGAGCGCACCTACCACGTAACCGCCTCCGGCCACCGACAGAGATATGCCGAAGTGGGGTATCCCGGTGTATCCATACATGAAGTTCAGGTTCATGGTGACTATCAGGTAGAGCAGGAAGAACATTATCAGGTCTATTATCCACTGGATTATGATCTCGTTTGTCATGTGGGCTCCTTCCTCCTCACCCTCTTGGGTCTCAGATACCTCTCCTGAAGCTTCTCTATAATGGAGACTATCCCCCCGGGCTCGTACATCAGAATCAATGACATCAACGTGAGGGGTATCAGCATCCTATAGGCCCCCGCCCAGAGTCCCAGCTGCCTCATGAGCAGGTAGGACCCCCAGACCTCCAGCAGGCTTATCACGTAGCCCCCGATCATGGCGCCGTAGATGCTGGAGAGGCCGCCGACTACGCTCGCCGCGAATATGCTCGTGGAGAGCATGCCCCCCGACCCCGGCCCCGAAGAGAACCAGAGCGGCAGGAAGGTCCCAGCCAGACCAGCGAGTCCCCCGGTTATCACCCAGGAGACTATCGATATCCTCTTAACGTTTATGCCCAGGACCGCCGCCAGAGGCGCGTTCTCCACCGTGGCCCTCATGGCGATGCCGAACTGGGTCCTGGTCAACACGATGTGCAGAGAAACTATGACCACCAATATAAGAGAGGTGGACACCAAGAGAACGCCGGGGAACTCGCCCACACGGAAATCGTTCACCCTAAGCATGAAGGCCCTGGAGTAGATGCCCAGGACGTTACGCACGTAGTCGGCGTAGATCTGTATCCCGGCGAGGAAAATCTGCTGGAGCGCAAGCAAAGATATGGTCAAAAGTATGGGTCCGGCCCCGTATTTCGTCAACGTGTTCACCACCCCCAAGTAGACCACTAACGCGAGGAGGGCTCCGAGAACGAACCCGAACGGCATGGCTATGTAAGGGTTGATCTCGAGAATCCTGACCATGGTGAAAGTGCAGTATACGCCCAGCACGGCGAACGTGCTCTGCGCGAAGTTAGGCACCCTGGATATCATGTACACGAGGGTGAAGCCTATGCTCATCATGGTGACGCAGTTAGCGTAAACAAGAGCATCTTTGATAATGGGGGGAAACATCAGATATTATAGTTGCATTGAATATAAAATGTTTATGAGTAAAAAAACATTAAAAATTAACATCATATACCTTAATTATTTAAATATCTATGTAGTCTGGTCCAGAGATAGTTTTTTATGATTTAACCAACATTATAAGTAGATATAATTTGTCTCAACCGGTTCTCTCCATCAAAAACATGACCAAGAAGTTCGGAGAGTTCAAGGCGGTAGACAACCTTTCGATGGACATCGAGCATGGTAAGATCACCCTCGTAATAGGCCCCAACGGCAGCGGCAAGACTACGATGCTGAACTGCGTCTCTGGGCTGTACAAGGCCGAAGAGGGCCGGGTCTTCTTCAGGGGGGAGGACGTCACACACGACAAGACCCATAAACTCGTGGAGAAGGGGCTGGTCCGTACCTTCCAGGTCTCGTCCCCGTTCACGCGTCTCACCGTGCTGGAGAACCTCCTCGTGAGCTACGGATCGAACTCCGGTGAGAAGTTCATGTGGGCCCCCTTCAGCAGCAAATGGAGAAACGAGGAGAAGGACGCCATGGAGAAAGCCTACGGGGTCCTCGAGCTGCTGGAGATAACTGAGCTAGCGCAGGACCCAGCCTACACCCTCAGCGGGGGACAGCTGAAGCTCCTGGAGATCGGCAGGGCGCTGATGACAGACGCCAAGATGATCCTGTCGGACGAGCCCGCCGGCAGCGTGAGCGTCCTTCTGGCGGAGAAGATATTCTCCCACATAAGGGAGCTCTGTAGGAACCAGGGCCTCGACTTCCTGCTTATAGAGCACAGGCTGGACGTCGCCTCGAAGTACGTTGACTACGTGTACGCCATGGACAACGGCAGCGTGTTGTCGCACGGTAAGCCCAAGGACGTGTTCGAGGACATCAAGGTTATTGAATCGTATCTGACTGTGAGAAGATGATAGAAGCAAGAGGCATCAACGCGGGGTACGGGCCGGTCCAGGTCTTGTTCGACTTCGATTTCAGCCTCAAGGAGAGGGAGAAGGTCGCCATCATCGGGCCCAACGGCAGCGGCAAATCCACGCTGTTGAAGACCTTCATGGGGTTGACGACGCTATACTCCGGGGACATCGAGTTCATGGGGCAGGACATCAGGACCCTTGAGCCTTACGAGAGATCGAATCTGGGGCTAGCCTATCTCCCCCAAGTAGGGGGCACCTTCGAGAACCTGACCATAACGGAGAACCTGAGGATGGCTGGGTACGGGTTCCCGAAGGAGCAGAGAAACAAACGCATGGAGGAGGTCCTGGACGTGTTCCCCATACTGAAGGACTACGTCAGCGACACGGTGAAGGTCCTCAGCGGCGGCATGAGGCAGATGCTAGCCACATCTATAGCCCTCATGAGGAGGCCCAAGGTGATGATGTTCGACGAGCCCACTGCGAGCCTCGCCCCCAACCTCGCCGAGGAGGTCCTCGACAAGATATTCGAGATGGAGGAGCAGTTCGACATCACCGTGGTCTTCGTGGAGCAGAACGCCGCCATGGTGCTGGAGAGATGCGACACAGCGTACCTCATAGTGAACGGCAGGAAGGCGTACGCGGGGGACGCCAAGAAGCTGCTGAACCACCCCCGGTTCGGGCAGATATTCCTGGGCGTGGAGCAGTACGAGGAGCCGCCCACGCCCACGGTCTAACCTTTATACCCGCTCTTCAACCATTCTAACTGGTCCGGATCAGGAATTGGAACTTAATGAGCTGGTGTTCCCGGCGTACAGGTGGCGCGTCAGGGTCTACTCTATTTACCTTTTCGTCGTGTTCGACTACCTCCTCACCGGCCTGTTCATCGAGGATTTCGGCGAGGAGGCCAACAGGGCGATGAGGGTCTTCATGGTGGGCCTAGACAGCGTCCCCGTGGGGCTCGCTGCCTTCACGCTGGCTTTCTACGGCCCCGTGCACGTGGCGCTGTGCTACCTGTCGAACACGGACTGGAGCAGGGTGAGGGAGGCAGAGTTCTTCGACTCCCTGGCCAGACGCATCCGCCCCCTATACGACGTCGTCATCGGGTTAGGCGTGGCGGCCAGGCACTTCGACGGAGGCATGAGCTGGGTGTACTCCTTGGAGAGCGGCCTCTGGATCCCCGTGGGCTTCGTCCTCTATCTCACGCTGGTGCACTTCGGCACCATGTGGTATGAGCTGGGGCGGTGAGAATCAAACCCAGCGGGGCCTCCTCAGGACGACGTACAGCCCAACCAACGCCAAGGCGGAGGCCGCGTACAAGGAAACGGGCTTGTTTTCCCCGTCTTCAGGGGCGTCCATCGGCGCGACCTGTATCTGAACCGTCACTTCCTGGGCCTCGTCCAGCAAGGGTCTCTCTATCCTCGTTTCCTCGTACCCCGGTTTGGCGACCGTGAGGTTGTAACTCCCCGCCTCCAACCCGGTGAACGAGGCAACGCCGTGTTCATCAGTCGTCGTGGAAGCGGTCTGCTCCCCACTGTATCTGGTCAAGGCTACGGACGCCCCTGCCACAGGCTCCCCCCCAGGGTCGATGACCGTCACGTCCAGCTCGCACATCATGGGCTTGAAACGTATCTCGTCCTCGTAGTCGCAGTCCTCAATCTCCGCCCGTCCCTCGTCGAGGTAGAAAACGAACCTGAACGTCGAGTCCGAGACGTGCACCCGAGAGTCGTCGTAGAGGAGTATCTCTATCATGGTGCAGTCGTCCACGCGTCCAGCCGACCCGTCGATGAGGAACAGGTAGCAGAGCTGGGAGCCGTTTACGTGTGCCATGGTCTCGTTGAGGCAGTGGAGGGCCCAGAGGTACGAGCCACTGATGCTCACCCGGGACCCGTTCTCGCATATCACGTGGGTCCTCCTTAGCTCCGAGTCCAGCATCGTCAGGCTCGCGTTCCTCACCCTGAAGTAGAACATGTTGTCCACGGCTACCACGCTGCTGTTGTGGAGCTCCATCGAAGCGCCTTCCTCCACTAGGATTCCGTGCTCGTAGTACCCCGAGTGGTTGAACACTATCTCCGTGTCCACGAGGACCAGCGTGGCCCCCCTCTTCACCACTATGTCCCCCGGGAGCTCCATGTGCTCCCCCCGTATCGTGTACGTCCCCTCCTCCACGACGATGTCGGGGCTCGACCCAGTGCAAGCCATGGCCGTCGAGGAAAAAATCAATATAACCAGTAACCAGACGGCCTTGGCTTCCCATCCGAGCACTGGTTTCATGCTTCTGCGACTCCGGTTAAACAGGCGACTGTTATACTCTGTCTTCTTGTGCTTTAATGATTCTTTAAATATTCACGTCTTTTTGAGTAGCCTAGATGGACGGGTTTACGCGAAAAATAAGCCAATCCATGGCTGTGACGTTTCTCGTGGCCCTCTGCGTGTTGCCAGCCCTGGCCGCGTCTTTGCCCTGCTCCAGCGGCTCTCCGGCGCACCGGGACGCCACCGTCATCGACGAGGACACCACCCTAGCCGGCGGCCTCGTCCTAGACGGTAATTCAATGATGGTCGTGAACTGCAGCCTGGAAGTCGAGGGAGGGGTCACGGTCTCCGGAGGCGCTCGCCTCACCCTCAGGAACGTCGAGATGAGGCTCTTGGAGCAAGAGGAGGCTGAGCCGGCGGCGTCAGGCTTCTGGTTCGACGTCCAAGGAAACTCGTCCCTGGAGATGGTGAACGTGTCCATCGAGACCGCGTTCTTCCAGAGCTTCAGAATAAGGGTCTCCGACTCGGCTAGATTGACGTTCCGGGGCGTCTACTCCATGGACTGGGGCGGGCTCACCTGTGGGGATGGCTCCATCGTGGCCGTCATGGACTCCAACTGCTGGTCCACGTTCAACGTGGGCGACCACAGCGCCCTAACCATATCAGGTTCAAGGGTCTACGCCGTGAACGTCACCGACCGGGCCGAGGCACGCCTCGACGGCGTCTACGCCACCACCGCGTCTGTCTCCGGCGGCGGCTCCCTCCACATCAACAACTCGACCATAAGCTCCGAGACTAGGGGGCTGCACCTCGGACTCGACGAAGGCACCACGCTCACCCTCCAAGGCTTCCCCGTGTCGCCCACCGGCATAGACTACTGGCACCTCGAAGGTTGGTCCCTGAGGGAGGAAGGCGTCGCCCTCAACGTCACCCTCGAAGACGTCTACCTCAGGAACATCCGGCTCAACGTCGACGGCGGCGACACGGAGATCATAAACGTACACGCCCCACTTGAGATCACCTGCACCGGCGACGCGTTGAAGGTGACCGGCTCCACCATCGACGGCGTCAGGCTGGACGGCGGCTCAGCCATGTCCGCCGAGGACGCCTCTCTCTCCTGGCTGGAGACGTGGGCAACTTCGTTGGCCGTTTTGAGTAGGGCTACTATTCAAAGATCGGAGTCCCATAACGGTAGCGTGGTCTCTTACATTTCGTCAAACGTGGGCTCTGTGAGCTGCGGCGAGGCCGCTGTGGTTCTCATGTGCGGCTCGCCGCTCCCGGAGGATCTGCTGGTGGGCGGCAACTCGGCTGTGGTCCATTTCTCGCGGCCAGTCTCCGCCTCTCTGCTGGGGTACGACGTAGAGGAGGGGGCTCTGGATGTAGAGCTTGACGGGCTTCAGGTGGAGGCGGAGTTGACCGTGGTGCTTGACAGGGACAGGGTGAGGAGGGGTGATCTAGGCGTGCTTCTGGACGGTGATCCGGTGGACTATTGGGTGTTCGACGAGAAGGGTCTGAGCTACGTCTCGTCTTGGGTGTCTCCGGGCGTTGGCCGTGTCTCTGTTGTTCTGGGAGCTCCGCCTCCCGAGCGGGTTCCTTTCTTGGAGACGTTGCTGGGGCAGCGCTTGGTTACTTTATTATTGGTATTGTTGTTAGTTGTCTTCGTGTTGTTGACTTGGAGATGAGGTTGAGCGTGAGCCGTGGATACACGTGGGTCTTTCTGGTGTTATTATATGCCGTCGCCTTCTCGGCGCCTGCCGCTTGGGGCTGCACCACGGTCCTCGCGGCGCGAAACGCCACCATGGACGGCTCCATCATCATCGCGAAGAACCGGGACCTCTCCGAGTACGAGGTGCAGTGGCTATACAGGGTGCCCCCCATGGACCACGCCCCTGGGTCCACCGTGAGCCTGCAGTACATCGAGATCCCTCAGGTGGAGGAGACGTTTGGCTGGGTGGGTTCGAAGTCCTACGACAAAAAGTGGGGGGTGGGGATGGGCATCAACGAGTGGGGCGTCGTGGTGGCGGACAACGACGCGCCCACCAGGGAGCCCCTTGAGGGCGAGTCGGGGCTCCACGACAACGATATATGCCGCTTGGTGCTGGAGCGATCAAAAACGGCGTACGAGGGGGTTATGCTCGTCGGCTCTTTTATCGAGGAGTACGGCCACTCCTACGTCGGGCAGATATACTGGATAGTCGACCCTGATGAGGCTTGGATCGTGGAGTGCGCCGGGCGTCACTGGGCGGCCGTCAGGGTGACGGACGGCGTCGAGGTGAGGGCGAACCAGTACCAGATAACTACGGTCTGGGACGAGGGGAGCAGCGACCTCGTGGAGTTCGCAGTGGGCAGGGGCTGGTGCGAGTCGCCTGAGGACTTCAGCTTCGCCGACTGCTACTCCAGGGAGGGCTACCCGTACAGGAGCTCCCAGACCCGCGTGGAGCGGGGGCTGAACCTGATGGGCGGGAAGACTGGGGAGCTGACCCGGGAGGACCTGATGCGGGTGCTCTCGGATCACTACGAGGACACCCACCTGTACAGGTCGCCCCACGGCAACGAGATGTACAGGACCATATGCAGCGAGAGGACGGTTTCGGCCATGGTGGCTCAGCTGGACCCGGGTCTACCGCCGGGGATGCAGGTCATGTGGTACTGCATGAGCAGCCCCTGCGTAGGCGTTTTCATGCCGGTCTACGCCAACGTCTCGAAGATACCTGAGCCCTACCTCACCGGGGAGGGCCCCGAGGACCTGTCGGGTTACGACGAGGAGTCCGCGTGGTGGGTCTATAAGATGCTGCAGCTGTCTGTGGACGAGGATTATGGTGTGCGGCAGCCGCCTGTCAGGGAGATGTGGGACGGGGTCTACGACGCCGCGTCCTCCGAGGTGGAGGAGATGGAGGAGGTTCTCCTGGCGCTCTTCGGGGACGGCGAGGCGGCGGAGGCCCGGCGGCTGATGGATGAGCTTGTGGAGGCGAGGCTGACAGGGTGCTACGAGGCGGCGGCGGAGACGGTGAACGGGTTCATGGGCGGCAAGGAGCCGGAACCCGTGGAGGTCGCGGAGAACGAGGACAAGACGCTCATCTACCTCGGCGTCGCTGGGCTCATGCTGTTTATCGGCGGCGTAATCGTGGTCTATACCATAAAGATAGGGGCCAGACATTGATTTTATGTGTCAAGAGTTAAGTCCCGTGGATTCGCTGTACCCGTGTGAGGTTCAACAGACTGATACCGGAGATGAGCGCTACAGACATCGAGGAGAGCCTCCGGTTTTACACAGAGATCCTTGGGTTCGAGGTGGAGTACAGCCGCCCAGAGGACGGTTTCGCCTTCCTGTCATTCCAGGGAAGCCAACTCATGGTCGAGGAGATAAACCACAGCTGGGAGACGGGGAAGCTGGAGCGCCCCTTTGGGCGGGGCGTCAACCTCCAGATCATGGTCGACAGCGTGGATGAGCTGCTGCGAAGCTTGGAGGAGCACGGATACCCACTCTTCCGTCCACTGAAGGAGAGCTGGTACAGAGGCGACGGAGTGGTCTACGGACAGAAAGAGTTCCTGGTGCAGGACCCGGACGGCTACCTCCTAAGATTCGCTCAGGACCTTGGAGAAAGACCCGAGACGTGACATGGCACAGACGAATACATAAAACGACTATATTGGGAAGACAGGTGCGTAAACTTAACAAAAGTGAAGCGCATTACCAGCAGGGAGCAGATGAGATGCCCGGTATCTTTGTAGGCGAGACGTGGATCGAGTGCAGGCTGGTGTTGTTCGACTTGGACGGCACACTGGTGGACAAGGAGTTCAGGAGCAGGTCGCTGGCGAGGGCGAGGTACGAGCACGTGTCTAAGCTGGCGGGAGCAGCGGCCGCCCGGAGGTGGGCCGAGCTCTCGGGCGTAGACGAAGAGTTCAACGTGGATGAGAGGGGGCCACTGTCCAAGGCGCCTAGAAGAGAGGACCTGACGGTCGCCACGACGGCCATCTGGCTAGGAGGGATAAATTGGTTTCATGCGAAGGAGCTGGCGGCCCAAGCCTACGAGGCCGCCGACCGGATGCAAAGCAGGCAGTACAGTCCCGAGCTCATCGAGGGGACCGAGAAGACGCTGAGGAGCATGAAGGAGGCTGGCCTGATGCTGGGCGTAGCGACGAACGGGAGTGGGAAGACGGCTCGTGAGATCATGAGGGCCGTCGGCGTCGAGACGTTGTTCGACTTCTACATAGGCGCTGACGAGGTCTCCGAGGGGAAGCCCGCGCCGGATATGATCATCGCGGCTTGTGAAGGGCTCGGGGTTTCACCCGGCGACGCCGTCTACGTAGGGGATGAAGCCGTCGACGCACTGGCAGGTATAGCGGCGGGGGTGAAAGGAACCATACTAGTTAACCCCGAGATGGATGCGGTGCAGCACTCACGCCTCGTCCTGAACTCGGTGGCCGACATCAAGACTCGATGAGATGATGGTTTTGGTGCAGCGGAATGGGTTCGAATCCTTGAGGCTCAAAGGTCGATCTACCTTTTTTAATCCATTCAACAGATTTAGGGTGACAACTAATGGCTGAGAAGCATGTAGAGGAACGTCTGAGATCGATGAAGAGTCGTTCTCACCAAAAAGTCGTGGCGATGGCAAGACAGATGGATCAAGTCATAAACCTCGGAGGAGGCGACCCCGACTTCGACACACCCAGACACATCACAGACGCCTTACTCACCGCAGTAAAAGAGGGGAAGACCCACTATCCTCCAACTCACGGACTCCCGGCTCTCAGAAAAGCAATCGCCGAGTACCACTGCAAACATGGTGTCGATTGGACTCCATCAGAAACAATGGTCACAGCAGGCAGCGGAGTCTCTCTGTTTGCCTCTATGACTGGTACCTTGAATCCAGGGGAGGAAGTCATCCTTCTGGAACCCTACTTCATGGACTATTCCGACTTGGTAGAGTATTGTGGGGCGAAAGAGGTTGGTGTTGCGCTAGACGAGGAAAAAGAGTACCGTTTAGATGCTGAAGCCCTAAACGAGCGAGTGACCGAGAAAACCAAGATGATAGTGCTGTGCAACCCCAACAACCCATCTGGAACCGTTTTCTCGAAGCGAGAACTCATGGCGATCGCTGACATAGCCAAGGATAACGACCTCATGGTGCTCTCTGACGAGGTCTACTGTGAGTTCACATGGGACGGACGAAAGCACACCAGCATCGCCTCTCTTCCAGAGATGAAGGAGAGGACGATAATCAGCAGCAGCTTCTCTAAAACATTCGCCATGACGGGGTGGCGCCTTGGATACGTCTTAGCCGACGACCCCATCGTTAAAAGATTGCAGAAGATCCCCCTAGGCTATAGAACCAATACGTTCGTACAAGTTGCGGGTGTGGTGGCGCTTGAGGGACCTTGGGAGCCGATAGAGGAGATGATCAACGAATATGATGAGAGGAGACGCTTCATGGTACCAAGGCTGAACGAAGTCGATGGACTCAGGTGTCACATGCCCGAAGGAGCCTTCTACCTCTTCCCCAACCTCAAGAAAGGTTCAGAAGCCTTCTGCGAGTCCCTGCTCAGAGAGAAGAAGATACTGGCGAGACCCGGGACGGCCTTCGGAGAAACCGGGGAGTACCACATGAGGATTCCGTTGATTAAACCCGTTGAGACTCTCGAAAGGATCGCAAAGGATATCGAGGACCATGTACGCGGAATGACGTACTAAATCAGGAGGATAATCCCAACCAAAAAACGTATCAAGAGATACAGATGATCTTGAGTAACTGGAAAGTGAAGTAATGCCTACTGTAAACGCAGATCAGCTCAAAGCTTTGGTGTCAGATCTATTAGTCGAGGCGAACCTCACAGGCTTCGACAGTCATGGAGTGATCAGGATCCCCATCTACGCCCGGGGCATCAAGATGGGAGCAGTGAAGCCTGGGGCAGAGATAAAGATAATCAGAGAGACCCGCTCCACGGCAGCAATAGACGGAGGATGGAACCTGGGCCAAGTGGTAGCCAAGTACGCCATGAATATCTGCATCGAGAAGGCGAGGGAGAGCGTAGTGGGTCTGGTGACAGCGAAGAACAGCCAGCACGCCGGGCGTCTGAACACCTACGCGGAGATGGCTATGGCTCAAGACATGATCGGTATCGCCAGCGTCAACTCGGCGAGCT
>SMTZ1_10001753_pt1 | contig 21886 bp, 21 predicted proteins | sample DeeMarSWOR136_30_FD_25667 | JGI IMG/M metagenome (IMG submission 25667) | reverse complement strand
CTAGGCACCTGGGTGGCGATAGATATCGTAAATAATGCCTTGCAGTATGGGGTGGAGAAGCTGATCGCAGAACTGGTGCCGGACGCGCAGCAGGCGGCATTCGAGGGGTTACGGCGAGTGGGCTTCGTTGAAGAGGCAGTCCTACGCGACTATGCCAAAGACCCTCAAGGGGGGAGCCACGACCTGGTAATGTTGGTCATGACATTCTACCAAGATTGGGGCACCTTCTAGGCCTTTTTCGGTGAAAAATGGGGGGATCATGTCACAAAGCGCCGCATCCGGGGCCAGAAGCAGAACGGCTGATATTGCTACCGCTAGGGGGGTGGTTCACATTAGGACTCATTGTACCCCCGATTTCGTCGAATCCCTTGAGCTAGATGAGGGCCTCGGTGTGTTTCCCCACTATCGTTCCATAGTCCGCGATAAGGAATCTATGAAGAACATCGCTGGTCTTGGCGGCGCCAATCTAGTTCTTGCCTACGGTGATGAAGGGAAGATCATCGGCTATGTTGCCTTCGCACATCCAAGCCCTTTGGAGAGGTGGGGCGAAAACGGCGACGACCTGCTTTATGAGTTGGGCTCCATCGAGGTAAGCAGGAACTGGCGCCGTTTTGGCATCGCCAAGAAAATGATAGAGATAGCTATGGAGGATGAAGAACTGGAGGACAGAATCGTTTTCCTTACTGGCTTTTGTTGGCACTGGGACATTGAGGGGACAGGTCTGTCTAAGGCTGGTTATCGTAATATGCTGATGCACATCTTCCAGCCCTTCGGTTTTCAACACTTCTATACCACCGAGCCTAATATCAACCTTGACAGTGCTAATATGCTAATGGCCCGCATCGGCTCCAGGGTCAGCGCCGAGAATCAGGAGAGGTTTCTTGACGTACTTTTCGCTGGGGATCATGTCGGGGAAGAGTTTTAGCTTCGTCACGCCAGCCTGAGGTTAGGTACTACATCGAGGTCCCAGTCTGAGATTCTGCCCGCTTTGAGGTGAAAGTAGCCACAAGAGGCAATCATAGCGGCGTTATCGGTGCACAGGACGGGACTGGGGAGGAGAACGGGCATGGGGGAGCGCTCGGTCATGGTCTGGCGAAGGAGGCGGTTTGAGGCGACACCGCCACCGAGCAGGATCTGGTGAGCGCCCAATCGCTTCGCCGCGGCCAAGGTTTTGCTGACCAGAACATCGACCACTGCTTCCTGAAAACTGGCGGCGATATCTGCTGCTGAGAGGTCGTTCCTTTCCGCCACCAGTCGGAGCACCGCTGTCTTCAGTCCACTGAAGCTGAAATCGTCGGTGTCTTTGAGCCAGGCGCGGGGCAGGCGGTAGAGCGTGCCATTGCCAGCGTAGGCTGCCTGCTCGATAGCCGGTCCGCCAGGGTAGCCCAATCCCAAAATTCGGGCCACCTTGTCAAAGGCCTCGCCAGCGGCATCATCCCTGGTTCTCCCCAGGGATAGATAGTCGTTATAACCACTCATCAGGATTAGGTCGGTATGTCCCCCGGAGACTATGAGGCAGACACCGGGGAGCTCAGGGGCTTCTCCTTCAAGCCAGTTGGCATAGAGATGGCCCTCCAGGTGGTTTATGCCCAAGATGGGCAGACCTTGAGCCAGGGCGATGGCCTTGGCAATGTTTACACCGACAAGTAGGGAGCCGGCGAGCCCGGGTCCGATAGTAACAGCTATAGCATCCAGGTCGCTCCATAAGGCTTGGGCCTGAGCCATTGCCTCTTGGATGATGGGGATGGCGGTTAAAAGATGCTGGCGTGAGGCCACCTCAGGGACGATGCCCCCATAGCGGGAATGGATGTCCTCCTGAGAGGAGATCAAGCTGGAGAGGATCTCCCTCCCGTCGCGGACCACGGCGGCCGCTGTCTCATCGCAGGAGGTTTCAATACCCAGGATTTTCATTATTTGCCCTCTTCGCCCGTGGGCAATATAATAAACATTTCGTTCTTCTCGCTCGTTTGCAATATACCAAATGTTACACTAGATGTAAATGAGAATCGCCATTTTCTAACACAGCGTAAAGGGCGAATTATTTGCACAATAGGAATCTCCGTGCCGGGGAGTATCGGAGGTGAAACCGAAAGCAGCGGGCTTTTCGAGGCCACAGCGCCTAGTACGAAAAATTTTGACAGGTTAAGGGGCCAATGATATGATTAAAACAAGGAGACGGTTTTTTGGCGAAATCGGAAAAGAGGTAACAGGGGGAGCCTACTATGGATGAAGCTAGCATTTTATACATAATAATTCTCTTTCTATGTCTGGTTGCCTCCGCATTTTTCTCCAGTGCTGAGACTGTCTTCGTATCGTTGCCGAAGACGCGGGTGAGGCACATGGTGGAAACTGGCGTGAGTGGGGCGGAGCGGGTGGCAAGTATGACGGAGCAACCGGAGAAGCTGCTGGCGACGGTCTTGCTGTGCAACAACTTCGTTAATGTAGCTGCTGCCGCATTGGGCACTGCGATTGCGGTATCCATATGGGAGGGCGATATTGGGGTACTTATCGCCACTATAGTGGTGACGATACTGCTCTTGATCTTCTCCGAGGTATCACCTAAAACTTTGGCCCTCAGACATGCCGAGAGGATGGCTGTGATATACGTATATCCACTGGAGGTGATTACCAAGGTGGTCTCACCAGTGGCGGCTGTATTGGGATGGATCGGCTCGGCGCTTGCTGGGGGAAAGGATCGTATGCCCCAGTCGCTGGTGAGCGAAGAGGAGATACGTAGCATGATCTCGGTGGGGCGTGAAGAGGGCACAGTGGAGGAGGCTGAGGCTGAGATGCTGCATAAGGTGTTCGAATTCGGCGATCGCAGCGTCCGTGAAGTGATGACTCCACGCCCTGAGGTTGCCTGGGTGGAGGAGGGGGCTAAGTTAGCCGACTTCCTCGCCATCTACGCTGAGTTTCCACACACTCGATTCCCGGTCTATCGGGATAGTATAGATACTGTGATTGGCATCATATCGATAAAGGATATGCTCATGAATGAGGCTAAAGGCACGCTTGACAGAGAGGGCGTGATCGATGAGATGGTGCGTCCTGCCCATTTTGTTCCTGAGACGAAACGCATTGCCCAGCTTTTCGCCGAGATGCAGTCCCAGGGCTACCAAATGGTGGTGGTCGTTGACGAGTTTGGTGTTACCAGTGGTATTGTGACAATGGAGCAACTGGTGGGTGAGATCATGGGTCGCCTAGGGGATGAACTGATGGGTGAAACGAAGGATTTTGAATTTATCGATGAGCAGACGGTTCAAGTCGATGGTAGCATGCGGGTGGAGGATGCCAATGAGGAGCTCGGCTTGGCGCTGCCCCAGGGCGACTATGACACGGTAGCTGGTTTTGTTCTTAACCTGCTCGGTTATATCCCCAGGGAAGGGGAGCAGTTGCGGTATAATGAGTTGAAGTTGGTCATCCTAGAGATGCGTGGACTGAAGATCGAGAAGATTCTGGTGACCAAGGAGTGAAATGCAGCGGCTGCGTATAACCTTTTCTCGGGGCGAGGAGGTTAAGTACATCTCTCATCTCGATGTGATGAGGTTATGGGAGAGGGCGCTACGACGCGCTGACATCCCGATGGCCTACTCCCAGGGATTCAGCCCTCACCCCAAAATCTCCATTGCGGCTCCCCTACCCATCGGGGTGACCAGCGATGGTGAGTTGATGGACATACTAATTAGGAAGAGGGTCTCTCCTTACTATTTTATCAAGGCAGTTGGAGAGCAGTTGCCCCGTGGCATCGGTATCTTAAGGGTGGAGCAAGTGGCGCTAACACTTCCCTCACTGCAATCGCAGATTAGACAGTCGGAATACTGGGTCGAGGTGGCGACTGATAAGCGGGTTGAAGAGGTGGAAACAGACCTGCGTTCCTTCCTGGCGGCAAAACAGTTGCCCTGGCAGCATCAAAGGGATACTGAGGTACGCCACTACGACCTTCGCCCCCTGGTAGATCACCTCTGGCTCGTTGGGTGGCATGAGTCGGGGTGCACACTGGGAATGCGACTGCGAGCTGACAGCACCGCTACAGGGAGAGCGGAACAGGTGACTGCCGCTCTGGGCTTCTCCGATCGCCCAAGGGTGATTCACCGCACCAAATTGATCCTGGCAGGTATATAGAATGGCGGAACTCGATCTGGAAAGGCAGGAGAAGGCTAAGGCTTACGCTAAGATTATGCGTCGCCTCTCCTTTTTTGAGCTAGGCCTGGGTGGCATTTTCATCCTGGCGCTGCTGCTTACTCCGCTCTCTATTGGTCTTCGTGACCTTTTAGATTTTCCACAGCCGTTTAAGGTGGCCCTTTACTTTGCTACCCTGATGATATGCTTCGGGATAGTATTCGCCCCCCTCAACATATACGGAGGGTTTGTGCTGCCCCATCGCTTCGGCCTCTCCGTGCAAAACCTCAAGAGCTGGCTTATCGATGAGTTGAGGGGGGGAGTTATAAGCTTTCTCCTCGGAATTGGGATTATGGTTCTTCTATATTGGCTTCTGGGGAGCTTCCCCGATCTGTGGTGGCTAATGGCGGCTGGCTTTGGCATTCTGCTCGCCGTGGTGATGACCAATCTGGCCCCGATTATCATTGTACCTCTTTTCTATAACTTGGAGCCCATAGCTGACGCCAACTTGAGGGAGAGGCTGGTGCGCCTCACAGAGAGGGCTCAAACGAAGGTGAGGGGCATATTCACTATAAATCTGAGCAGCAAAGCAACTACCGGCAATGCCGCTCTCATGGGACTGGGGAATACCAGGCGCATCATCCTTGGTGACACAATCCTAGATCGATACTCCCCTGAAGAGATCGAGGTGATCTTGGCTCATGAACTGGGGCATCATGTACATCGCGATATCGCTAAGCTAATCGCCCTTCAGTCGGCGATCATCATAGGGGGATTCTACTTGGTGCACCTGGTGCTAAAGGGCAGTGTGTTATGGTTTGGTTTTAATGGCATTGGCGATGTCGCCGCCTTTCCCCTCCTCGCTCTGGTATTGGGTGGCTTCGCCCTGCTGTTGGAACCGCTAACCAATGCCTACAGTCGCTATCTCGAGGGGGCTGCTGACGAATATTCATTGAGGCTAACCGACAACCCCAGGGGATTTGCCACGATGATGACGAAGCTCACCAACCAGAATCTTTCTGAGGCTCAGCCAATTCGCTGGGTGGAGCTGCTTTTCTATGACCATCCTCCATACTTTAGGAGGGTAGCGCGGGCTCGCCATTACGAGGAAGGAGCAAGATGAGACTTATTTTGGTAAGACATGGTGAAACTAGTTGGAACAAGGAGAACCGTGTTCTGGGGCATACCGAGATCGAGCTAAACGAAAAGGGGCGCAAACAGGCGGAGCGATTGGCCCTTACGCTTAGGGATGAAACGGTGGCCGCCATCTACTCCAGCCCGCTGAGGCGCGCCCGGGAGACGGCTGACAGGATCGCACAGTTTCATGGGCTGCCGGTGGTGACCGAGGATGCCCTCAAGGAGGTCGACGCCGGTGAACTGGATGGGCTCACCTATCAGGAGATGATGGAGCGCTATGGCGATTTTTTGAAGGAATGGATAAAAGATGACCCTTCCTTGAAAATGCCCGGTGGTGAGTCCATGGATGAGCTTCAGAAGAGGACATGGCCTGTGGTGGAGGGAATAGTTAGTGGTCACCCCGATGGGGTGGTTATCCTGGTCAGTCATAGCTTCGCCATCTTGACCATTATCTGTAAGGCAATAGGGCTAAGCCTTTCCCGTTTTAGAAGGCTGCGGCTAAGCATCGCTTCGATAAGCATCCTCAACTTTGGGGAGCGCGGCACCTCACTGCTGCTGTTTAATGATACCTGCCATTTGGCAAGTGAAGGTTGATCTATGAAAGATTTGAAACAACGAGTCTTTCAGTTCATTCAGAAAGAGGGCCTGATTCAGGGCGAAACAATCCTTTTAGTTGGGGCCTCCGGCGGTCCCGACTCGGTATGCCTATTGCACATACTAGACCAACTCAAGGAGTCTCTAGGGGTAGATCTTCATGTTTGCCACCTAAACCACATGCTGAGGGGCGCTTCCTCAGATGCCGATGCTCGCTATGTCTTAACACTAGCCCAGCGCCTGGGGATTGCGGCAACTGTGGAGCTGCGCGATGTCAAGGCTTATCAAGAGGAGCATCGGCTATCCCTGGAGGAGGCGGCTCGGGAGGTGAGATATGATTTCTTCGCCCAGGTAGCGGAATCCATCGGGGCTAGGCGTATCGCCTTGGGGCATACTCAGGACGACCAAGTGGAGACTATCCTGATGCACCTGGTGCGGGGCACCGGTCTGGCGGGACTGAGGGGGATGCAGCCAGTTACCACATGGCATGGGCGGAGAGGCAACGCTTTGTTGGTGGTGAGGCCCCTTCTTCAGGTCGCCAGGGAAGAGACCGAGGAATACTGTAGTGCCTATGATCTTGAGCCTAGGAGCGATTTCTCGAACTACTCCCTCGATTTTGCCCGAAATCGATTTCGCTATGAATTGATACCGCTCCTTCAAGGCTATAATAAGAATATCAGCGCTGCCCTGCTGCGCACCGCTCGTGCGGCTGCCGATGAATTATCCTTCCTTGAGGAGCAGGTCTCCCAGGTATGGGAAAGGGTGGTCAGGGAGCAGCCCAACGGTCTCCTACTCGATATTGAGGCACTGGGATCGCTACACCCGGCAATCAAGCGGCACCTGCTTCGTCGGGTGTTGGGCGAGATTTTAGGAGACCTAATCGATATCCAGTCTATTCACATCGAGAAGATGATAGAGGCTCTGTCAAAGCCAGCGGGTAAAAGGCTGTCTCTGCCCAGGGGCCTGTTCTTTCATGTCGGCTATAACACTTGCCTGGTGACAAAGGGGGCTTATGACACGTGCCCTTTCCAAATACTAGAGGGGGAGCACAGGTTAAATGTTCCGGGGGATACAGCGCTCCCTGGCTGGAGGGTGAGGGCAAGTGTTACTCAGCCTGCGGGCGAGGCTGATGGCTTTCGGGCGTGTCTCGATATCGATGAGGTAGGGATCGGTTTGGTGGTGCGTCGGCGGAAGGCTGGCGATCGCTTTCAGCCCTTGGGCATGGCTGAGCCGAAGAAGCTTCAGGACTTCATGGTCGATGCCAAGATCCCCCGCTCGTGGCGCGATCGTGTACCATTGGTCTGCTCCCCTGATGGCATCCTCTGGGTGGTGGGCTGGCGTATCGCCGAGCGGGCGAGGGTCACGGATTCGACAAAGAGCGTCCTCTATCTCGAATTTGATAGGGCTTGATACGTTGCTGCTTCCCTGAGCGTGGGGAATCACATTAGTACGCTCTTAAAAGTTCCAGTAGCTAGTGCGTAATCCCAGAGAGAAATTCTTCAAAGGCATCAAGGTCATCAGCCGTTGCACTGAATATGCGGGTGCCGTACTTAACATCAAGTCGCAAACGGTCTACTACGTGTGTTTTCATGTTCCTATCGGTGGCAACTATGTTGCAGTAGGGAACCGCGCAAGCTAGCGTAGCCACATCTAACCAGTCCCCGCTCTTTGGCTTTCGTGCTAATTCGTAGAATCTCAATGACGCATAAATTGAGGCGAAAATGTGGATATATGGAATCCTGTTCACTGAGTCAGAGCTAAAGAAATCGATTACTTTTAAAGCCTCGTTCGCTGATATTTTAGCCTCTATCCTGAGCCTTCCCATGAATCCGCTGTACATAATGTCTCCGACAGGGTCACGGGATTTGCTAGATGTGGCAAGTCCCTGGAGTTGCCTTATGGGCTGTAGGAATGTCTCGTATATTACCCCGACTTTTTGCCATTCATATTCTTCAGCAAATGAACTTTTCAGAGACCCTCGCTTTTGCAGAACTTCGGCATACTGCATGACTTCTCCCTTTGATTTCCTTGTAAAATGGGGTGCAATAACAGGAGGAGGTTTTTTGGTTAAAATATTCCAGCCCAGATTTATGTCTTGTGGCCTTCCTAAATATATCAGGACTTGTTTCGCAGTTTGGTGAACTAGGATCTCCTCCCAATCTTTGAGGAAGTAACCTTTGGAAAGTTCAGACTGAATAATGGTGAATTCAAAGGGGTTTAGGTTGCGAGCTAATAGCGCTTCCTGCGTTTGAAACTGTGAAGCAGGACATATCAGGTCACCTCGCTTAACTCCCCGGCGCAGAAGAGCTAGGAGCGCTTGCCATTTTTCGGCATGATCAGATACTTTAAGCTTTCCCATCTCTGCCTTGGCAAATTCGCTTAAAAAGCTAGTATCTAAATATACAAGCATTGCCCCGTCTCTCTCAAATAACCGCAAGGTCAAACCGTTTCCGACCAATACTGACCAAGTTATTATAGACTGAGGTGAGTGCTATGGATTCCTTCTTGTCAGCGAAGGCATGACCAAAACTCAAATCACCCGTTTAAGCCTTGAGTTTGGATTGCCCTTGGGTATTTAGCCCCGCTTGGCAATTTAGCTCTCTATGAATAGGGATGCTTAGTCAAGAGAAAGATGTTAAACTCGTTATCATACTTGACGAGGTAGTGGGGCTCGTTCACACCATACCAGAAATAGTATTTTTGTGGCACGTTTTCAAGGGAGAGTTCCAGCTTGTAGCAGTCGAAGCTCCCTGCAGGGACCTCTACCGTCTCTCTGCCGGTCACAGTGATAGTAGCCTTGGGCATCTCAATGTTAGGCCAGATGAAAATATTGGTGTAGCTGGCGGTATAGCCATCCTCGTAGGGGGGCGTCCTCAGCAGGCACAGCACTTGGTCATGAGCAAAGGCATCCTCAGCAACATCAACAGTGTATGGTTCCTTTGGCCCCACTGGAGTCTCAGTCTCTACGGTGAGCTGGCCGGCGTTATAGCTCGCATTCAGTTCCCAAATGCCTTCAGCCACAATCATACCTGGGGGAATAGACAAGGTCCGTGCCTCTGAGATCGGTTTGAGATCGGTGGCATCGACCGTTATGATGACGTCATCTGCTATCTGTTCATTCTCTATAGTAAGCTCCAGTTGCTGTGTCAGGAGGTAGGTGCCATTTTCTTTATGGATTGTCATGTTAAAGCTACCTATAGTATCGCCACCCTGATCCTGGATGATATAGCTTGTCATCTCTTCATCTGGCCAGGGGATTTCGGAGACGGTGAGGGTTGCTACCCCTGGCGGGCAACAACCTGCTAGAGTGATGCAGAGAACAACAAGTAGTGTCAAAGCAAGAAATGACCTTTTCATAATACCCCTTTCATATTATGCGCTTGAGCCTTGGGTTTGGGGTGATGCCGGGGAGGCGGCCCCGTTTGGCAATGGGTTTGCCCTCTACGTCGTGGAGGTCGGCGGTGAAGTCGATGGGCTTGGCACCACTGATGTAGCTCCCCACGCCGAATGCATCGATGGGGGCGCCATTTTCCAGGAAGTACCTAATCCGCTCCGGATTAATCCCGCCGCTGACAAAGATGCTTACTTCCTTAAAGCCAGCGAGGTCAAGATGGGCCCTGACCTCTTTGACCAGGTCGGCGGTAACTCCGCCCCGCTCCGATGGGGTATCGAGGCGCACCCCTTGGAGACGTCCACCTAATGCCTGAGCTACGGTGATGCTCTCCTCGACCTCGTCCTTGAAAGTATCGATGAGGGAGATGCGTGGCACCTCTGGGGGCATATGCTTGTCGAAAGCCAGGGTAGCCTGGGCGGTATCGCCCATGATAAGGATCAAGGCATGGGGCATGGTTCCTGCGGGCTCGATGCCAATAAGCTTGGCGCCGGCGATGCTGGAACAACCAGTGCAGCCGCCAACCACGGCGGCATAGTCCATGACCCCAGCTACCATGGGGTGGATATGACGACCCCCGAAGCTGATGATCGGTATCCCCTGGGCAGCATCGACGCACTCTCTAGCTGCCGTGGCCCAGCCGCTACAGTGAGCCAGGATGCCCAATATAGAGGTCTCATATAAGCCATAGCTCTGGTAGGGGGCGGTGATCCTTAGCACTACCTCTTTTCTTTGGAAGGGCTCACCTTCGGAAAGCGCCCAAACCTCACCACCTTGGGGTAATACTGTAGAGAGCAGGGGCTTAACCTCCTCAATGCCACAGAGAAGCCCCGCCCTTGAGGGGAAGAGCTCCATAGTGGCCACCGGGTTGATACCCTCACGGTGTAAAATCTCTACGGTTCGAGCGAAATAGATATCGGCGGTTTCCCCGGAAAGAATGGCATCAGAAGTCTCAAATCGGGCTTGGAGCGCCTTTTGAGGGCCGACCAGTTTGGCCCCAAGTGTCTTCTCCATATGCTCTAGGGCATAATGATGGGCCTTTTCATCGAAGGAGGCGACACAACCCAGAGGCACCTCGACCGAGTAATCACGATTTCTGGCATCGGCAACGGTATGCAAAACGCAGATATTTGTGGCCACGCCGCAGACAATCAGCTTCTCGGGGGCCAGCGCCTTTAGCCTCTCGTCCAGGTCGGTACCAAAGAAGCCGCTGAAGCGCTTTTTGGGGATGACCTGCCCGGGATATTTGGCGAGTTCGGGGATGACTTCGGTTTCAGCGGTCCCAGCTATACAATGCGGGGGAAACATACTGAACTCTGGGTCATCGGGGGCATGGTGGTCGCAGAGGAAAAAAATCCTGGAGCCCCTCTCTATCTCTTGCTCCAGAAGCCTCTGGATGTTAGGGATAATACGCCGAGCCCTCTCACCACAGTAGAGGGGATTACCCTCCTCCAGAAAGCCCCGCAACATATCGACTACTAGAACGGCATTGGGCATAGCTTTCAGGCCCCTTCAGTTTAGTTAGATATAATCTTAATACATCAGAAGGAAAAGTCAAGCCAGCTTCACTTAGCAGGTTTTACCAAAGAGATGAGTGCCATAGCAAGAAGAGTGGCGGCGATGAACACGATAAAGGCTAAATCATAGCTTCCGGTGACATCGAAGATGTATCCTGCCAGGGGCGCTCCACCTGCCCAGCCCGCGGCCTCCAGAGCCCATAGCCCTCCGTAGATGGCACCGAAGGATGTTAACCCGAAATACTTGCTTACCATCAGAGGTTCCACGGCAAACATTGCCCCCATGGCCAGGCCAAAGACAACCACAAAGGCCCAAAATATGGCCGTTGAATCTGCCTCTAGGAGAATGACCAGCGCCAGTAGCTGAAGCAGTAGGGCAAAAATAGTGACGTATTTTATCGATACCCTGTCCGTGATATAGCCCGCTGCCACTCGGCTCAGGATGCTTACCCCGGTGACGGTGGCCAGCATTGTTGCCGCCAATTGGGGCGAAACGCCCATGTCTTGGAAGAAGGGAATGGCATGTGCGATTACTGCCGCCGTTCCAAAGTAGGCCAGGCTGAATGCCCCCACGATGAGCCAGAATGTCTTCGTTCTCAGCGCTCCTGATAGAGTCCAGCTTGAACCAACTTGAGCATCCTCTATCGATGTCCTTTTGACTTGCTCATCCGCACTCTTACCATCGGGCAGCAGTCCCATCTCCTCTGGTCTCTCCCTAATAAAAAATATGCTCAGTGGTATAAGAACAACCAAGATAATGAGGCCGAGGATGTGGTAGGCTATCCGCCAGTCAAAGATGGCAATGAGCTGGCTTGCCAGCGGGAGCATAAACAGCCCCCCTAGGCCGAACCCGGTGAGAGTAATCCCTATGGCCAGGCCTCTCCTCTTCACAAACCAGTTGGATACCACCTTGGTCACCGGGATATTGAGGATACCAAAATGCCCCGAGGCTAAGATGAGGCACATGAGATAAAAATACCACAGGGATTGGGTCAGGCCCAGGAGGGCGAAGGCACTGCCGGTAACCAGAGCCCCAATAGCCATGACTATCCTCGCTCCATATTTATCGACCCAGGAGCCAACAAGAGGTGCTGCCAGGCCTAGTACGGAGGCAATGGTCATGCCTAGGGACAGTTGTGTTCTGGACCAGCCCAACTCATCGATAATGGGGATGAAGAAGGCGCCAAAGGTGTAAAATCCTATGCCGCCAGCCAGAAGCATGCAGAGCATGCCTGCGGCAACGATCCACCACCCGTAAAAGATGTGAAACCAGGGCAGCTTACTCGAAGTCATGACAGGGGGCGAAACCGCATCCTCAGCAGCCCTTTTAGATCGTCGAAGGCTGTTTTAGGGATGGAGACCTGTGTATCGGGGTCCTCGATCCAGGTTACGGGGATTTCCCTGATCCGATAGCCCTTTTTCTGGGCTAGGATAAGCAGCTCGGTATCGAAGAACCAGGCTTGATCCTGGATCAGGGGCACCAGCTCCTGGGCTGCTTTATTGCTCAATGCCTTAAAGCCGCACTGGGCATCGGAGAATTTCATTCTGAACATTGCCTTGATAATGAGATTATAAATTCTGGAGGTTAATTCGCGCTTGAAAGAGCGCTTCACCGCTGATTCGGGCAATAGCCGGGAGCCAATAGCGATGTCATAGCCCTCATCGATAGCTTGGACAAGCTTAGGGAAGGCGGCAAGGTCGGTTGATAGGTCAACATCCATGTAGCTTACAACATCAGCGGCGCTCTCCAGCCACGCGTTGCGCAGCGCTCGTCCTCGCCCCTTTTCGTCCAGGTGTATAGTGGCGACATCGGCGTGCTGGTGTGATAAGGCCTCTGCAATCTCCCACGTCTTATCGGTGGAGGCGTTATCGGCGATGATGATGGTGCAACGATGGGGCAGGTTTTTCTCCAGGAACTGCCTCAGGGTACTTATGCTCCGGGCAAGGACATGCTCTTCATTATATACCGGGATCACCACATCCACAGTGGCCATAATTATTCCTTGCCTTGGATTAATTCATAGATTTCAGACACTACTAGATATGTGTAAAGAACACAGCGCTTGGCCTCTTCCCTTGTTGTGCCCATATCATGCCTGCGAGCGTGCATATAGTTATTCAGGCTCACAAAAAACTTGCGGAGTTTCTCATGTTCATGACCAGAAGCTTTGGCACGAATGGTAATGGCAAGCTTCTGTTCAAAATCAGCGTAGCTAGGTTCTTCCTCATTAAGAGAAGAGGCATACTCAGCTTTGTAGATGCTATTAGCAAATGTTTCCAGAGCATCTTGGCAGTCGTGTGCAACACTTGACCAGTTGCCTTCTGGTTGGTCAACCCAAATCGCATCATATGCCTTTTTCAAATAAGCCACCACTTCTGGATAGACTGTGCTTATTGTGCTATTAACAAATTCCCGTTGTTCCTCCGTCAAACTCGTCGGAAAGTCATGCTTCTCGTCGTAGAACTGGAAAGCGGATTCCAGCAACTGAACGACAGTGAGTTTTTTACAGTTATAGCTCCTTCAAGATGAGAAGACACATGCCTACCACCACTAATATAGCCCGCTGCTCCTAATTCTCTAAAACATTCTATATCAGTTTTCAGCCTATATACCTTTGAAGTAGCTGCCGGTTGAATCATGGCTGCAGGCGCTTCACCTCGTTTACTTAACACTTCCACTTGGAAGCGCCACGACTGCTCTTCACGAGGTAAGCCTCTCTCGATCTCTACAAGTTGAAACAGTATTGTCTCGTCATGTGGTGTTAACCCCGGTAGACCCATCGCTAGGCCCCCTTCTTAGACCAGCATAATATATTTAACCACCCTTGCCAGCTCGAAAAAAATCAATGCTTGAAATGGCGCATGCCGGTGAACACCATGGCGATATTGTGCTCATTAGCTACCCTGATCGCTTCCTCATCCCTCACCGAGCCTCCCGGTTGGATGATGGCGGTAATCCCACCTTTAGCGGCGAGCTCGACACCATCGGGGAAGGGGAAGAAAGCATCAGAGGCAAGGACACTACCGGGTGAGCGATCGCCAGCCTTTTTCAGGGCGATCTCTACACTATCCACCCTGCTCGGCTGGCCGGCTCCCATCCCCAAGAGTGTCAGGTCCTTAGCCAACACGATGGCGTTAGATTTCACATGCTTCACCACGCGCCAGGCAAAGAGGAGATCTTCGACCTCCTTATCGGTTGGCTCGCGTTTGCTCACAGTGCGCATCGGCACACTATCGGGGGTTAAGTCAGCGGTCTGGGCGACAAATCCTAAGCCGCTTACGCGGCGAAACTCCAAAGCGGCTGTCCTGCCACCGACCCCTGCTACTTTGAGGATGCGCATATCTGCCTTTCGCTTGAGCAGGGCAAGGGCGCTCTCCTCGTAGTCGGGTGCGATGATGCCGTCGAAATGGGTCTTGTAGATCTCCTCGGCAGTAGCCAGGTCTATCGTCCTGTTGGAGGCGACAATGCCGCCAAAGGCGGAGACGGGGTCGCCGGCGAGTGCTCTTCGATACGCCTCGGCGAGTTCACTATGGGAGGCTAGACCGCAGGGATTGGTATGCTTGATGATGGCGATGGTGGGGGTGGAGAAGTCGCAAGCGGCGCGCAGCGCACCGTCGACATCGAGGATATTATTATAGGAAAGGGGTTTCCCCGAAAGTTGGGGTGCCATGGCGATACCCGGCTCCCCCTCGCCGATGGCCTCCTCTACATAGAAGGCCGCTTGCTGATGGGGGTTCTCGCCATAGCTGAGGTTTTGGAGCTTTCTCAGGGCAATGGTCATCTCTGGGGGAAATATTTCGTCTTTGGGCCTGAGATAGCTGGAAATTGCTGTATCATAAGCTGCGACGTGCTGAAAGGCTTTCTGGGCTAATTTAGCACGTTCTGCGATGCCTATTTCACCCGAGCGCAGTTTTTCTAGAACTGGAGCGTAGTCTTCGGGGTCGACTACCACCAGCACGTGGGGGAAATTCTTGGCGGCAGCACGGATCATCGTTGGCCCCCCGATGTCGATGTTCTCCAGTGCCTCCTCCAGAGTCACTCCCTTATTAGCGACGGTCTGTACGAAGGGGTAGAGGTTGACCGCCACCAGGTCGATGGGCAAGATGCCTTTCTTTGCCAGTTGCTCCATGTGGCTTTCGATGTCTCTTCTGGCGAGAATGCCGCCGTGGACCGCGGGATGGAGTGTCTTCACCCGACCGTCAAGGATCTCGGGGAAATTGGTCAACTCTTCGACGCTACGTGTGGGCACGCCAGCGTCGGTCAGCGCCTTTTTGGTGCCCCCGGTGCTGTATATCTCGATTCCCAGCCCATCTAGACCACGAGCGAAGTTGACCAGACCTGTTTTATCAGAGACGCTAAGAATGGCTCGCATAAGCTACCTCCTAGACTATGATTACCCGCTTCCTCATATTTTGTTCGATCACCTTGCCTATAGGGCGAACCTCTGGTATTGCTTTAATTAGCCTCGCCGCATCGCTAGGGGCGCAAACTATCGCCGTGCCGAGGCCCATATTGAACACGCGATACATCTCCTTTGGTGACATCGATGTTCACGCCGGCGGCACGGTAGGTTTCCTTTGTGAGCCTGTTGGCCAAAAATCACTCCTGGAGAGGCTCCAAAGCCAGCTTATCCATCCCAAGCTGCACCGGCACCGGATAATCGCCGGTGAAGCAGGCGAGGCAAAAGAGTTCCTTGGGGAGGGCTACTGCATCGATGAGCCCTTCAATGCTCAGGTAGCCCAGAGAATCAGCGCCGATGAGCTTGGTAATCTCAGGGATCTGCTTGTAGGCGGCAATGAGCTCCCATTGCGTTGCCATGTCCACCCCGAAGAAGCAAGGGTATCGAATTGGTGGGGCGCAGATACGCATATGTATTTCCTTGGCCCCAGCCCGCCGCAGCAAAGCGATAACCCGCGGCGTGGTCGTGCCCCTGACGATGCTATCATCGACAAGGACGACCTTCTTTCCCTCCAGAATCTCTGGCATTGGGTTGAACTTGAGCTTGACACCAAGCTCTCTGAGTCGCTGATCGGGCTCGATGAAGGTACGCCCCACATAGCGATTCTTTAACAGCCCCTCGATAAAGGGTATTCCCGACTCTTGGGAATAGCCAATACCTGCAGCCGTCGCTGAGTCGGGGACTGCGATCACTAGGTCGGCATCAACTGGATACTCCTGGGCTAGCCTTGCCCCCATTGCTTGTCGTGCCGAATAGAGGCGCCGCCCGGCGATCATGCTGTCGGGTCGGGCAAAATAGATATACTCGAAGATGCACAGGCCGTGCTTGGTAGCGCGCTTGTCCTTGTAGCTTCTCATCCCGGCAGCATTGATGACCACCACCTCACCAGGCTCGACCTCACGCAGGAACTGAGCTCCGATATGATCGAGGGCACAGCTCTCCGAGGCGAGCACCCAGCCACCATCGAGCTTGCCCAGGCACAGGGGGCGAACCCCCAGCGGGTCGCGAACCCCGAAAAGGGCGTCCTCGGTCAGGAGTACAAGGGAATAGGCGCCAACCAATCTCTTCATGGCATGCCTGATCCTATCGGCCCATGTCTTTCTTGGCGAGGAGAGGATCAGATAGGCGATGATCTCAGAATCTGTGCTGGTAGCGAAATTGTATCCCTGCTCCTCAAGCTGCTGGCGCAGCTCTTTGGCATTTACAATATTTCCATTGTGGCCTAAGGCGATCTTGCCTGTGGGGCCCTCGACCACAATGGGTTGAGCATTGGCAGGGCGACTGGAACCGGTGGTGGAGTAGCGATTGTGTCCGATGGCAATATCGCCCCAGAGTCGGCTCAAGCCCTCTTCATCGAAGGCCTGAGAGACCAGACCCACTTTAGTGTGCACATGAATCCGCTCCCCATCGGCGGTGGCGATGCCGGAACTCTCCTGACCGCGGTGTTGGAGGGCAAAGAGACCAAAGATGGTGAGCCTAGCCACATCCTCACCCGGGGCATAAACCCCAAAAAGGGCACAGCACTCTTTCATGCGTCCTATTTTTTGTCCCCTCCATATATATTATATTCCTTCACTTGAGGCAGGGTCAATCCTCAAAGAATCGCGCCTTTAGCCAATTCAGCGCACCATCCATCGCCTTTTCTGAGACACGAAGACGGTGCCCAGCCCCCTCGACGATCAGGATCTCCTTAGGGTCCCGTGCCCGCTTATAAAGCGCCCAGGCGCTTGAGAGGTCTACGACATCATCTTGAGTGCCGTGGACAATCAAGAGAGGCCTTGGGGAGATCTTTTCGATTTGCTCGATAGGCCTTATCTTGTTGAGGCCATCCATCCAATCCGCCACCGATGCGGGAAAATCCTCGTCTTTGATTATTCCAATACTTCGAAAATGTGCGATGGCGGATTTTGCGCTCTCGGCATCGACGGCGAAGCGAAATCGGGTGGGGCAGGCGCAGGTGATCAAGGAGGAGACCCTGGGGTCTTGGGCAGCGACATAGGCGCAGACAGCGGCGCCGGCGCTAAAGCCCATTAGGGAGATCTTATCCTTATCTGCCTCTCTCATATTGTGAATATAATCCAGCGCCGCCTTCAGATCCCTGGTCCAGCCCATAATATCAAAGTTGCCCTCACTATCGCCCGCCCCTCTGAAGTTGAAGATTAGGGTCAAAAACCCGGCATCACAGAACCGCTCGGCAAGCAAAGGGTAGCCTCGATCACTGGGGTCAGGAATCCCTCTGGGAACGCCGTGGCACAGGCAGAGAGCGGGGTAGGATTTCTTTTGCTGCGGGACATAGACCTGACCCACAAGTTTAATGCCTTCCAATTCAAGGGAAATACCTTTCTTTTGCATCGCTACACCTTTAATAGAACGAAAAACTCCCGATTTCCCGAGGCCCCCAGGATCGGGGAGGGTACGAGCCCTCCCATCCTGAGTCCCTTTTCGATGGCCCAGGAGATAAACCGCCCCAGGGCGTGGGCATGAAGCAAGGGGTCCTTGACCACCCCCCCCTTGCTTACCTGAGCCCGTCCCACCTCAAACTGAGGCTTCACCAGGCAGATCAGCTTTCCCGCTGGCTTCACCAGCTTGGCTACATTGGGCACCACCTTCTCCAGAGAAATGAAAGAGATGTCTATAGTGGCCAGGTCAACCGGTTCGGGCAAAGAGAAGGGGTAGCGAGCGTTCACTCGCTCCATCACCGCCACTCTAGGGTCTACCCTCAGCCTGTAGTCGAGTTGCCCATAGCCGACATCCACGGCGTAGACCCTGTTTGCCCCCCGCTTGAGCAGGCAGTCGGTAAATCCCCCTGTTGAGGCGCCGACATCGAGGACAACCAGAGAAGTTACCTCGATTTGGAACTGATCTAGGGCATGGGCCAATTTTATACCTCCTCTGCTAACGAAGGGGGGCTTATGGAATAGGCGGATCGGGGTATCCTCTCTCACCAGGGTGCCTGGTTTAGCGGCCACCCTTCCATCGGCGAGAACCTCGCCTGCCAGGATCAGGGCGCGCGCTTTCTCTCGGCTCTCAGCCAGTCCCCGTTCCACCAGCAAAAGGTCAAGCCGCCGTGGCATATTTCAAGCATAAGCCTCAGCAGGGTAAGAGTCAAGATTTATGCTTGACAGATTAATTAAATAATGGTAAATTTATAAGTTAGTGCGTCAAGAGCTAGCCGGGCGGGGGTCGGAAGATCGCAAGGCCGGGCTTGTAAGGCGGCTCAGCTTTAAGGCTTTCGGCCTTTAATTATGGTTTGGAGGCGTTTAGTGCCCACAGTTAACCAGCTTGTGCGAAAGGGTCGCAAAAAAGTTAAAACGAAGACGAAGGCGCCAGCGCTGCGTGTTTCCTATAATGCCCTAAAGGGGGAGATAGTGCAGGGGAAGGGCTCACCCCAGAGGCGAGGGGTGTGCACTCAGGTTAAGACAGTGACTCCGAAAAAGCCTAACTCAGCGTTGCGCAAGATCGCCCGTGTCAGGCTAACCAATGGGATGGAGGTGACTGCCTATATCCCGGGGGAGGGACATGGCTTGCAGGAACACTCTGTAGTGCTTCTGCGGGGGGGGCGGGTGAAGGATATACCCGGGGTGAGGTATCATATTATTCGTGGCGCCTTGGATGCTGGGGGCGTGGAAAATCGGCAGCAAGGACGTAGCAAGTACGGGACGAAGCAGCCCAGGCGCTCCAGCGGGGAATAAAATGCCTAGAAGAACACGTGCAACAAAAAGGGATATACCCCCTGATCCACGGTACCAAAGTGTGACCGTGGCTAAGGTAATCAATAAGGTGATGACTCGTGGTAAGAAGAGCACCGCAGAGCGGATAGTCTATAGGGCCCTGGGCATCGTTGAGGAACAGGTGAAAAGAGATCCTGTGGATACCCTGGAGCAAGCGATCAGAAATGCCACCCCACTTCTTGAGGTAAAGCCGCGCCGTGTTGGTGGTGCCACCTACCAAGTGCCTGTGGAGGTGCGGCGAGAGCGCGGCGTTTCTTTGGCCATGCGATGGATGGTGCGTTCGGCGAGGGCCAGGGGGGGCAGGTCCATGGCGGAGAAGCTAGCAGCGGAGGTCTTAGATGCCGCTGAGAGACAGGGTGCCACTATTAAAAAGCGTGATGATACCCATAGGATGGCGGAGGCAAATAGGGCCTTTGTCCACTATCGGTGGTGAGGAATATGCCCAGGTCATTCCCTTTAGAGCGAATCAGGAATATTGGAATCATTGCTCATATCGATGCGGGGAAAACAACGGTTACTGAGAGGATTCTTTACTACTCCGGGCGCACCTATAGGCTGGGCGAGGTGGATGACGGCACCGCGGTGATGGACTGGATGGAGCAGGAAAGGGAGCGGGGGATCACCATTACCGCTGCTGCTACCACCTGTCATTGGCTGGACTATCGTATTAACATCATCGATACCCCGGGACATGTGGACTTCACCGCTGAGGTGGAGCGGAGCCTTCGTGTCCTCGACGGTGGCATCGTGGTTCTCGATGCGGTGGCGGGAGTGGAGCCCCAGTCGGAGACAGTATGGCGGCAGGCGGATAGATATGGCGTGCCCAAGATTTGCTTTGTGAACAAGATGGATCGCGTAGGTGCCGACTTCTACCGCACCGTGGACATGATCGGGGAGAGATTGGGGGCCAGTGCCCTGCCCATACAATTGCCCTTAGGCGCCGAGGGCTCCTTTGAGGGAGATATCGATTTAATAGAGAAAAGGGCGTGGATCTTCTCTGATGACCGCAATGAAAGCCCTGTAGAAAAAGGCATTCCCGAGGATTATCAGGAGGCCTGCACTAAATATCGGGAGGATGTGATCGAGAGGCTTGCCGAAAGCGATGACCGGCTAATGGCCCTTTATTTAGAGGGGGGTGAAATAGACGCCTCGGAGATTAAAGGGGCGTTACGTCGGGCAACAATTGCAAATAGAGTGGTGCCCGTTCTTTGCGGCAGCGCCCTGAGGAATAAGGGGATTCAGTCAATGCTGGATGCCATTGTGGCCTACCTTCCCTCACCCAGGGACGTGCCACCGGTGGTGGGCATCGATCCAAGGAATGGCAAAGAGCTCCATCGCTCCCCTGAAGGTGAGGACCCCTTCTCCGCCCTAGCCTTTAAGATAGTCTCCGATCCATTTGTTGGCAGGCTGGTCTATTTCAGAGTCTATTCGGGGCGGGTAGAGTCCAGGGCTCAGGTCTATAATTCTAGGAGGGAGCGTCGGGAAAGGATCGGGCGACTGCTTCAGATGCATGCCAACCGCCGTGAAGAGGTAAATAGAGTTGAGGCAGGCGACATCGCTGCAGCCCTGGGCCTTAAGAACACCTTCACCGGCGATACCCTGTGTCACCCCAGTGCGCCCATTGTTCTGGAGGCGATCCGTTTCCCTCTGCCGGTGATCTCGGTAACCATCGAGCCCAAGACCAAGGCTGACCAGGATAGACTCGGTGAAGCCCTGACAAAGTTAGCAGAGGAGGACCCTACATTTATCATTCATTACGATGGAGAGACCGGGCAAACCATTATCTCAGGGATGGGCGAACTCCACCTCGAGGTAATTGTAGAGAGAATACTTCGTGAGTTCCGGGTGGGAGCGAATGTGGGCAAGCCTAAAGTTGCCTATAAAGAGACCATAACCCTGCCGGTCAAAGCTGAGGGGAGGTTCATCAGGCAGACTGGCGGCAGGGGGCAATATGGACATGTCTGGCTCGAGCTTCACCCCAGTGAGCGTGGCAGTGGCTTTGAGTTTGTGAACCTAATTGGGGGAAATACGGTGCCCAAGCAATACATCCCCTATGTAGAGAGCGGGATCAAGGGGGCTATGGAGAGTGGCGTTTTGGCTGGCTATCCGTTAGTCGATGTCAAGGCTACTCTCTATGATGGCAGCTTTCACGAGGTCGATTCCTCGGAGATGGCCTTCAAGATGGCGGGCTCCATAGCGCTGAAAGACGGGGTGAGGAGAGCCGAGCCTGTCTTACTTGAGCCGATCATGAAGATGGAGATAGCCACCCCTGAAGAATTCATGGGCGATATCATTGGCGACCTAAATTCAAGAAGGGGGCATGTCAACAGCATCGAATCTCTAGGTGCTATGAAGATAATCCATTGCTTTATTCCCTTAGCTGAGACCTTTGGCTATGCTACCGACCTCAGGTCGATAAGCCAGGGGAGGGCAAACTACTCTATGGAGTTTCATCACAATGAGGAGCTGCCCTCAAATTTAGCGGAGCAGCTCATTGGCAAGGTGAGGGGGATGGCTTAAGATGCCTAAACAAAAGATTCGCATAAAACTCAACGCTTTCGATCATCGGATACTAGACCAGTCAGCTGGGCAGATCGTGGAGGCTGCGGAGCAGACGGGGGCAAAGGTGATGGGGCCGGTCCCTCTGCCCACTCGCATTAAGAAGTTCTGTGTCATCCGTTCCCCCCATGTAGATAAGGACTCCAGGGAGCAGTTTGAGATTCGCACCCACAAGCGCCTCATAGACATCCTGGAGCCCACATCGAGGACCATTGATGCACTGATGCGGCTGGATTTACCGGCTGGGGTTGATATAGAGATAAAGCTATAAGGCAATGACGGGGAAGCAATCGATAGCTAAAGGAGTTAGCGAAGGGCACGGGGGAATCAGTTCGATAGAAGATCGGGAAGATGATTGAAGGGCTTATTGGACGAAAG
>SMTZ1_10001752_pt1 | contig 21892 bp, 18 predicted proteins | sample DeeMarSWOR136_30_FD_25667 | JGI IMG/M metagenome (IMG submission 25667) | reverse complement strand
CGGTGCCAAGTTCCCACCAGCCGTCCGCAACAATCGCATGGCCCGGATATGAATACTGGACAGGGCGATTTATATTGAGCTGTCCCTTGATTAGATTGAACCAGGTCTCATTTGTATAATTGACTCGGAACAGTTCGGGGCTGGCGGTGCCATAACGGAAATAAGCCTCTATTGCATTTTTGACTCTCGTGAAGTTGGAGCTTGTCGCGCACCCACCTCCAATACAGTAGTCGGATAAAATCGCATCGGCAACTTCCGAGCATAACTCCGCGACGGCTACCTTCTCCGAAATAGGTGAAGTTGAATAGGCCCTGTCCGGCATGAACCACCATGCGTATTGGTTGTTGTATGGCGCGACCGTTCCGTAAGGGGGCCAGTTCCAGTAGCGCATAATCTCACAGGCCGACAGCCCCACGCAGCCTACCGTACAATTATCCTCTGTACAACCGCTGCCGGGAGGCGGCGTCGGACACCACATGTTATAGGGATAGAACTGGTGCCACCTTGAAGTAAGCAGCATCTGGCCTTCCTGGTAATTTGCCAGCGGTTCGATGTAACCGAGGCTTTCTTCAAAGTCCGCCGGCTCTACCGTCAAATTCTGCCAGCTTTCCCTGTGGGGGGTTGTAATAATACGCTGCAATTGTTCTGTCGTGGTTTTTTCAATCGGTCCGGCCTGCTTTTCAATCGCATTTAGGTTGCGCTCGATACAGCCTTTGATAAGGTCGGCCATTCCATCGTCTATGTCCGGGTCAAGGTTGCTCTCATAGGAAAAATCGGTCACCGGTGATAGTTCCTTGAGCAACGAGAGTACGATATAACCCTGTGGGTCTACCTGACAGAAATACCCCAGCTTTCGATCCCCCCGCTTAAAAGGTTTGATGTCTTTGACCGTCGCAGAAGCCGAACCGCCCCAATCACCTTTCTTGTGGATGATGAGGTTAATCCAGTTTGTCGCTGCAATCCGAGCCTCCGAGGTAGTTGCTACCTCAGCCCTGCACGGGATTGTCAGAACCGGTCCTAATAGAAAAGCAATCAATATATAGAACATCAATTTACGTAAAAACGGTGTGTTCTGTTGCATAGTTAACACCTCATTTTTTCTTGAAAGTTTGTTAATTTTTTCACAGTTTTTATTTCTAATAAAGTTTTACACTACCTCCGGATTGCAGGGTCATTGTACCGTTATACAGACGGATACCGGTGCTCGGATTACCTGAACTGAATAGTCTGGTATTATCTGTGACCGTACTTTCGATTCGGACATACCCTGCAGCTCTCAGCCGGATACCATTAAGAAATTGCAGATAATTTCCGCTGGCAAACGTTGTCGAAAGGCCGGCGGTCGCGTCCCGGTCAAAGTACCTGTAGGGAAATGCATTCTTTGGATAGGTGCCCGATACGACCGTGCTCCCTATTGCCGGGACCGGGAAATGGTCGGCCAGTAAATGCTCAACATTCGGGTCTGCGAAAGAATCCAGGTCATACCAAATGTCTCTACTGGTGTCCTCCCATCCCCAGTTCATGTGGTACTGTTTCAGGAGACCAACCTCCTGCCATCCATCACAGACAATCGCATGGCCGGGGATGCCGTATGTCATCGGGCGGTTCGCATTGAGCTGTGCTTTAATTAGGTTAAACCAAGCGGAGGGAGAGTAAATAATGCGATATGGGACACTGCTGCTGGGATTGTATCTGAAATGATTGATGTACCCTGGTCGCATGTTTTCTATGTGTCCGGCCGTGGCACATTCCGATACGCAATAGGCCTGATTACCCGCGAGTCCGACTTCGTAATTCAACTCGGCCGTCGCATAAATCTGCGCAGCAGGCGAAGTCTCATCGATGGTATTGGGCATATTCCACCACTCGTAAATGTCCGTGTAGGGGCTGCCATTTTCTCCCCAGGGCGGCCAGCACCAGTGGCGCAGGACCTGTGCGCCGGCAGTAGCATTACAGCCAACCGTGCAATGGTCCCAAGTACAATCGCTGCCAGGAGGCGGCGCCGGACAGTACAGATTATATGGATGTCCCTGCCACCAGCTTGTATTAAGCAGCACATCGCCTTCCTGATAGTCTCCACCCTCGACGTAATCTGAAGCGGTTTCAGCGCCGACGTCAGCTTCTGCTGTCGGAAGTACTCCTGCCTCTAATTGCTTCCATGCCTCTTTGTAATCTACTTCGAACAGACTGCTCACATCCTCCGAACGAGCAGTGGTCACCGAACCGAATTGCTTCTCTATCCTGTCGAGAATTCGTTCCATCCTTCTTTTGAGAAAACCGGCCAGGCCCTCATCTGTTTCGGGCTCAAGCTCGGTTCGTGCAGAATAGGCCTTGACCGGAGCGAATTCTTTCCGCAGGGAAACGATTATGTAACCTACCGGCTCTACATTGCAGAAATATCCCAGGACGCGCTGTCCGCGTTTGAATTCCTGGATACTGTCTACGTGGGCGCTGTCTGCTTCGCCCCAGTTTCCCTTTTTCCGGATGATTGTGTTAATCCAGTTGTTCGCCACTACCAGAGCCTCGTCGGTAGTTACAATCTCAGTTCGGGCTTCTGATATGAGCACCAACACTGCAAAGAAGGCAATCAGGATTTTAATTGTTATATTTTTCATAATAATCCTCACTTCCTCTCTATTGCAGGGTAACAAGCACTAATATCTGTCCCTTTTGACCCTGATCAAGTTTTTGCATAGCCTTTCCTAAAATAGCGCCGCGGGCCCTGTCATAATCTGTTGCTTTCATGGCATGGCCCGGCGTAGCGGAAGTTGTAAGCAGGTCACCGGCTTGTACCGCTGACTCTGTAGCGTCTACATTGCAGTAGACCCTACCGGCAAGCGCAACGTCATGATCAAACTGACCGATTCCGAGGCGCACACCGGAGCCCACTCCCTTGGCGCCGGCCACGATACCGGCAACCTTGCTGTCGTAGGCAGATCGGCTTACCGTCAGCTTGCCGGGATTATCAGAATCAATCACCAGAACCGTACCTGCCTTGATATCTGTATCTTCGGTAACATCAAAACCCTCGGCATAGTCAAGGCCCTCTCCGATTTCGGCCACACTGGCACCTGAACTACTTTGTACCAGGATATTTCCCCTGACGGTAAGTCTTTCCGGCGGCACTTCCGTTCCCATTCCGATGCCGATATTACCACCGCTCTCAATAAACATTCTTGTTGTTGCATTTGTCTGCAAACTCATGTCGGCCCATCCGCCGCCGCCGGCATGCGCATTGATGATTAATCCGCCTGAATAATCATGTCTGAAGTCTCCAAAGACGTTTGCATGCTGGCCCGTCGTGACACGCAGGCCAGTAGTGCCTTGGATTTCCAAATCCGTACGGGGACTCGTGGTTCCAATGCCGACGTTGCCTCCGAAGTAATTCTTGGCGCCGACGAAATATCCCCCAAAGCCATTGTCGCACTGTCCGTAGACGCCTGTACCGCTACCAACGTGATGACCTCGCACACCGACACCGTTACTTCCTTCCCCGTAGTTGTAGCCGTAGACGCCAGCAGACAGAGAACCCGGTGTGGTGCTGAGGATTCTACCTCGTACCCCGGAAGCGCCGTTGTAAAGCGAGTTACAGTCACCTCCCACTGCCGGCCAGGTCCCTGTCGGTGCTGTGCGCAAGGCGTATACTGGAATATAGTTGGATGTGGCCCGAATTGCATGTGTATCGACGGGGCTTATCACCTCGAGCGACGAGGCCGGAGTGGTTGTCCCGATCCCTATATTGCCGGAAGGAATCGAATACATATCGCTACCGGAGATCATCCAGTCGTTATCCGTGTTGGCATTCTGGGCATAAAGCGCATAGGGCGTCGGGGTCACTTCCTGTCGCGGACTCAGGATAGTATGGCGATTCTCACTGTCCCACGGCCGAACGCCAATCTGAAGCCATCGGGCATCACCTTTGAATGCAATGTTTCCGAAGTCCAGTTCCACCGTAAAGTAACCGTCAATGATGTCGATGTCATTTACATCAATCGGTGGTCCTATCTGACCGAGGTTAAGGACCGGATCTGGGAAGAGGGAGAATTGTAGATCATACAGCCCGTCTGCGGGCACGTTGGCATCCATCAGCCGTCCCTGGTAGGTCCAGGCCGTACCCATCGGTGCCGCTTGGCCGACCTGGGATAAACAAAACACCAGGCCCAAAGCCAAAACCAACATTGTTAAAATTCTTCTTCTTTTCATTTTGTGCTCCTTTCAAAAAATTGTGAATGTTTCGCGCGCGCACTCATGTGCCATGGCGATTGGGTGTGGAATTCCTCGGAAAGGATAAGATACAATCTTTTTTTTTACACCACACCTCCCTGTCGCAAAGCTATTCAAAACAAGTTAATTATACGCTTCTGTGACTCGCTGTCAAGGAAAATCTGCATAATCAGGGGACATATGCCTGCAAAGTCAAATTGAAAATTACATCAAAAATCGTTGTTTTGGAACAAATTATACGACCGATAGTATATACAAAGACCGGGAAACGTCTTGGTTTTGTCGTTTTTTGAACCGGTTATCCGGTTGTCAACAAGCATAATGTCTTTTGGGTAAAAATCTTATATCACCTGAAATACAAGATACAAGGGTATGACGACCTCAAAACTGCACATAATAGCATCGGCTGGTTGATGTCATCGAACATTATCTATTGAGATGGACAGGCAAGACCAAGACGCAGATGGATGACATGCTTGTTCCCGTGATAAGAAAATCACTCCGCGCTACTATCGCAATTATAGCGACGCTCTGGATTGCTGATGGTATCCTGGATGCGGAGATAAGGGCGATTCTCGTAAGTGCCGTGGTCGGCGGCTTTGCAATTGCGCTGGCGGCAAAAGATACGATATCGAATTTCTTCGGCTCCGTGACTATCTTTGCAGACAGGCCCTTTCAAATCGATGAGATTGTAAAAGTAGGTGAGCACATCGGCCCCGTTGAGCAAGTCGGTTTTAGAAGCACAAAAATCCTCTCAAAACTGGGACATCTCATAACCGTACCAAATAGTGTAATTGCAAATTCCATGGTCGAGAACATAGGAAGACGTCCCTTTATTCGCAGGATTTCCAACATCACGATACCCTATGACTCGTGCCATCGCGGCACGCAGCGGGCGGTCGAGATTGTAAGAGAGGTTTTGGCCGATGTGCCTGAGATAAATACCGATTCCGACAGGCCGCCCAGAGTCTATTTCAGCGATTTTAATGATTGGTCCCCCAATATGCATATGAGTTACTGGGTAAAGACTCCCGATTACTGGCTGTATCAAGAGGTGAATCAGCGCGTCAACCTTGAAATTATGAAGCGATTTGAAGCCCAAAATATCGAGTTTGCATTCCCCAGCCGGACACTTTACGTAAGGAAGGATTGAAATACAAAACAGTTAACCTCATCGAAGTATAAAGTTTTGTAAGAATGTCAGATGCCGCCAATGAAACAACGGTGTCCCATTTAGAGTAAACGGGACACCGCTGTTCATGTGAAGTGGTTGAACGTCAGATTATAAGGCTTTGATATTGCCCGGTTTTAATTGTTGCTTAATGTGCAGCGTGTTGTGGTTCATACCGGCTGGTTTTTTGAATCATTGATTGTGCAACCCACATATTGTCAGCGAAGTTAAAAACCGAAGTAAGGCCGGTTATTCTAAAAATGCCTTTGACAGGAAGGCATACTTTGCACAGGATAAGAATTCGACCATGCTCGGTCAGTGAGTTGTGCAATTCGAGCAGTTTTGAGATAGTCGAAGAAGTTAATATCTCAATATCGGCAAGACTGATTATTACATTGCAGTCATCTCTGTTGTCGACAATTTCTTTGATAGTTTCAAGTTCGTGCTGCAGTCCCGGTTCCTGAGATACGGGAGTGTACAAAATATAAGTATGATCTTTTGCATTTTCAATCCACATTTTCTCACCTCACATGCCCGGCATAATTCGAGCCGGTTTAAACCTGTTATATTAAATGACCCTGAATAACACTTTCTATCTAAAACATGCTCCGAAATTCTTCTGTTCGGGACATGATAATATTCACCTGCGAACAGCAAAAATCAGCATTCCAAAACCCAGCAATACTATTGTTGCCGGCTCAGGCACTGTCGTGACGTAAACGGCATCGACATCGGCGTTGTTGGAGAAAAGGCCTTCACTGAAATACAAAGTCGCAACATCCGTTGTGGGATTGTACTCAACGAGGTCACCATCCGCGAAAGTCAGCCCGCCAAGTGTTGCGCCGCCTTCGGTTGAAAGAATAAGATTGCCGTTGTCAAGAATGTGAGCAGCATCGATGTTTTCAGAGCCATCAAACAGGTTTCCGTCGAAGAATAATGTTGCCGTGTCGGCTATCGGATTATACTCAACCAGGTCGCCACTACCGAAGGTTAAGCCGCCCAGCGTTGCATCATCGGAGCTTGATAAAATTATGTTGCCGCTATCAAGGATGTGCACCGCATCGATGTTTTCACTGCCGCTTACGAACAAAGTTTCATCAAAAAACAATGTTGCTGTATCGGTTGTCGGATTGTATTCGACAAGGTCACCGGCATTGAAGATTAGACCGCCGAGCGTGGCGGTACCGTCAGTTGAAAGGATAATATTGCCGTTGTCGAGGACGTGCACTGCAACAATATTTTCGTTGCCGCTGAATAAGTTCTCGTCGAAGAACAGCGTCGCTGTGTCAGTAGTCGGATTATACTCAGCCAGTGCACCATCAATGAAGGTCAGTCCACCTAATGTTTCCGTGGCATCGACTGAGAGGATAATGGTGGCGTTAGCAGGTGAAGTGAACAATATTGACAGCAAAGCTGCCGTAAAAATCACCAGGGACGTATTTGTATTTAACCAGTTCCTCTTTGCTTTACGTCCTTCATGTTCTGCATGCCGCCGAATCCTGTAGGCACAGTCCCGCATTACGCCAAAGAGTATACCGAAGCCACTTTCATCGGCAAGTACGGCTTCATCGTTGCTGAAATCCATCAAGTCATCAGCTATTCTTAAAGCCTTCAAGATGTATTCATTGCTTCGGTTATCCATTTTCGTTTCCCCTGACCTGATTATTTAGCACAGGTCAAGCTATTAGCACAGGGTGATGTAACAGATTACTGCAAGAGCGATCAAACGCTTTTTGTTAACGATTTCTGAAAGCAACATTCTGCAACATATAGCCGTCATCATTTTTCCCCTTCTTTATTTCTTACTTCTATCTTCTTCATTAGTAATTGGAGCAATGGGCGTGCCAGGTTTTTTAACAGGATCACGAAATTCGCGTAAGTGCATATAATACAAGATGTTACGCTGGCACGGCTTTGTGAGGCTGTATTTGGAGTGTCTCAGATGGCAGTGATTAAGTGAGACATAAGGAAACAGGCTTTAGAAGATTATAGGGCTTGACGGCGATACGTTGTAAAGCTTTGTCTATCAATATTTTATAGATGTATCAGTAATGGTGAATGAGACAAGACGTCTCATTTACTAAATGAGACAAAATATATGTGTTATATGAAACGTCTTGAAGGCGTATTATATGGCCCTGATTTTACCGGTTTTCTCACTTTCCTCGAGGAACCGGTAGAGGGTCGCTCTGGAAACTCCGAGCTTATGGGCAGCTTCGATTTTATTGCCCCCGGTTTCCGCCAGCGTCTTCCAGACACTCCCTAAATCCAGCTTGTGTTTTCGCTTTTTTCTCGCTTTTCTGGGGTTGAGCTGTGCCACCATGGCAATCTTAAGAATATTGGAGGGTAAATGCTCAGGCAGAAGCAGGTTGTCTCTGCACTTCACAAGGGCGTGTTGAATGGCGTTCTCCAGTTCTCGAACGTTTCCGGGCCAATCGTAATCCATCATAATATCGAGCGCTTCCGATGACAGGGTAATATCATCATGGCCTGTTCCTGTCACAGCTTTTTTAAGGAGGTGCTCGGCCAAAATGGGTATGTCATTTCGCCGTTCACGCAGGGGCGGCAGATATAACGGAACTACGCATAACCTGTAATAAAGGTCTTCACGGAACCTTCCGGCATGAACCTCTTTGGCAAGGTCCTTGTTGGTTGCACTGATAACTCTTACATCAACCTTTATGTCTTCCTCACCTCCGACACGTTGGAAAATACTTTCCTGCAATACGCGCAGCAGTTTCACCTGCGTCGAACCCGGGATTTCCCCGATTTCATCCAGAAAGATTGTGCCGCCGTCGGCTAGTTCGAAGCGGCCCTTTCGGTCGCGAACGGCTCCCGTAAATGCGCCTTTAACATGTCCGAAAAGCTCACTTTCCAAAACGCCCTCCGGAAGCGCCCCGCAGTTCACCGGCACAAAGGGCTTATCAACAAGCGGGCCTTCATCGTGAATGGCTGCGGCAACAAGCTCTTTGCCTGTACCGCTTTCACCCTGAATCAGCACTGGGACATGGACTTCCGTAACTTCCCTGATAGTGTCGAACAATTCAAGCATCTTGGGGTCGCGCCCGACAATGCCGGCAAAACACTGTTCCGTTTTCAGCCGGCGGCGCAGATGGGTCAGTTCTGTAATATCCACAAATGAAAATACCATACAAAGGGATTCGCTGGACTCGCCTTTGTCTTTCACTATAAAGGCCGAAAGCTGTAAATCCAGCTTGGTATCGTCCTTTTTTCTTCCGCATACCTTGCCTATCCAGCTGCCTTCGTTAAATACCGCTTCAATTATCCACAAAGTGTCATTGGTTTTGTGCCAGAACTCATCGATTCCCCTGCCGATAACATCCTTGGCGCTTTCGTGTCCCCATAGCTTTAAGAAAGAATTGTTTACGTATGTCAGTTTGCCCTGCAGGTTAGTGATTGCAATGGCATTGATGGAGGATTCAATAATACGGTCCTTTATCCACAGGGAATCCCGAATCTTCTTACGCTCTATGGCATAACGCAGACACCGCTTTAGAGCAGCGCTGTTTATGTGCCCTTTGACCAGAAAGTCCTGGGCCCCGTGCTGCAAAGCATCAATTGACAGGTTTTCATCTTCCCCTGTCAATACAACAATCGGCACGTGCGTCACTCGCTCGCGCATCTGGACAAGTGTTTCCAGCCCTACGCTCTCCGGCAGCCCCAGATCCAGCAAAATCACGTCGAAGTGTGATTTCTCAAGCAGTTCCGTTGCCTCCGTCAGCCGGCTTGCACGTTCAAGGGTAAAGGGGCTGTCTTTTTTGCCGGTCAGCATCTTCTGAACCGACAGGGCGTCCACGCGGTCATCTTCAACCAGCAAAACTTTATGTTGTTCTTTGTTTGCTTTATCCATCTTCAAGCGGTTTCTTTGTTTTGAGATTGTGCGAGTACTTTTAAGGCTTTGGCCTCGAATAATGTTCCTGAGTACGTTCTGTTTCAGCCGGGAACATTCTATAAATTGACAATCTCGTTTCTTTTATACAACGAGCTTCTCGTCAAATTAGACATATCGCTCTAACTGCAGAGTTCGCAAATCCTTATTTTGAACGCCGAGGCCGGCGTACCGGCCCCGGCGTTTCCTTCCTTCCGCCGACTATTAATCAGTCTCTCGTCAAAGTTTATGAGCAGACCTGTTAACAGGGATTACTTGTTTTTAATGAACCGTTTCCGGCAATTTATCCTGGTTTTCTGCATCGGCCTTCTCTGCCCTGGTTATAACCGGCACCGGCCTGTCGAATTCTGTTTCTGCAAGGGCCTGCTTTTCCGCTTCGGTCAGGACCGGCTGTTCGATGATCCGGGGAGTTATGAAGACTACAAGCTCGCTGTTGGCAACGTCTTCGCCCTCGAACCTGAATAACAAGCCAAGAACAGGTATGTCGCCCAGCAGAGGTACCTTATTGGTCTGCTGGGTGACGTTCCTTTTACGCAGGCCGCCTATCACCACCGTCTGGCCGTCTTGAACCAGTGCTATCGTGTCGACTTTACGGGTGTCCACAACAGGTACTGTGCCGGAAATCATTGTAACATCATCCACTTTAACACCAAATTCCGGCATGATATGCAATCTTAACATCCCGTCCCTTGTCACGTGGGGCGTGACCTGGAGCCTTGTGCCGATCGGCTTAAATTTTACTGTTTCTGTGACCGTGTTGCCTGTTATGGTTCTTTCCACGTAAGGATATTCCTGCACGATGTCAAATACCGCCTCCTCATTGTCAAGAACCAGGATTCTCGGATTGGCAAGGAGCTTGGCATTGATATCTTCCTGCTCTGCCCGTATTGTAGCATCAATATCGAGGTTATCATTCCAAATGCCAAAGTTGAGAGTACCTATTGACTCATTGGCTGTTTTGTTTACTGCACCTGCATACAAGCTCCTGATATAAGGCTGCCTGTTAGTAGTAGGTAGCCCCGTAACCGGGTCCCAGTAGCTTTGCCGGTTCACCATCCATTCGATGCCGAGGTCCAGCTTGTCCGTTGCGGTGATGTCGTAGATTCTTGCCTCGACCAGTATCTGCGGTGTTATCCGGTCGATCTCCGCAATGAAGGTGTCTATCGCCTTGATTCGGCTTTCCGTATCGGTCACTATGATATTGCTGGTGCTTTCACTGGCCGATACCGAACCTCGCTGCGAAATAAAATCCTTTACAGTCGCGGCGACATCTTTGACATCCGCGTAGGTAATGCGATAGATTCTGCTGACCATTACCTCTTCCTTTACGGCAAGCTCGGCAAGGGGCGCCACCCTTATTACGTTCTTGTCGGCCACATAGCCGTAGCCGTGGGAGGCAAGGATATTATCCAGCGCTTCACCCAGTGGAACTTCTGTCAGCGTAGCCGTCACCGTTCCGGTCACCTGTGGGCTCTTGATAATATCCACGTTCGCCTTCTCGGCTATTGCCCGTAGCACATCATCAATGGGCGTTTCCCTGAACGTGATACTTATCGTTTTTTGCATCTGCTGCTGAAGGGGCGTCAGCACCTCTGCCTTTTCATCCTCTTCATTAGCAGCATCAGCAGTGATGATTCCAGGGCTTGCCAGGACAAGGGCGAGAATCATCAACAACATTAGTCCGCCTTTTTTTGTTACAAAACTGTTCATAACAATTCCTTTCCAAAATTAACGATCAAACTGCACTATTATTAAACTGACTTTTTAACATTGTTTTACCTTACTTTTTGGGTCCACTTTTTTCCGTTCATCTCGAATTCGACACTGTTTTCGTTTATTTTTATCACCGTTGCACCGGATACCGTATCTCCCTCATACACTATTTCAGTACCAATAATTGCTGATGGATTTTCCTTACTATAGAGAATGCCTTTTATTTCAATTTCTTGGGTTTTAGTAACAGTCTGAGTATCATTAGTATCCGGCGGCGGCGGTGCCTTGAATTGCATGGGATCACGAAGCGTTGCAGGATAGACTTCAGGAATCTGCCAGTCAATCGTACTCGCAGAAGCGACAATTGCATTCGATGGTTTGATTTCCTTGATCTCGGTCGTCCCGCCCGTACCACCGCCCAGAACTTTCCAGAACGCTGCGACCATGCCGATAAACATAACAGGAACCAACACGACCGTCGCTTTTTGACGTACGGGACTTACCCCCGGTTTTGGCGCAAAGAGCTTTTCCTTTATAGACTGCAGGCCATTTTCCAGCCATGTCGAACGCTTTTTGATTTTTATGACAGGTGCCGGTTCCTGGGCCGGGGCAGCAGGGGTTTTTTCATCAGTTTTAGGTTCAGGTGTTTCAGCCGGAGGCTCTTTCATCAGTGACTTTAGAACAGGTGAGGATTCCGCAGTTCCCTTGCTGAGGTGACTCGGAGGGCCATAAGTTGGAGCTTCTTGTGTGGCTGTGGGCTTCTGCTGCTCGTCGCCGTCCTTTTTTGGGATCGGCACACCGCTGAAAATCGATGAAATTCCCTTGTGTAGCCCTGTTTTGTTTTTAGGCATTATTATTCTCCTGTGTCGGTTCGGCTGTTTCGCCGCTGCTCAGCGCCTCGGCCAAAGCTTCCTCACCTTCAGCCTGCCCGGTCTTTACTGCTTCGCGTCTGGTTATCTCCTCAACCAGAGCTGTGTACTCGGCGGCACCTTTGCTGTGGGGAGCGTAAGTCAAAACCGACTCACCCGAACTGGGCGCCTCAGCAAGCCTTACCGTTCTATGGATAACAGTATCGAATACCAAATCCCCGAAGTATTCCCTCATCTGATGTTGTATCTGTCTGCTCAGGAGTGTTCTGTCCTCGACGAAGGTCAGCAGCAGGCCCAGAATTTTCACGTAGCAGGGCTGGAAGTTCATCTTGATAATATCGGCGGTCTCGAGCAGCTGCCTCAGCCCTTCCATCGCGTAGTAGTTGACTTGAACCGGTACGATAACATCTGTGCTGGCAATGAGAGCATTCAGCGTTAAAAGCCCCAGAGAGGGAGGGCAGTCCATAATGCACACGTCATATTCATCGCTTACCATTCTGAACTGCTCGCTGAGCACGAATTCTCTGCCTACAACATTGGCCAGCTCAAGCTCGGCGCCTGAAAGGAGAATATTGCTCGGGGCCAGGCCAAGTCTCTCAACGTTTGTTTCAATTATCACTCTCGGCAGTGGAATTTGAACGTTCGTAAGAGCGTGATAAATCGTTTTATCCAGAGTCTCAGGATTATACCCAAAGCCCAGCGTGCTGTGGCCCTGTGGATCCAGGTCCACTATCAACGTCCGCTCGCCGTGTTGGGCAAACGCTGCTGCAAGATTCACCGATGTTGTTGTCTTTCCGCAGCCGCCCTTCTGATTTGCTATTGCTATGGTTCTCATTTCTCTTATTTTTTCACTTTCTGTTTCGTGTTTTTAAGTCCCCCGCATCAAGTCTCTTGCTGCTTACGCACAAAAACCGCCAGCTTCATGCTCACTCTATGGTTTGAATCTTCCATCACTGAGCGGGTTATTTTGAAATCATCCACAAATACGACCGGCCGGTTTCTCTCCAGGGCATTCAAAAACGAGGCAAACTGTTTGAAACTCCCTGAAAAACCTATATCAATACGGCTCTCCTTCAGATGCGTAAATTCAGTCGCGCCTTTGCTGTCATCCTGCATCCTGATGCTGAATGAATCAACCTTCTTCTCGTTTGCAACCTGGCTTATTTCAAAGGTCAAATTGGCCGAATCTTCAAACCCGGCGGTAAAGTTATTCACCATATCCTGCAGGATTTGGATTTGTTCTTTTATCTTGTTTACCGTTTCCTCTTTGCTCGCCACGAATGCCGAATCATACGCCTTTTTTACTTCGGCGAAGCGGCGATCCACCTCTTTTTTGTTTTTGTACTGCGGAGCAAGTAGAAACATGTAAACAAGAACAAACAGTACCAGGCAACTCACCCAGATAAATCCGACTATCGTAAGATATTTTTTATTCTTATTTATAAAGGACATACTACATTCCCGGCTTGAACATACAATTTATCTGATAGGAGATTACTTCCTTGTCACCGAGCTTGCCCACTCCCTGCGAAACCCTTACGTTTTCCAGCTTTGGACCAAGCAAATCCGATGAGCGAAGCCGATCACTGAAATCCTTGATTTCTTGATCGCTGTTGGAGTCCGGCAGTCCCGCAACGGTCATCAGCAAGTTCCGTACGGGAATAGTGACGTCTATCATTACTTTGGGTTCGTCTTTTTTTGGAACTTTTTGTCTTACGGAACGTTGTTTTACCTCGAGTGATGTCAGAACCACCGAATCCGGTAGATTCTCGACGACTGTCACCAGTACAGGCGACCATTGCGTGTGTTTGTCGATGTTGTTTGAGACTTCTGTCAAGTAGTTTTTATAAGTTTTTATCTCTTCCTCGAATGCTTTTTGCTGCTTGACGGCATCCGACAAATCTCTGGTCTTTGTTTCATAATTTGTTATCGTGCTGGCCTGTATGGATATCACGATTTCGTTCCGCAGGTATAAACCTAACATCGCTATTGCAATAACAACAGGTACAAAGGCCGTTGCCGCCGCTGTCGCTATGCTCCCGGGTGTGCTTTTTCTCGGAATTCCCTGTCCTTTTAGCAAATCTATTGTGTACATATCAGATTGACCTCATAGCAAGACCTGCCGCTATAGCCATCGCGGGGCCCTCTTTATTCAGAATCTCTTCACAGCCCTTACCTGCAGCGCAGCCGATTTTTTCAAACGGGTTCCACAATACTGCCTTGGCCGGGATATGCTTATCGAGAAAACCGACAAGACCTTTTACCAGGGCATATCCCCCGCACACAAATATCCTTTCAACCGGGCTGGATTTTTCCTGGGCGGTGTAAAACCGCAGCGTGTCCGTGACGTCGACAATCAATTTATCGCACGCTCTTTCCAGGCTGTCTTGGAGCGATTGTATTTTCGAATTCTCAGTCCCGCCAAACAGGGCCGCCTTGACGTCTTCTGTTGGCATATTCTGCTCGTCTGCAATCGCCTTAACAATATCATCGCCTGCATAGGGCACGTCCCGGATAAAAGGCTTTGTCAGTGTCCCCTGACCGCTCATAATTGCAAGGGTCGCGTAAGAGGTGCCGATGTTCAGGATGGCCGTTGTTTTCTCGAGACCCTCTTTTTCACATTCACTGAAGCAATTCAGAAGTGCCAGTCCTTCGGCATCCATCAAAACACATTCAACAGAAGCCTGTCTTGCAAGGTACATCTTTTCACTTATGAGCTTGTTCGTGGCCGCTACCAGCACTCCGCTGGCATTGTTGTTTTCGGTACTTAGTATTTGGTAATCGACGGTGATATCGTCATCGTTAAAGGGACAAACCTGGGTGGCTTCAAACAATACTGCCGGTTCCATTTCGTCCGGGGCCATTAAGGGAAATCTAAAATCGCGGACCGCCACCTCCGGGCCGGATAAGCCGCAGACGGCCACTCGCTTCTGGAATCCCCTGGACTTAATGCATTCATTAATTGCGCTGACCGTGTGTAAATCTTTGTTCTGTTCCTGATATGGAGCAATCTTGACCCTGTTGGCAGCCTTGACTTGCCAGCCGCCGCCCCTTTTGCGTTGCTGCAGTTGAACTGCATTGACTGAAGATGAGCCAATATCAAGACCGAAGACCTGCCTTTCCTCCATCTTGAACAAACACGAGCGTATCCAGCTTAAGCCCATAAATCCTCCTTAATCAAATTACAAGAGTGAAGCCAAAAACCTCTTCAATACTCCTTGTAGAAGCGGACTTATCATTCTTTTCATTAAACCATCAGCAATTTTTCGCCTTTTCATAGGCGATTAACGCTTCTTTTCATCGGCTCAAAAAAGCAGACGTTTTACTTAGAAATTGCAAAATTAAAATAGAATGATTTGAGAGACTGCTGTGGCTGATTTGAAGGTGCAATGTCCAATAAACGGTGCGATGTGCAAATGTAGATAAAGATTTTAAACATTCGGCCGGGTTTGTTTGAATCAAATCCTATGCGGCCGCGGGTGATGTAAGAAATGTTTTTAAGAATTATCGGTCGTCAGGACGGACCAAAAGAAAAGCCGAGCAGACGGTACTTGTTTGACCGCCCGCTCGACTCCTCGGCTCGAACTTCATATATCCGAATTTGAATTCGTTTATTTATTGCTCGCTCCATCGCTTGATTACCATGTGCACGCCTATCTCATGCGGCTCTACCTCTCTAAGGTCCATATCATAGTAGAAGTTGGCATTCACGTCCTGTGTAAAGCTGTTGCCTATCATGGACCCGTATACGCTAACACCGTTATACAGGTGAATATCGGCGTTCGGGGCATAAATTGCTCCATAAAAGGAACCGGTGTTCTTAAAATCCATAGCGGTACAGGTATCGAGCCCGTATATCTTCAATTTTTTCGGGTCCTGTGTCAGGTTGTTTATGGCGCCGCTGTTGTCACAGATAAGATTTCCCCCTAAAAATATAGTCACAGAGGAATCAGGCAGTATATCTATCTTATCACTGTTACCGAGTCTTATATCTCCGGTAACATAAAGCTCAATATTTCCATCAATTGTAATGCCGGCGCCTTTGTTCGGATCACTAAAGAGGTCAAGGCTGTCGTACTTTGCTGAATTGCTTATAGTTGTAGAGCTTATGACCGAGCCGCTTGAAGCCATATCCTGCAGGGCCTGCGGCACGTTGATGCTGGGGGTCTTGTTTTTTATAAGCGAGGCGTAAGATTCGCCTGTGATGGTCGCTTCGGTTGTGTTGTTGATGACAACGTCCGGGTCACCATCGGGGCCTACGACAATATCGCCGTCTATTGTAACCCCGCTTTTGCAGGTTACGGCGCCTGCCTCGGTGCTGTTAGTGCCGATTTGCAGGGGCGGGTCATCGGCGTCCTGGTTGTAGGCGGTAATTGTGGTCCCGCTTCTCAGCGTTAAATCTTCGGCCACGTAGATTGCGTACTCAAATAATCCCTTCAATTCCAGGGTGCTTTGGACACTTTTGGATGCATGACCGCTGTTACCGATACTTTTTATGGTATAAACATCGTCGTTACTGTCTGCCGCGGATATTTTTGCAACGTAATAGCTGAAAGTCGCATCAGAAAACGGCACAGATGCACCTGTTTCATAGGGCAGGCTTCCGTCACTCCATGTTTTGGTTTCCAGCATCTTGTTCAGTGCAAACAAGCCGTGTGTCAGACCTGAATCGGCGGCACTTCGCGCTGTGATCTCCGAGCCGGCTCGCACCCCGCCAAGACGTCGCTGCGTACCAATGCTCAACACGCCAATGCCTATGATAAGCAGCAGGACGACCACAAACAAAACCATTGCAAGTGTAAATCCTCCTCTTTTGACTTGGTACAGTTTCTTTCTACACATGTTCAACCCCCTCACATATATTTGCTTGATTGACAAGCAGTTTATCGTTCAACCTATTCACATTTACCTTACCGAACAAGACTTCATCGAAGTACGACTTTGCCGTGTTACCGGCTATCTATTACCCTTCAGGGATGCACTTCACAAAGCTTTGCCCGGGCCGCCACGTTCAAAGCGGCTCAGGATTGAATAAAGTTGTGCTGCCGCTGTCAGAGATGATATATCTATATAAAACTACCCTCCTCCGAAACTTATATACCAATTTTATTTACGGCTCGCTCCATCGCTTAACCACCAAATGCACACCCATCTCACTTGCGTCTACTTCCCTAAGGTCCATATCATAGTAAAAGTTGGCATTCATATCCTGGAGAAAGCTTTTGCCTACAACAGCCCCATACAGGTTAAAGGAGTTGTAGAGATGAATGTCGGCGTCCGGTGCATAAATAGCTCCGTAAAAAGTACCGCTGTTCTTAAAATCTATATTTGTACAGGTATCAAGCCCGAATATCTTTAATTTTTTCGGATCCTTTGTCAGGTTGTTTATAGCGCCGCTGTTGTCACAGAAAAGATTTCCCCCTAAAAATATGACCAAAGAGGCATCAGGTAGTATTATCACCTCGTCCCCATTACCGAGTTTTAAATCGCCGGTAACGTAAATCTTAATATTCCCATCAACTGTAACCTTATCGACTTTGTTCGGATCGCTACCTGTGGCGCCGCCGAGGTTGATAGTATCATACTTTGCAGAACTGTTTATTGCTGCAGAGGTATCTATAATGCCGCTTGAAACCATGTCCACCAGGACCTGCGGCACTCTGATGTTGGGTGTTTTATGTTCTGTAAGCGAGGGATAAGTTTGGCCTGTGATGGCTGCTTCGGTTGTGTTGTTGATAACAACTTCCGGGTCACCGCCGGGACCTACGACGATATCTCCGTCTATTGTGACCCCGGTTTTGGCGGTAATGGCCCCGGCTGCCGTGCTGTTGGTGCCGATTTGCAGGGGCGGATCATCGGCGTCGGTGTTGTAGGCGGAAATCGTGGTCCCGCTTTTTAGTGTTAAATTGCCTAACGTGTAGATTGCGTACTCGAATATTCCCTTCAGTTCCAAAGTGCTGTAAACGGTTCTCCTTGCCAGGCCGTATTTACCAGTACATTTAATCGAATAAATATTGTCATTACTGTCTGCTGTGGATATTTTAGTGACTGTGTAGCTATAAGATGCGGTACTATTCATCAATGGCGCATCTATTACAGACGGCAGGCTGTTGTCGTTCAAGGTTTTTGTTTCCACCATCTGGTTCATTGAATACAGGGCCTGTGTCAGCCCCGCATCGGCGGCACTCCGTGCCATAATCTGAGACGAGTCGCGGACCGCTATTGCACGGCCATGCATGCCGATTCTCACAACACCGGCCCCTATGACAAGCAAGAGGATGAGCACACACAAAACTATCCCTAAGGCAAAGCCGCCTCGTTTTGTTTGGTTTAATTTGCTTCTAATCATATCAGTCTCCCCTTTTCGATACATCAATCCTGCCATTCACCATTAAAGCTCGGTTGAATCTCAAAAGGGCCTGCTTACTCCTCCCGCCATTGTTTTATTACAAAGCGGACGCCTATATCCTCTATGCTTACTTGTCTCAGCGATACGTCGTAGTGAAATGTGGAGGAATTTTTTTGCTCAACGCTTTTGGCTATAACGGAACCATACGCATCACCTGAATTCATCATCACGATGTCTGCATTCGGAGTATAAATCGCTCCATAAAAATCGCTGCCGTTCTTAAGTACGATATTCTGGCAGCTGTTAAGCCCGTATATTTTAAGTTTCTTCGCGTCTTCGGTCAGGTTGTTAATCACACCACCGTTTTTGACTTCAATGTTTCCGCCTACAAAGAGAGTCAAGGAAACATCGTTCGCGTCGGCGAGCCGCAGCTCCGCAGCATTGTCGAGGACAACATCCCCGACAATGTAAAGGTTGACTTGTCCCTTAATTGTGATGACTTTGCTGTTCCCAAGATCGATTTTATCATATTTCCCGGAATTGTTGATGGTTTTGTTACTGTGTAGAGTGCCGCCGGAGGGCATCGACGCCAGCCACTGTGGTACTGTTACTTGCGGCAGCTCGTGCTCCTTGGGCATAATAAACGTATTGCCTTTGATGCCTCCGGACTCGTCACTGATAACGGCATCCGGATCGCCTCCGACACCTATTACCGCGTCACCATTTACAATGGCCCCGCTCTTAAGATCCAGGGAGCCCGCTAAGATGTTGTTAGTACCAACTTGCAGGCTTTTGTCATCGGTATCACAGTTGTAGCAGGTTATCGTGCCCCCACTCTTCAGGTGGACATACTGGTCACCGAATATGGCATACTCAAAGACCCCCTGCAGCGGAAAAGAGCAGTGTATGGTTCTTTCCTCCCGTCCGTATTTGCCGATTGATTTGGCAAAATGACCGCCGGTCAGATCTCCGGTAACCGCATAGCTGTAAGTCGCATCGGTATCCGGCAAAATCTCGTCTGTTAACTCGGGCAGGCTGCTGTTATTCCAGGGGAGCACTTTCAGCTTTTTGTTCATTTCATAGAGGGCCTGTGTAATGCCGGCATCGGCTGCACACCGGGCTGCCATCTGAGACGAACTGTGGATAGAGAATACGCGGCATTGCGTACTCACGCTCAGAACGCCAGAACCGATTACAAGCATTAACAGGACCGCGCACAACATCATGGGTATTGCGAAGCCCCCGATTTTTGATTTCTTATTTTTGTTTGATTGACATGCCCCTAATTTTTCTTTGCTTTCCATGTCAGAACCCCATTTTTTTAACATACTTCAATATATTTATAGTAATTAGTGCAATAAATGTGCCAGATTACCGGTTTTGCCCACTAAGAGCTGTAACCACAAGAAAACAAAGATGTTACGCTCGCAGAACTTTAATCCCTTTTTTTCGAATGTCTCAATCGTCGGCCTTTAAGTGGGACATTAGAACTTTTATAGAAAGTTATCGGTCTTTGGCCGTTACCTATTATAAACCCTTGCTTATTAAAGTGTTATAGACAATTTGTGACTCAAAAACCGCATTGTCTCGTATATTTTCAGTGAGACATTTGTATTCTTTGAGACACTTTAACAGCTGATTTTCAGGTGCAATGCTGTAAATCTCATTTGTTACTTCCGGCAAGCCGCTGTCGTCCCAGAGTACGACTTTCAGTTTCTCATTCATTTCAAAGAAGGCCTTTGTCAGCCCGGCATAGGCTAAACATCGAACCGAGATATAAAACGAGGTTCGGACGGCAAATCCACGACTGTGCAGGCCAAGGCTCAATACACAGGCACCGATTACAAAAAGAATCACGACCCCGCATAGCATGGCCGCTGAGGCAAAGGCACCTCTGCGACGGGATAAGCGCAGATTCTCATCGGTTTGTGATTTTACCGTGTTCCTGTTCATTCTCGATTATCCCACTTCTGGGAGGGCTTTCTGTTAGTTATTGTGTATATAGGCGGATGCGACAACGGTTGTGTTCTGTGAACCGTCGTCAAGCGTAAGGACCATTTGTGCCGAGTTGCCCGCTGTTTTGAAAATACAGCTCGATACGTCCTGGCAGATAGTCTCGGTAATCAGAGTTTGCTTTGGATCCAGTTGGCCGTACTCAATCATTAACTGTTTCTCAGTTCCGCTATCATTGGTATAGAAACGCGCGTAGCTGTCAACATCAGTAATATTTGGGTCTGAATAGTAATAGACTTCGAGCCAACTGCCTGACACATCATCCAGTAAAATACCCTGATGACTCGCATTACGAACAACACTGTCAAACCTTCTTCTTGCTGCATGAGCATCGTTTACAAGGTCAGAGTATGTACGGCTGTACATTCTGTTCCATCCACGCTGACTGTCCACAAGCAGCACGCCGACACTAATTACGACTATGCTGGCTATGCCTGTTGCCAGCATCAGCTCTATAAGCGTGATTCCTCTCCGGTTTGTATTGGTAGCCATTTTGCCGTATCCCCCTCTAAAAAGGCTAAAGACTTATGTACGTTGTTAGTCTGAATGACCTGCTAAGAACCAGGTTATTCAGTGACTGGCCTTGCGGGTCCCATTCCCAGACTATAATAACGCTAAGGGCGCGCAGCCCTGCCGAGATGTCCCTGTAGAAAAGCACCGCGCGGTAGTCGACCTCATCAATAATAATTTTATACCCACCAAGTGCTGTGCAGCCTATCGGTGCCGGTGGTGCATCATTGAGTGACACGGAAGTTATCGTCAGCTCTGTGCCGAAATGGCTTACCGGGTCAAATGCATTCGGATCGGCTGAGCCGCGCCAGGTCTCGCAAAGAAGGCTGGCTGTTCTGGCACCGGTTGTTTTCTGGTCGGCTTTACGGACATCCACAGAGGCGTGGTATCGGTATGCTGACGTACCGAGTACCGCTATTGTCAGAACAAGGATTGCGGCCATTACCTCGTTGAATGTAAATCCGCCCGCCGGTTTTGACCGTTTAGTAGTAGTCTTCATCAACATTCTCCCTACTTCAAATTACGGGGCAGCCGCCTCTTTGGGTATCCCGATCCCTGTGGCATATAAAGCGATTACGTATTTCGAGCAAAAGGCTCGAAAAACGTGTCGGAATCTGCCCTCTTTTGTAATGATTTACTAATTAAAGTATACAACATAAAATCGTCGGATGCAAAATTTTTATTGTATCTGACAAAGACCGTGTTAGACGTATACCCTTGTAAAAAATGGATTTGGAAATAGGGGGTATTTACCGGACCTGCTTAAAAAGCCCACAGTATATGTAATAAAAGAAGAGGGGCCTTATTTTTTTAAGGCCCCTCATATTTTTGCCTAACTCTACAATTACCGGTAGTTGCGAGATAATTTTCGCAGTTGTGCCTTTTCAGCCCGGCGGCAATTAAACTTTTAACCCAAGCTGAATTGGCTCTGAAGACCGAATCTCCTTACGGAGTTTCTGTCCAGGCACCGTCCTGATCCAGAGTCATCGATGCCGGTGTCGTCGGCTTCTCAGCGCTGAGCGAAGAAGCGGCGGTCACCGTAATGGTGTATTGATCGTAACCGGTAAAGACAACGGCATAAGCTTCATTGGTGAAGTACTTGCCGTCCAGGTCGTCGCCGCCTGCTGCGTTGA
>SMTZ1_10010287_pt1 | contig 21896 bp, 14 predicted proteins | sample DeeMarSWOR136_30_FD_25667 | JGI IMG/M metagenome (IMG submission 25667) | reverse complement strand
GATAATATAAAAAATAAAACACAGAATAAAAAATTTCGCATGGTTATAAGAGAGTTGTCAACGGATTAAGCGGACAGAACGGAAAGAAAATAATCTGCGAATTCCTCAAAAATCCGTTTAATCCGTTGATCGCCTTATCCGAAAAACACCTCGGCGATCTCATAGAGTTCGTCATCTACACGTTTCGTCTTGGCGGTGACTTCCTTTAAATCCATGGAGGCGATCTTGTTCCCTTGCAGGCTGACCATCTTTCCGAATTTACCTTGATCCACAAAATCCACCGCGGCCACGCCGAACCGTGTTCCTAACATTCGGTCAAAGGCGGTAGGGGAGCCTCCGCGCTGAATGTATCCTAAGATCACAAAACGTGTCTCAAAGCCGGTTCTCTTTTCGATCTCATAGGCTAAGATTCTTCCAATTCCTCCCAGTCTAACATGACCAAAAGCATCTGTTTTCTGATCCTGGACGACCAGCACCTCCTCCTCTTTTTGTTTCTCATCAAGTTTTATCTTTGCTCCTTCTGCTACCACCACCACGCTGAAATCTCTTCCTCTTTGATGTCGTTTGCATATGGATTCACATACTTTATCCAAGTCTACCGGCCGTTCCGGAATCAGGATGAAGTCCGCACCTCCGGCTATTCCTGCCTCTACAGCGATCCAGCCAGTATGTCTTCCCATCACCTCCACCACCATCACTCGATTGTGTGACTCGGCAGTGGTATGGATACGATCGATGGCATCCACCGCGATATTTACAGCAGTATCGAAGCCAAAGGTGTAATCGGTGCCGTATATGTCGTTGTCAATGGTTTTAGGCACCCCTACTATTTTTATCCCTTCATCATGAAGTTTTGCCGCCACCCCTAAGGTGTCCTCACCTCCCACGGCTATCAGAGCCTTAAGGCCCAGCCCTTTCATTTTTTCGATAATCCGCTTCACTCCATCCTTTTCCTTAAAGGGATTAGTTCGGGAGGTTTTCAGTATGGTCCCGCCACGGTGGAGTATTCCTCTAACTTTGTCCAAGTTCAGTTCCTCGGTCAATCCGTATTGTAGAAGCCCCCGCCATCCCTCCAGGATGCCTATGACCTGGTAATTATATTTTAGGATTGACTTTCTCACCACTGCTCTAATCACCGCATTCAAGCCAGGACAGTCTCCTCCTCCGGTCAAGATTCCTATTCGCTCGTTCATATTTTTTCCCCTACTTTCGCATTAAAAGTTTAAAGTTTATATCTGGCCACGTCCATGTAGGTCTTGGACTTGCTCCTCTCTTTTGGTATTGTCGTCAAGAATGAATGGCCTCTTAACGGAAATCATATATCGTCATGAATCAACGACTCAATTATTACGTTTTTGAAAGTCAATTGTTTAGACAACAAGAGATCTATTTTATCTTTTGTAAAACGATTTTAAGTTCCGCCAATTTTTTTATAGAGAAATCTGGTTCTATTCCCGCATAGGCGATCTGGTCAGGATTGAAGTGGACGGAGGTCATGCCCGTTCTTTTTGCTCCCAGAACATCCACCTTCGGCTCGTCACCTACGTGCAAGGAATTGGCAGGAGTGCTTTTCAGTTGACTCAGAGTGTGAAAAAATATTCGTGGATCGGGTTTGCGTATTTTCAACTCATTCGAAAAAGTCAAAGCTCCGAAGTATTTGATCATATCCAGCTTCCTCAGAACTTCTCGCATTATTCTTCCCGGAGTTCTTCCGGTGTTGCATATCATACCAATCTTATAGCCTTCAGCTTTGACCTGTTCCACTGCACTCTTAGCTCCCTCTATCAAAAGCGGAGGCTCTTTTAGGATGGGAGCAAGGAAGGCCTCCTCTAATCTTAGCATCAAACTTTGTGAGATAGCATTAAATCTTTGATCTTTCAAAAAACTGAACATAATCTTTAACTGCTGCTGGGTGTCTAAATCCAGATTTTTCCTCCAGGTTTCCTTGCACTTTTCATATCCTTCCTCGTGAGCGCTATACAGCGAATGAGAATCGACTTCGAGTCCGTTTTCCTTCAGCAGGTCACCTAATGCGCGAAGTCTTTTCTGCTTGTACCTTTCATTATCCTGAGGCTTATTGGAAAGGAGGGTATTCCATAAGTCAAAAGTGATGGTATCGATCATATTCCAAAATCCTTTTGTAGCTGCCCAATTCATTTGGCTCGATAAATCGAGCAACTGCATTTTTGGGGCACTCCATCAAATCGGAAAATCTTTTCTGATCACATCTCTTGCTTTTTCAAAAGCTTTGGCTCGATGGCTTATTTTATTTTTTTCTTCAAAGGAGAGCTGGGCGAAGGTTTTCCCCAATTGGGGCAGGTAAAATACTGGATCGTAGCCAAAACCCTTCTCTCCGCTTTCTTGGGTGGTAATGATACCCCTGACTTCACCCCTCAGAGTTTTAATGTTATCCAGATCTTTTGCGATTGCCACCACACACACAAAGGTTGCCCCTCTTCTCTTCCAAGGAATATCCTTCATAAGCCAGAGTAACTTCAAATTGTTGTCCTTATAACTGCAATGTTCGCCAGCAAACCTGGAAGACAAGACCCCTGGGGCGCCACCCAAAGCATCCACCTCCAGACCGGAGTCATCCGCCAGGGAGATTAACCGGGTAAACCGATGGACATCTATGGCTTTCAAGATAGCATTTTCTTCTAAAGTTTTTCCGGTCTCTTCGATTTTAGGAAAATCTTTGAAATCACTTAAAGTCAAAATTTCAAATTTGGGATCGGATAAAATATCTTTTATCTCTTCGATCTTATGTTTGTTATTTGTTGCCAATACTATTTTCATGAGTTATCCTCATGAGCTCAAGCGCAAGGTATGAACATCCTCGACCAATCGACCCGGTCCAATTCTAACACAAACATAGTTATTTCTGACGCGATGGTGCCCCCTCTCCCTAACCCTCTCCCACAAGGGGAGAGGGAAGTGCGTCTGGATCTCCGAGGTGCAAGGGAAAAAGTAGAATGTAAAAATTCTTCTACGTTTGTATTAGTAATCCGATTAATCCGCTTCGTCCGTTGACCGATTCAATACTTTTCGATATCTATCCTTTCCACGTCGATTATCTTGTCTTTTCCTCCGCCAAAGGCGGCGGATCCTTCGGATAAGAACATTTCGCCCACCTGCACAAATCTATCCGGAACATCGGAGACATAAAACTTTCGAAAAGGTTTTTTGTTTATCCTCTTGAGCAGCATTTTTTCTGTCAGTACCCTTTCCACCTCCACCGCCGTTTCCTCGGCTGAATCTATCAATTTGACTTCTTTTCCCATAGTTTTCGAGACAACCTTTTTCAGCAAGGGATAGTGAGTGCATCCCAAGACCAATGTATCCACTTTCCTTTTGATCAAAGGGGCAAGGTAGGTTTGAGCTATCAAATAGGTGGCTTCTTTGTCTATGTAGCCCTCCTCAGCCAATGCCACGAACAGCGGACAAGCAACCGAATATACCTTTTTCTGGGGATCGATTTCATAGATGGCTTTTTGGTAAGCTTCTGAGGAAATTGTTCCCAAAGTTCCGATCACTCCTATCCTTCCAATCCTGGTAGCTTTGACCGCTGCAGAGGCTCCGGGCTTTATCACTCCGATCATTGGCACCTCCTGGTGTTCTTCAAGATCATCCAGAGCCAATGCGGATGCGGTGTTGCAGGCCACCACGATCAATTTCACTTTTTGGCTCAAAAGAAAGTTCATATTTTGAACAGAGAGTTTTTTTACTATCTCCTTTGATCTTGGTCCATAGGGGTATCTGGCGGTATCGCCGAAGTAAACCACGTCTTCTTTTGGCAAAAGCTGAAAGATTTTTTTTGCAACAGTCAAGCCCCCCACTCCGGAATCAAAAATTCCAATGGGGGCACCAGAATTTTTAGTTTTTAGCGGTCTCATCGTAGCCCTCACAAATCCCTATACCAAATCTATCGCTTTTTTTCTGTTTGAAATGCCCGAATTCTGGGTCTTGGGAGTTGATGCTGGTATGAAAGTTGAGACGGTCTGAACGAAAACTAAGATTCGTCCTGAAGAAGAGTTTGGAGTGTTCACCTTCCTTCGACAAGCTCACTTCGTGCGGAGCACACTCAGTGCGAGGCAGGACGGTGAGCGAAATCGAACCGTCAGGTGAACCGTGTAAGAGATCGTCTCTCTTACGAAGTTACGGGCCCCCGCCAAAGGCGGGAACACTCCAGTAAAACCTTTTCGAATTCGACTTCTTCAAAACCCTCACCCAACATGCCTGGCATAGCCTATCGTTGTTTCTCTTTTAGTGCACGGCGCAATTCCCTTTTTACCTCCCTGTCCTTTATATCCTTTCTTCTGTCATAAATCTTCTTTCCAACAGCCAAAGCCAGCTCCACTTTGGCCACCTTTCCTTTGAAATAAAGCTTCAAAGGAACTAAAGTAAATCCCCTCTCGGTTGTTTTACCCAAAAGCCTTCTAATCTCCCTTCTGTGCATAAGAAGTTTGCGGGTACGGGTTGGATCATGGTTAAACCGGCTCGCTTGGTCATAGGGACTGATATGCATATTGTGAAGATAGACTTCTCCTTTCTTGACCATGGCGTAACTGTCTTTCAAATTTGCCCTCCCTAACCTGAGCGACTTAACCTCACTCCCCACCAGCGCGATTCCTGCCTCGTAGCTTTCCAGGATATGATAAAGATGATGAGCTTTCCGGTTGGTGGAGATTATCTTAACCTGTTTTTCGTTCTTTTGCACACCGCCAAATATATCATCACCTTAAGAATGTGGCAAGTGAATTTTTAACGGCTCAGGATAGAACCCCTTCCTACGCCGAACCCTAGATCAAGCTGAAGCTTGATACTCCATAACAGATCGAGAAAATATCTTTTCAGTTCATTTAAAATAATTCTTGCAATGTGTTCAAAACCAATTATATTTAGGATTAGAGCCGAAGTGGTGGAATTGGTAGACACGCTGTGTTCAGGGCGCAGTGTCCGTAAGGACATGTGGGTTCAAATCCCACCTTCGGCACCAATTCAGACAAAAGCTACCGGTCAACTACTCATCATTCCTTCAAAAATTTCGATTTTCACATAAGAATTCGTATTGCCAAAAAGGGAGATTGGATTATATTATAATTGTAACGACTTTGGGGCCGGATTGATCAGTATTGGAAAAATCAAAGCAAGATGTCATTTTTAACCTTTCAAAAGGGAGTTAAAGATGAAAAAAAGCGGTCCGTTTTTTACTCTTTTCTTTTTCATCCTGTTGGGTGGATCAGGCTCCTTTGCTGCCAGCGGTTGGGTTCCCTTTAGCTCCAGCCAGATCACTGCCAGTCAGCCGGGAGGTGCTTTTGGCTATCCAGAAGTGAGTCTTTTGACTTCTAATGCAAACGAGGTGTTACTTGAAGTCAACTTCTCCAGAATGACGGTTGAAGACATCGTAGAGGAAGGGATAACTTATCAGACTCTCTTTATACCCGGTGGTGGGAGAACTTATAATTTAGGTTGGCCGCAACTTCCTACTTTTGGGCGGTTCATCGCAGTACCCTTAGAAGCTGAGCCTCAAATTGAGGTTTTGGAATACACTGCCCAGACGGTCTCCGGCTACAATATCTATCCAGCGCAGGAACAACCAGTTGACAAAGCGGGAGCCCCAGAACCGGAGTTTGTCAAAGATGAGGATTTCTATCAGATAAATGAGTTTTATCCAGACAGAATGGCATTTATGGAGGAGCCTAAGGTCATTCGAGGCTGCCCGGTTTCCCTTTTTGTTCTTTTTCCAGTGCAATATAACCCTGTTACCAAGGAGTTGAGGGTTTACTCTCATATGAGAGTGAGAATCAGCTTTATAGGGGGAACTGGGGCATTCATTGATCCGGCTCACCGCTCCCCATATTTTGAGCCCTTATACCAGAATCTCCTTTTGAATTATTCCTCTTTGGGAACTCCTCCACAATCAAGTGGGAAAAACGATACCGGATGTGACTTTCTGATCATCACCCATCCTGATTTTCAGGCTTGGGCGGAATCCTTAGCCTGGTGGAAGAATTTAACCGGAATCTCTACCTGGGTGAAAAGCACCAGCCAGACCGGCTCTGATACCGGGTCCATAAGAAGCTACATTCAAAATGCCTACGACATTTGGACTCCGGCGCCCTCGTTCCTCCTTCTGGTGGGAGATGCTGAATTCGTTCCGCTGTTTTACCGAAGCACTCATCCGTACGACGGCTACAAGACCGGCACAGACTTGTACTATATCACTTTGGATGGATCGGATTACTTTCCGGACATATATTCTGGAAGAATTTCTGTAGATTCTCCCGAAGAGGCTGAGGCGGTCATGAGCAAGATCATAAACTATCGAAAAGATCCGATCACTATCCCTTCGAGCTTTTACAGCAACGTTTTAGTGGCTGGCTATTTTCAAGATGAGTGGCCCCAGGATGGCTATGCTGATAGATTCTTTCTTCAGACCAGCGAAGTGGTCAGGGATTTCTTGCTTCCCAAGGGATATAGTCCGGAAAGATGTTATACCAAAACGCCAGGCAGCAATCCCCAATACTACTATTACGGAGAACCCATCCCGCCCGGGTTGTCCTGGACAGGTAACGCCACTCAGATCAATAACGCCATAAACAATGGAGTCTTCCTGGTTAATCACCGCGATCATGGTGGTGTGGATGGATGGGGAGATCCAGAATATCTGGTGCCGGATGTTAATAATCTTGCTAACGGGAACAGATTGCCGGTTGTGTTCAGCATAAACTGTGAGACCGGTCACTTCGACAATGAGACTGATGCTGGAGGTCATGGTACACCGAGCGGAGCGGTTTATTTCTGCGAAGCCTTCCAGAGAAAGGCAAATGGCGGAGCGGTGGGCATATTCGGGCACACCCGGGTAAGCTTCAGCGGCTACAATGACGAGCTCTGCAAGGGATTCTATGATGCCATCTGGACGGACTTCGATCCCTCTTATCCCGGTGGCGGATCCACGCACCCCATTTACAATCCCATGTTCATGATGGGGGCGATGCTGAACTTCGGGAAGTTCTGGATGTACGACAAATATTATCTCACCGGTGGTACTGGTTATCCGTGGACTCCGGACATGACCACAACGAAAGCGACGTTCGAAATGGGCCACTGGTTTGGAGACCCCAGCATGGAAATTTGGACCAGTATGCCGGAGAGTTTGGATGCGACCCATCCTGACGCGGTGATGCTGGGAGGCGTACCTTTCCCAGTAAGCGTGTACCTTAACCATCAGCCAGTGAAGGATGCATTAGTTTGTTTATTCAAAGAGGGGGAGGTTTATGAGGTTGGTCGAACCGACTCCTCAGGTGAGGTGACCCTTTATCCGTCTCCTCTCTCTCCGGGAGACGTGGAGATCACCATTACTGCTCATAATGCCTTTCCCTATCGGTCTACGCTGCCGACATCTGCCGGAGCCTATATCGACTTTGACAGCTGGTCTGTGGATGATGACAGCTTGGGTGAGAGTCAGGGCAACAGTGATGGGGATGTCGACTTTGGAGAAACCATTGAGCTTTCCATCCTGCTGGAGAATCTGGGAGATTCCACCGCCTTTAACGTGGAAGCCACCTTGAGCACCACCCATCCGCTGATCAGCATAACCGATGACCATGAACTCTACGGCGACATCGGAGCGCACGAAACCATGTCTTGCCCGGACGACTTCAATTTCGTGGTCTCTCCGGAGATAGAAGATGGTGAGATTGTGCTGTTCCAGTTGGACATAACCGCAGATAACGGCAGCTGGAGTCGCTCGGATTTGACTCTTTCGGTTCACGCTCCGGTTTTGGTTTATGAGTCGAACGTTATTGAGGATCTCGACGGCAACGGGGATGGTGAGCCTGATCCTGGAGAGACCTGCGAAATGACCGTGGTGCTGAGAAATGAAGGAAGCCAGGGGGCAATTGAAATTGCCGTCGAGCTGACCTGTGATGATCCTTACGTGACGGTGACCGCTTCAAGCTCCAATTTTCCGGATATTTCTTCGGGCGGCACCGGCTCTTCGGTGGTTCCCTACCGCTTTGAGGTCGCGGCTGATTGTTCTTTAGGTCATGTGACTACCTTTGTTCTGCAGATTAGTGGAGCAGGACCTTATTCTGCGTCGGACACCTTTGAAGTCCCTCTTGCAAGGAAGCCTGTTCTCCTGGTGGACGACGATGACGGAGAAGCCTATGAGGTTTACTTCGTCTCTGCTTTGAATTCTTTGGGGATTTCGTTTGACGCGTGGGAATATGATTTGTTGGGTCTGCCCTCTGACTCGATTCTTGGCTCGTATAAGGCCGTGATCTGGACCACGGGAGATGATTACAGCTCCTCGGGAAGTCCTTCCACTCTGACGGCTGAAGATCAGTCTAAGTTACAGGCCTATCTGGAGAATGGAGGCAGACTCTTTTTATCCAGTCAGGATCTCTTATATGATAACGAGCCCAACGATTTCATCACCAACTACTTACACGTGGCCGGTCATACCGATGATCAAGGGATAAATTCGGTAGCTGGGGTCTCGGGAGACTTTATCTCTGATGGGATGGCAATTTCTTTGAGCTATCCCTTTGACAATCTTTCCGATTATATCGTTCCTGATCCTGATGCGACCGGTATATTTTATCGTACCGGAAAGGCTTCGCCTTCCTCCCGGGAGGGAAGATCAGCTTTGTCCGGTCTGGAGGGAGAGAATGGTGACAAGAGCGATTATTGTGCTTTGCGCTATCCTGCCACAGGGATACCGGATTATCAGGTGGTCTTCTTTGCTTTCCCCTTTGAGGCCATTCCCCAGAGTGAGGCAGATCCCGACAATGCCAAGACTGTGATGGGGAAGATCATGGATTGGTTTAAGATCAGTAAATCCCCTTCTCGTGGGGATGTCAACGGAGATGGGATCGTCAATTCAGCGGACGTAGTTTATCTGATAAATCACCTGTTTAAGGACGGTCCGGCACCACAACCTTCAGAATCTGGTGATGTAAACTGTGATGGTATTTTAAACAGTGCGGATGTAGTTTACTTGGTAAATTATCTTTTCAAAGGCGGTCCGGTTCCGGGTTGCCGGTAAAGGTTTGCACATTAACCAGTGGCCAGATATTGAAGAGGGGTTATATTAAAATTGTGATAAATTTGTGCCAAAATTTTCAGTTTCGGAATGATCAAATCAGGCTAACATTCTTGTTCATTAGAAAGTAATCTAGAATGAGAAAAAAAACTATCCTCTTGGGCGGATCGGTTTGCTTTGCTGCCAACGGCTGGATTTCTTTCAGTTCCGACCAGCTCACCACAAATCAGCAGGGCAGGATTATGGGCTATCCGGAAGTTAGTCTTTTGACTTCCAATGCAGATGAAGTGGTGCTTGAAATTAACTTCCCCAGAATGGCTGTCAAAGATATTGTGAAGGAGGGGATAACTTATCAAACTCTCTTTATACCCGGTGGTGGTAGGACCAATAATTTAGGATTGCCCGAACTTCCTACTTTTGGGCGATTCATTGCGGTGCCTTTGGAGGCGGAGCCTCAAATTGAGGTTTTAGAATACACTGCTCTGGCCTTATCAGGTTACAACGTTTATCCAGCTCAGGAACAACCGGTCGACGAAGCTGGAATACCTCAACCAGAGTTCATCAAAAATGAGGATTTCTATCAGCTCAATAAATTTTATCCAGACAGAATGGCGTTTGTGGAGGAGCCCAAGATCATTAGAGGCTGTCCGGTCTCTCTGTTTGTTCTTTTTCCAGTGCAATACAATCCCGCTACCAAGGAGTTGAAGGTTTGCTCTCATATGAAAGTCAGAATCAGTTTTGTGGGGGGGACCGGTCTCTTTATCGATCCGGCTCATCGCTCACCATATTTTGAGCCGTTATATCAAAATCTTCTTTTAAATTACTCCTCTTTAGGTCCTCCTCCGTCAAAGACGGGAAGAAAAAGCGATGAAGGCTGCGATTTGTTGATAATTGCCCATCCAGATTTCCAAGCTTGGGCTGAGTCTTTAGCCCAATGGAAGAATTTAAGTGGCATACCCACTTGGGTAAAAGATATAACCGAAATCGGTTCAGATACGTCAGCAATAATGTCTTACGTTCAGAATGCTTATGATACCTGGGATCCCCCACCCTCCTTTGTCCTGCTTATCGGGGACGCCGAATTTATTCCAGTTTTCTATCGTTCCATTCACCCATATGATGGCTACAGAGTCGGCACAGATTTATACTACTCCACCGTGGATGGAAGCGATTGGTTCCCGGACATATATATGGGAAGAATATCCGTAGATACGGAGAGTCAAGCTAGCACGGTAATGAATAAAATACTGGATTATCAACGTAATCCTGTTTCCACGCCCACCAGCTTTTACAATAACGTCTTGGTGGCTGGTTATTTTCAAGATGATGAACTAGATGGTTATGAAGATAGGTGTTACATAAGGACCAGTGAGACAGTCAGGGATTTTTTAGTCTCAGAAGGGTACAGCGTGGAGAGGTGTTATACTGCGACAGAAGGTAGCAATCCCCAATATTTCTGCAATGGAGAGCCCCTCCCACCTAGCTTAACCTGGGATGGCGATGCAACCCAGATCAACAATGCCATAAATGATGGAGTCTTTTTAGTGAACCACCGAGACCATGGACGGCGTAATAGGTGGAGAGAACCACATTATACTGTGGCTCATATCGATTCTTTGGCCAATGGAGCTAAACTGCCGGTGGTGTTCAGCATAAATTGCTGGACTGGACATTTCGATAATGAGACGGATGATGAAGGATTGGAGACGCCATACGACACCATCTACTTCTGTGAAGCTTTCCAGAGAAAGCCGAATGGTGGAGCGGTGGGTATCTTTGGACACACCCGGGTAAGTTATAGCAGGTCGAACGACTATTTGTGTAGAGGACTGTATGATGCAATATGGACCAACTTCGACACAGCTTATCCAAATGAGGGCTCTACTCATCCCATTTATGATCCAATGTTCAGGATGGGAGCTGTGCTGAACTTTGGTAGGTTCTATATGTATGATAAGTATTATGCCGATAACATAGACTTTGAGATGTTTCACTATTTTGGTGATCCTACCATGCAGATATGGACTGCATTTCCGGAAACCCTCCATGTAATCCATCCAGATACGATCTTACTTGGGTCATCTGACATCACCGTGACTGTTACGTCAGACGGAGTTCCAGTGGAAAGCGTCTTGGTCTGTTTGGCAAATGATGAGGTCTATGAGAGAGGTTATACTGATGCTTCGGGAGAGGTAAGTTTTTTCAGCTCCACCACAGTTGCGGGGAGCTTACATATCACAGCAAGCAAACATAACTATCGTCCTTATCGGGGAGTGATCAGCATAAAAGAAATTCCCTTCATTTATGGAGACGCCAACGGAGACGGAGTGATCAATTCAGCTGATGTGGTCTATTTGATAAATTACCTTTTCAAGGGTGGACCTGCACCTCAGCCTTTAGAGCCTGGAGATGTCAACTGTGACGGAATCATCAATAGCGCTGACGTGGTTTATTTAATAAATTTTCTTTTCAAAGGCGGTCCGGTTCCGGGTTGCCCTTAAGGCAGGATCAGCAATAAAAAGAATGATATGAATTCAAAAAGCGGAAGGATTTTCTTCCGCTTTTTTTCATCAGAAGAAATGGTCCCTTACTTGGTAACAGACCCCCTCCCTCTTTACCATATAAATATGGGAATCTAAAAACATACGCAAGGAAGGATTTTCCTTCTGCTTTTGGCCATTGCAAAACCATTCTCAAGCAGCGCAATTATCGTAATCTCGCAGATATTCAGAGATGCCGGTTAGGTTATAACATGACACCCTTTTTCAAAGCCTCCACATTCATGTCCAGTATCTCTTTCTTTGCTCGGGGATAAACTTTGGGCAAAGTTTTTATCACGCTTTCCAAAGAGACCGCTTTGGTATGATTTATCAGAGATCCGATCATCACCATGTTGGCGACTTTGATCGACCCTATCTCCTCTGCTATTTGATTGGCAGTAATACTGATCGGATTTATGTCGGCTCTTTTGGGTTTGCTGGAGATCAGAGAAGTATTTATCAGAAGAAGACCCTCCGGTTTCAATGCTGGCTCGAATCTAGTTAGGGAGGGCTCATTCATCACAATTAAAGAATCCGGACGTGAGACCACTGGCGATGCCACCTCTTCGGAGGAGACCACCACCGAGCAGTTGGCGGTTCCCCCTCGCATCTCCGCGCCATAAGCCGGGAAGAAGGTGACGTGTTTGCCGTCCACCATACCGGAATATGCCAAAAGTATCCCGGCTGAAATTATCCCCTGACCACCGAATCCTGACATTATCACGCCTTGATACATCATGCCTCCGTCTTTATCACCGTCCACCGACCGCTGTCCGCCGTCCGCGGCTTAAAAAGCTATAAACTCTCTCTTGACCCTTGTTTCTTACCCCTTGACCCTTACCTTACCGAGACTTTTTTCTTCTCTTCTTTCTTTTCCTCTTCAGGAACTTTGAATTCCCCTAAGGGATAAAAGGGAATCATCTCATCTTGAACCTTCTTGATGGCTTGAAGCGGGGTCAAAGCCCAGTCAGTGGGGCACTGAGAAAGAATCTCCACCAAAGAGAATCCCAGACCGTCTATCTGCACCTGAAAAGCTTTCTTTAAAGCCTTCTTTGCCTTGACCACGTTTGCTGGAGTATCCACCGCCACCCTGACTAAATAAGCTGGACCTTTCAGTGCGGCCAAAAGCTCACATACCCGGATTGGGTTTCCAGCCACTTTTGGGTCTCTTCCAAAAGGAGAGGTGGTGGATCTCATCCCCGGCAAGGTGGTTGGTGCCATCTGTCCACCGGTCATGCCATAGATGGCGTTGTTGATAAAGATGATGGTGATATTTTCCGATCGGGCCGCAGAATGGATGGTCTCCGCCATGCCGATGGAAGCCAAATCCCCATCTCCCTGGTAGCTGAAGACTATACAGTCTGGTCGGACTCTCTTCATCCCGGTAGCTACTGCCGGACCTCTGCCATGAGCGGGTTGAATCATATCGCAGTTGAAATATTCATCGGCAAAGACCGAACAGCCGACCGGGGCAATACCTATGGTTCTTTCTCGGATTTTTAGTTCTTCCAAGACTTCGCCGATAAGCCGATGTACTACACCATGTCCGCAACCAGGGCAGTAGCGCAACGGGATGTCGACCAAGCCTTTGGTTTTCTCAAAAACTTTCTTCTCCATAGTCAACTCAGTTTGCAAGTTTGAAGTTTGTCTGTTTACTGCCTACTGCCTGCTACCTACTGCCTTCTCAGCTCCCTGTTCCCATGATTTTCTTCACCACTCCCAGAACCTCTTCACCCGTGGGTATTCCACCCGCCGGTCGACCATGAAAGAAGACCTGAGCTTTTCCCTCGATAGCTAATTTAACATCTTCGATCATCTGACCCGCGCTCATTTCCACTACCAGAATCTTTTTAATTCTGGAGGCCAGATCATTTAGAGCTTTCATGGGAAAAGGCCAAAGGGTGATGGGTCGCAGAAGTCCTATCTTGATATTCTCTTTTCTCCCCAATGATAATGCCGCTTTGGAGATTCGCGAACAGGTTCCATAAGCTACTATCAGTATTTCTACATCATCTGTCATGGCCGTTTCATATCTGATCTCATTTTCCTCGACCTTCTTGTATTTTTCCATGAGTTTCCAAACGTGTTTTTCCATATAGCCAGGTTTCAGATCATATGATCTAACCACTCTTCGGGGTCTTCCCTCGGCATTTCCCAGAGCCCACTCTTTTGCGGGAAGTTTGGTTGGATCGACTGGATCGAAACTAAATTCGATAGGCTCCATCATCTGCCCTAATAGCCCATCAGCTAAGACCATGGTAACGATGCGGTATTTATCGGCAATGTCATAACAAATTTTTGGGAAATTTCCCATCTCTGGGACGGAGTTGGGAGCCATCACATAGACCCTGTAATCTCCATGACCGCCACCCCTTGTAGATTGAAAATAGTCTCCTTGAGAAGGGGCGATGTTGCCCAATCCTGGACCTCCTCTTACTATGCTGGCATAGAAAATCGGCAGCTCGGCGCTGGAAGTATAAGAAATCCCTTCCTGTTTCAAGCTTATCCCCGGACCGGCAGAGGAGGTCATAACTCTGGCACCACAGGCAGAAGCTCCAAAGAGCATATTTATGGCAGCCACCTCACTTTCTGCCTGGATAAAAGTTCCTCCCACCTCAGGCATTCTCCAAGACAGGTATTCGGGAATCTCATTTTGCGGGGTGATGGGGTAACCGGCAAAGAAACGGCATCCAGCTCGGACTGCCCCCTCAGCTAAGGCTTCATTCCCCTTCATTAACGCTCTTTCACCCATTGCGATCTCCGTTAATCTATTGGGAGTAGCGAGACTTGTCTCGCGTCAACGCAGAGCAAGCTCTGCCACTACGAACTTTAAACTATTTATATACTTCAATTGCCACATCCGGGCAGACGAAAGCGCAAAGCATGCATCCGGTGCAAGCTTCTGGTTTGACCATACACGCGGGATGGTATCCAGTGGGGCTGAAGTTTTTGGATAAAGCAATCACCTTGTGCGGACACGCCACTATACACAACTCGCAGCCCTTGCATCTCTTTTCATCCACCTCTATTTTGGGCATAAAAATTTCTCCTAAAGATTCTTTCTACCCGAAGACAAATTTAATTATAGAGAAGCTATCGGGCAATGAATTTCTTAGTAAGCTACGAAATTTATTTTTCAAAAGCAAGGGAATTTGTAACTTTTTTCACAAGGTGATGACCTCTCCCCCAGGTCCCCCTCTCCACTTTGTGGGTGTGTCAGGTTTTGACGTTGTAGCCGCAATCTTTAGATTGCGTAAGTTGTTGGAATTCAACAAGCGGTTTTCGCAGACTAAAGTCTGCGGCTACAAAAAACCAAAATATGACACAGTCTGTTTGTGGAGAGGGGGATAAAAGGGGGTGAGGTAGAAAATAGCCACTTGGCACCTTGCGGGAATTTTTAATCCCTCTTTTCCCCCCTTTGTAAAAGGGGATTTTAGATAATTCTTTTTTCACAAAAGGGGAGGATTTTAAATAATCGCCAAGTTGTTGTTGCGGGGTGCCCTTCAAGGTGAATCCCTTCAGGATGAACCCTCACCCCGCAACTGTTATGGTTCGGGGTACCTTACCCCGAACCATCTATGAAAAGGAGAATTTCTGATCCCCCTTTATAAAAGGGGGATTCAGGGGGATTATAAGTTGTTTCCCCATTCTCCCCAGATTTCTTTCAAAAATCTCAATTTGGGGCTTGATAAAAAAAGAAAACAAGGCCGTTTTATAAGCAACTGACATAATTGTGAACAAAATCTTCGAGTGCTTAAGATAACCCGTTGGAGGAGGTTATTTCAATATTCTTTTTATTCTTACCACTCAAAGCGAAATGGATTTTTCTCTGGTTGAGGCGGTGGTTGAACACCCGTTCCTTCCCTTTTTCCAAACAGCGGGTACAACGCTCATCCGAACAAGTAGGACACATGAGCTTATGGTTCACACGGTGGTGGCCCACCTTTGAACAGATAGTTGATCATATAGACCACATCGGCACTATTGATTGTCTCATCGAGATTGACCTCTCCAGCCTCTAAGGGCACGGGAGCAAGACCATCTTTGAAGAGGTAGTTTATCAAATAAACCACGTCGGCTGAGTTTATCAGCCCATCGCTGTTGCAGTCACCGCAGATGTATAGGGCAACGGACAACGAATCCGACCAATCACTCTGATGATCATGGGTATCCTTTGCTTTGACCTTCACATAACAAATAACAGGATTGGTCCAGACGTGAGATGCTGTACAGGTGTCTCCGGAATGGTATGGTCCAATCCAGTCACTATCGGTTCCATCTCCCCAGTCAAACCAATAGAATATGCTATCTTCCTCTGGATCATTTGTATTGGTGGAAAAATCATATTCTATTCCCACTTCTCCCTGGGTTGGCCCAGATGGCGTATGTGGTGTCTCCGGAGGACCATTCACAACAACCACGCATGCTGACCAACCTCTGAAGGCAGGCTCGGTCCATTGATTGATTACCTGACCATTATAATTGAATTGATAAATTTTACCGAGGCTACCTTCTATGCTTTCCGCTGTCCAGAAGTACAGCCCGTCGAACCACAAACCGCGGCAATCAGGAGTCGGGGGAGCAAAACCATTATCAGGTATCTCGGTTATGGTAGGCCAATTGGAGATATTCCAGCATTTGATCTGGTTTTCATCATTCAAAGTCCAGTAATACGACCCGTCCCATGCCGCCCCTAAGACATATTCGTCGAAGCTGGCAGTACCGTTCTTATTTCCATTGATATCATAGCGGTTAAGATCCCATTCGGTAACGTAGAAGTAGGTGCCGTCAAAGGCAAGATCATAAAAGTAGTAGAGAGACCAATCATCAATGATTAAGTCTAAATTTCCGGTATCAAGATTTATTTTATATGCCCGGGGTGCAAACGCTTCCGCAACATAAACCTGGTTATTTACAACCTCTAAGTCTACGAGTCTGGTGAAGTCATATTCATAATAGGTAATGACCGAACCATCCGCACGAAGAAGATAAATACGAGAAGGCCACTCCTGATGAGCAGTATATACAATAACGCTGTTGGCAAAAGTGCCAGCCAAACGAGAGCTATCTGGATTAGGGGCAGCATTTATCCGTATTCCGAAGATCGGTGAAAAAGCAATAATCGCCACGCAAAGAAACATATCCACAAATCTCTTATTCATATGATGCTTTGGCATGAAGACCTCCTGTTTTGAAACGTAATGTGTTCGTGCTTATGGCTCGCACGGTGCTGGCCCGTCTTTGAATAGATAGTTGATCAGATAGACAATATCGGCGCTATTGATCAGGGAGTCGCAATTCACATTTCCCGCTTCCAAAGGCTCTGGAGGAGGACCATCCCTGAAAAGGTAACTTATCAGGTAAGTAACATCAGCTGAATTGATCACCTCATCTTCATTGGCATCACCACGCAGGGCTTGGAAATACTTTATGGTGACGTAATCTCGTCCAGTTGCACCACCGTAACTGGTTCCTGTCACATACACATTGTTAGAGCCGTCCACAGCTAAGCCGTAGGCAAAATCGTGGTTGTTTCCTGGTGACCCAGTCCCATTGTATCTTCTTACCCACAGTTCATCGCCAGAAGAGCTATATTTTATAGTGGCATAGTCCAACCCTGTGAGAGTATCAGAGATATATCCGGTCACGTAAGTGTTCCGAGAACTGTCTAAGGCTATAGCAAGCGCCACATCATGGCCATTTCCTGGTCCGTTGTATCTCCTAATCCAGGCGGTGTCTCCGTCGGGGTAATACTTTATGGTAGCATAGTCATAGGATAACCCGTCGCCCTCACTTGCCCCGGTGATATAAACATTACCAGAATCATCCACTGCTATGGCGTAAGCCTGATCGCCGGAGTCACCCGGTCCATTGTATCTTTGAACCCAGAGTTGATTCCCTTCCTTGCCATATTTTATGGTTGCATAGTCAGACCCTGTCTCTGTGCCGTCACTTGTCCCAGCAACATAGACGTTATCAGAAGTATCTACTGTTATGGCATAAGCATGATCACCACCATTCCCGGGTCCATTGTATCTTATAACCCAAGCAGTATCTCCGTTGGAATGATACCTTATGGTGGCATAGTCACGACCTGATCCATCTCCCCAACTGTATCCAGTAAGATAGACAACGTCGGAACCATCTATTCGTATGCCAGAAGCCAGATCATCGTCATTCCCCGGTCCATTGTACCTCCGCACCCAGAGCTCATTGCCAGACGAATCGTATTTGATAGTAGCGTAATCCATGGAGGTGCCATTGCCGTAGCCACTGCCTGTTACATATACATTCCCACAGCTATCTACTGCCAAAGCATAGGCTTCATCAAGGTAATGTGCTGGACCGTCGTATGTTCTTACCCAAGCAGTATCTCCACTGGGACGGTACTTTATTGTGGCATAATCACCGGCTGTACCGATGCCCAGAGTTCTTCCCGTAACGTATGCATTCCCAGAACTATCCACGGCTAAAGCATAAGGTTTATCACTGCCGCTTGCAGGTCCGTTGTACCGTCTTACCCAAATCTCATTCCCATTCCGGTCATATTTTACGGTGGCATAATCATAGTTTGTCAGGCTGCTGCCGTAACTAAATCCGGTCACATATACATTTCGGGAACCATCGATGGCAATGGCACAAGCTTCGTCGAACTCGCTTGCAGGCCCGTCATATCTCCTCACCCAGGCGGTATCAACAATAATCTCCGCCAAAGCGGGCAAAGCCCAGAAGACCAAGACAGGAATCCAGATTGCGGGAATAAACATGTGATGTTTTAGCATAACCACCTCCTGTTTTAAAAGGTTATGGGTGCTTGGCTATGGTTCGCATGGTGGTGGTCCACCTTTGAATAGGTAGTTGATTAAATAGACGACATCTGCACTATTGATTATCTCATCGAGATTGACATCTCCGGATTGAACAGGATAAGGCGCTGGACCATCTTTGAACAGGTAATTTATCAAATACACAACGTCTGCTGAATTGATTATTCCATCTTTGTTGACATCGCCGCATTGGAAGGAGGGTAAACTGTCAAAGCAAGCACTGTGTCTGAGGTCGTGCCTGAACATGGGCCAACCTGGGCCGGTGCCATCGCCTGCAGTGAGTGCATATGCTCGCCCGTGATTGGAAGTGGGCGGGGATGAAGTGCCGTATCCACCTATGACGAAAATATCCAATTTGCCATCATTATTAAAGTCAGCAATCACCGGCGCATGATCCATCTCAAAAGTCTTTCCATAATGGGCTTGCAGATTATATGTCCAAATCACCCGGCCGCTGTCGCCTTTGAGCACTCTGAGAGTACCATCGTCTGACCCAAATGCAACGTCAAGAACGTCATCACTATCCACGTCTGCAATTGCCGCTCCCCGGAACATGTTGCCACCCGTAGAATAACTCCAGAGCAAATCTCCGGTGTGCGATAATACCCCCAATCTATTGTAAGAAACGAAAACTATCTCCAGATGATCGTCATTGTCAAGGTCGGCAATCGAGGTGGGTGCACCTATATAATGAGAAGCAGGATAGTCCCACTCGAGGCTGCCGTCCTCTCCATTTAACACGTAAACACGATTATCGTAGCAGCCAATGGCAATTTCAGGTTTGCCATCCTCATCAATATCTGCGAATGAACCTCCGTGATACATGTAATCGTTGGGCTCATCGGAATACCACAGAACGGAACCAGAGTCTCCTTTTAAGGCGTAGACCCTGCAGCCGCCAGCCCATTGGGCGACAACCACGTCTAACTGCTCATCTCCATCCAGGTCAAGAATGTTAGGACCGGACTGAATGTAGCTATTCGTTCCCAGATTAATTCGCCAGCATATGCTGCCATCCTCGCCGTTAAGGCAGTAAACGTAACCATACCATGCGCCAAATATCACTTCCGGCTTATCATCATTATCCACATCGGCTATTGCAGGAGGCGAGTCAAGACAGTTCGAACCCGTGGGAGTGGACCATTCCACTTCTCCCGTGACTCCATTGAAACAAAAGACCCTGCAGGGGGAAGATGCTGGCAGCACCACCTCCAAAGTATCGTCTAAGTCAACATCCGCTATGGCTGGGGAAGCATCATTGCAGCCACCAGTGTTGTATCTCCAGAGGAGAGTGCCACTATCCGCGTTCAAAGCATAGATGTGTTCATCGTTAAAATATGTCCCAAAGACAATCTCCAGTTTGCCATCTTTGTCAATGTCATCAACCGCGGCTGACCCGAAAGAGGGAGCATCCAAATCATACCACCAAAGAATTTGGGGAGCATCGCCAAACGATTTTGCCTCAGTTTCCAGGGTTTTTGAATACTCCAACTTGGATAAATCATCACGAAAGAGAGGCAACCGACGAGCGGTAGATTCAGCATCCAGTCTTGCTTGTATAGTAAGTTTCTTGCCGAGGGTATTATTGTTCCCGGCTTGTGCCTGTGGAAATGAAAAGACAACAAGGATTGTACAGAAAATAATAGTCAAGCTGCGCATAGAACCTCCGGGATTTGGAGTTATAACAAAGGACGGCATACCATCTCGAATGCCTTTTATGTAAGCAGTATTTCTATTTTTAAAATAACAAAATTTTTTCACCTGTCAAGAAAAACCTACTAAAAAAAGACGCACTGATGAACAACTATCCTGTCCCTTGGACTGACTCTGAAGGCCGTTTCCTGATTTTTTACTCAAAAAGAGCATCAATTGAATTTGGTATCTACCCCAGCTTCGAATATTTCTTGACAAAGTATGCAATGTACCTATATTTGTAGTAGAAGAAGGAAGGAACACCAAACCCAAAACCTGTGGGTTAGCTTTTGATTTGTACTTGCAGGTGCAATCTTTTTATGATCTGCTTTGGGCGCTTCGGAATCGAGCATAGGCGCTGAAAAGTCCAAAAAAGAGAAAAAAAGATGAAACAAAGAAGAATAATTGGAAACTTTGTCTTACTCTTTTCTTTTTTATTGTTAACAGCCGGGCAGAGCTCTGCGGCGACTCACAATTTATACCATGGGTCTGGAGGAGTTCCGTCAACAGAAGCAGAGAATTTGACCATTACTGTCAACGCCGGTGAATATCAGATCAAAAGCGTAGATGAAGGTCAAAGCATTAAAATGGAGGAGTTTGGTTATCTTTTGGCTCCGGGCAAACCCATGCTCCCTGCCAAGAGTTTCTTGATTGCTCTTCCGGCTGGCGCCAGGGTTCAATCCGTTGAGGTCAAAGGCATTGGCGCCGCTCAGTTGCCGGGAACATATCGAATCGTACCTACTCCACCCATTTTGCCCTTAGCCGATCCATTTCAATACAGGGAACTTATAAAAGAACTAAAGCGAGAGTGGCAAATAAATAACCAGGCAGTTTATTCAACCGACCAAGCCTACCCCAAAGAGAGGGGAAAACTTGTTAGTTCAGGAACCCTGCGCAAATACTCCTATGCTTCAGTCTCTTTCTATCCCTTCAGCTATCATCCCCAGTCAGGCAGACTGATTTATTATGCTGCTGCCCAAATCATCGTCAACTACAGCTTGCAATCTCCGGACAGTCCTGAAGCTCAAAGAGCCGAAGAGCTGAAGTGGGACACTTTGGCTGATGAGAAAGCCTCAAGGCTCTTTGTTAATTATCAACAGATAAAGGAGTTGTATGACCCCACCGGATCACGGCCCAAGGCCTGGCAACAGACCCACGACTACGTGATCATTACTACCAGTGATCTTTCAGGTGCCATAACTTCGTCTGGCTTCCTGGACTGGAAGGCTTCTTTAGGATACAATATCAGGACTGTTCTTACTACCGATGCCGAGATCACGAGCCAGCCCGGTGGTGATCTTGCCGAACAGATCCGTAACTTCCTCAGAAGCTATTATGGACTCTGGGGTATCGAATACGTACTTCTAGTGGGCGATTACTCGACCGTCCCCATGCGCTACTGTTTCCCAAATCCATACGACCATAGCCATAACCCGGATGATCCTTCTAACCCCGGCGGTTCTGTGCCTACAGATTACTATTATGCAGACTTATCTTATTCGGACTCTGTCTCTTGGGATTCAGATGGCGATGGCTTCTGTGGGGAATACGGCGAGGACACTCCTGACTTCCTGGCCGAAGTGTCGGTAGGCCGGATTCCGACCAATGACTACGCCCGGATAACGTACGCCCTTAACAAATTGGTCAACTTTGAGCAGGACACCGGACTTTGGAAGAATCAGGCTTTGCATGCTGGCGCAATCGTGGCTTTTGCCAACCAAGACTACAGTGGCTACCCCCTCGTAGACGGCTGCCGGAGTTCCGATTTAATCGAGACGGACCTCATGAGTG
>SMTZ1_10001751_pt1 | contig 21896 bp, 20 predicted proteins | sample DeeMarSWOR136_30_FD_25667 | JGI IMG/M metagenome (IMG submission 25667) | reverse complement strand
ACAGGAATAGACTGCTTCACAAACTATTATCCTCGAACCTTGAAAGAAAAAAATATAGAGATGCTGAGAAAAGATAAGAATTTTACTTTTATCGAAGGAAACTTGCTCGACTTCAATCTCAAGGAGATCGTTGCTCAGACAGATTATATATTTCATCAGGCAGCTCAGGCAGGGGTGAGGGCAAGCTGGGGAGATGATTTCAAAATCTATACAGAAAATAATATAAATGCTACACAGCGTTTATTAGAAGCATCTATTGGAACAAAACTTAAAAGGTTTATCTTTGCCTCTTCTTCTTCTGTTTACGGAGATACCAAAAATTTTCCGATGAGAGAAGGAGATACCCTCTATCCTTTATCTCCTTATGGCGTGAGTAAAATGGCCAGTGAATCCCTTTGTTATCTATACTGGAAAAGCTTTTCTCTCCCCGTTATTTCTCTTCGCTATTTTACGGTTTATGGCCCAAGGCAAAGGCCAGATATGGCGTTTCATCGATTTATCAAATCGATATTGAAGGATAAAGAAATTTCGATATATGGCGATGGAAACCAGACCAGAGACTTTACCTATGTATCTGACATAATAAAGGCAAATATATTAGCTATGGAAAGGGGGGATGAGGGTAATACATACAATATTGGAGGCGGTTCTAAGGTCTCAATTAATGAGGTATTGAAGATTTTGGAAAAGATTTCGGGGAAAAATATCAAGGTTAAATATAATAAGCCTGAAAAAGGTGATATGAAGCATACCTGGGCCGATATTAATAAGGCTAAGAATGATCTCGGTTATTTCCCAACCGTAGGTCTTGAGGATGGATTAGAAAAAGAATTTAAATGGTTAAAAGGAGAGATTTAATATGGCTATTGATAAAGAATTATTAGACATATTGGCATGCCCTAAATGTAAAGGTGATATCTATATCAATAAAAAAGAGGATGGTCTCATATGTGATGCTTGTCAGTTATTGTATGAGATCAAAGATGAGATACCTATCATGTTAATAGATGAAGCGCTTCCACTCGATAAGGTTGAAGAAGAAAGAAAATCCAGGAAAGAGGGCTAGAATAGTTTTTCTAGTTTTTTAAAAAAGTATTAAAAAATCTTTTTTGTATTATGCAATATTCGTAAGAAAGTTCTTATTTATCAAATGAGGACTTGAATCTTTTAAATGAAAAAGATTTTGTTTTATCTACATAGGATTCAGGATGTATCTGTTCTCTCGCCCCTTATCTATTCCTTTAGCCCTGAAGAGATTATCGTGCAGGCAGACCTGAAAAAGGGTTTTAAAGGAAAAAGGAAATATGGCGAGAGGCTTCTAAAACATTATCATATTGATTATATAGAAGAACTTAGTTTCAAAAAAGAGAAGGATAAAGTAGGGATTATCATTACTGCCTCTGAGAGTTCTATGAGGACCCACAAAAATGCTGCGCTGCTTGTAAAAAAGGCCAGAAAATGGAAGATACCTACGCTTACTCTTCAGCATGGGATAACCCACGAGATAAATAAAAATAAGCCTCTAAAGTTCTATTCAGACCTTATTGCTCTTTGGGGGCCCTATCAGAGGGATTTTTTTTGCAACAAAGAATATAGCCTCTTAGAGAAAAGACTCTTCTGGAGGCGGACAAACAGCTCTACAGATAAAAAAAGATTTATCATTGCCGGAGCTCCAAAGTTTGATTCACTTTTTCAACCCAAAGAAGTTGACAAGGCCTCCTTAGGTATACCTGAGGACAAAAGGGTTGTGAGCGTTTTTACGAATACCCATTGGTACAGATATTCTGATGAAGAAAACCAGAGATTTTTTGATAAAGTGGAGTCTTTAGTCAAGAAATTCAATGACCTCTTTTGGGTATTTAAGCTCCACCCCGATGAGAAACCAGATGCCTACCATTTTAGGTTTTACAATCATAATCATTGTAAAGTGATTTATCCAAGGGAGGAAGAGTTTGAGCTTGATACTCAGGATATCTTAAGGGTATCTGATGTGGTTATTGTGATGTTGAGTACGGTTGCTCTGGAGGCCGCAATACTTAAAAAGCCTGTTATTTCCATAAACTTTACGAACCAACCTAGCTATAGAGACCTCTTGGAATACCGGAACCATATAGACGAGGTATTGATTGAAGCCCTTAAGAATCCCCAAAAGTTTATTGAGCAGCAGAGGGCATTTGTAGAGGGGTATCATTTGGGAAAGGGGAATGCTGTAAGTTATTTAAAAGAAATGATTTTAGACATTTTGAAAGGTGGTAAATAGGTGAAAAGTTATTATTAATTGACAAGCCCCCAGTTTTAATATAATTTAGAAAAAATTTATAAAAGCATTATAGGAAATATAAATTGAATATTTATATTCGCATCCTAAGTTATATGCGGCCTTACTGGAAGGCATTTATTTTTGCCTTTGTTTGTATGGTTGTCGTTTCAGCAACTACAGGGCTCACCGCTTGGATTGTACAGCCGGTTCTCGATGATATCTTCATTAAAAAAGATGTTTTTATGCTGAAGCTTCTCCCTTTTGCGGTTGTCGTATTATATTTAGGAAGGGGCATCTTTAGATATCTCGCAACTTATACGATGAACTCCATCGGCATTGTTGTTGTTATGAAGATAAGAAGCGATTTATACAATCATCTCCAAACCCTTTCTCTCAATTTTTTCCACGGGAAAAGAACAGGGGAGCTTATGTCAAGGATCACAAGCGATGTTAGCCTTATTGAGGGTTCAGCATCCAATCTTTTGAGTGACTTTATCAGAGAGATCTTGAGTATGGCAGGTCTTATTTTTGTTATATTTTACAGGGATTGGGAGCTGGCTGTCATTGCTTTGCTGGTTTTTCCTCCCTCACTTTATTTTCTTGTAAAGATTGGCGAAAAGCTGAAAAGATTAAGCCGAAAGAGTCAAGAAAAGATGGCAGATATGGCTTCTGTTCTTCAGGAAAACTTTACCGGCATTCGTGTGATTAAGGCCTTTAATAAAGAGGAATACGAGAGCAGAAGATTTTCTGAAGAGAATTCGAGATTCTTTAATCTTGCTAAAAAGACTATTAAATATGTTGAAATTTCTTCCCCTTTGATGGAATTTGTAGGGGCCTTTGGATTGGCAATGATCATATGGTATGGGGGGATGAAGGTCATAAATGACCAGATAAGCCCCGGTTCTTTTTTCTCCTTTATGGCAGCCCTTTTTATGCTTTATGCTCCTGTAAGAAAACTGAGCAGATCAAATAACAAACTCCAGCAAGCCATTGCCGCTGCCTTAAGGGTCTTCTATATCATAGATACAAAACCGGAGATTGTAGACAAGGATGATGCTGTTGCTCTTCCTTCTCTTTCCAAAAGGATCGAATTTAAAGATGTAGGATTTCGATATGATACAGAACCTGTTTTAAAAGATATAAACCTTAAGATCAATAAAGGAGAGATCATTGCTATTGTTGGAGTAAGTGGTGTAGGTAAAACTACTCTTGTTGATTTGATCCCTAGATTTTATGATGTTACAGAAGGAAGTATAAAGATAGATGATATTGATATCAGGAATGTAACCTTAAAATCTTTGAGAGACCAAATTGGGATTGTTACACAGGAAACTTTTCTTTTTAATCAGACAGTAAGATACAATATAGCTTATGGCAATCAGGATGCTTTTCAGGAAAAGATCATCCAAGCTGCAAAAGCTGCCTATGCCGATGACTTTATAATGAAAATGCCTGATCAATACGATACTGTGATTGGAGAAAGAGGGGTAAAACTATCGGGTGGTCAAAGACAAAGAATTGCTATTGCTAGGGCTTTGATCAAAGACCCCCCCATATTAATTCTTGATGAAGCTACTTCTTCTTTAGATACAGAATCAGAACAGATTGTTCAGAAAGCATTGCAAAATCTTATGAAGAATCGTACAACTTTTGTAATTGCCCATAGACTTTCTACTATCGTTAGAGCCGATAGGATTGTTGTCTTAGATGAAGGAACTATCATTGATATTGGAAGTCATGAAGAGCTACTTAAAAGAGGCGGTTTATATCATAAATTACATGAAATGCAGTTTCAGTATACATAGGATATATCTTAAAATTTATGGATATAACAGTTATAATTCCAGCAAGATATTACTCAACGAGATTTCCAGGTAAGCCTTTAGCAAAGCTAAAGGGAAAAACATTGATTCAGCATGTATATGAGAGAACTTTGCAATCGAAATTGACAAAAAAAGTTGTTGTAGCTACAGATGATAAGCGTATTTTAGATGAGGTGAAAAGTTTTGGAGGAGAAGCATATATGACCTCTAAAGACCATTTAACGGGAACTGATAGGATAGCAGAATTGGCCAGAGAAATAGATTCGTCTATAATCGTTAATGTTCAAGGAGACGAACCATTTATTGAATCTGATTCAATCGATATAACCATTAAGCCGTTATTGGAGGAAAACTCTCTGGTGATGAGCACTATAAAAGTTAAAATAGAGGATATAAAAGAAATTTTTGATTTTAACGTGGTTAAGGTGATTACTGATAAAGATGATTTTGCACTATATTTTTCTAGATGGCCTATTCCTTTCTTTAGGGAAAAATGGTGTGATATATTGAATAGTGAAAAAAATAAGGATGTATTATCTCATCCAACTCATCTTTTTAAACATTTAGGACTTTATGCTTATAAAAGAGATTTTTTATTACAATATACAAAATGGCCTCGAACTCCGTTAGAAAAAATAGAAAACTTAGAACAATTACGAGTTTTAGAAAATGGGTATAAGATAAAAGTTGTAGAGGGGAAGTATGATTCTATTGGGATAGATACACCTCAAGATTTGGAAAGATTGAAATGTTCTTAATAAAAAAAAAGATAAACTTTTTTAAAATGAGGAAAATATGGCTAAATTTATTTTTGTAACAGGTGGTGTACTTTCTTCATTGGGAAAGGGATTAGCCTCTGCCTCTATAGGTGCTCTTCTTGAAAGCAGGGGGCTAAAAGTGACCCTTATAAAGTTTGATCCATACATTAATGTAGACCCGGGAACAATGAGCCCTTTTCAGCATGGTGAGGTATATGTAACCGATGATGGTGCTGAGACAGATCTTGATTTAGGTCACTATGAGAGATTTACAAGAGCAAAAATGGGTAAGATAAATAACGTTACCACAGGAAAGGTATATCATTCTGTAATTTCCAAAGAAAGAAGAGGTGATTATTTAGGAGGTACAGTTCAGGTAATTCCTCATATTACTGACGAGATAAAGAGTCATTTTTTAGCATTAGCTAATGGGCTTGATATAATCATCTGCGAAATAGGAGGCACAGTAGGCGATATTGAAGGACTCCCTTTTTTAGAGGCAATGAGGCAGTTCCGAACAGACATGGGCAGAGAAAATGTAATCTATATACATCTAACCTTGGTTCCGTATATAAAGACATCATTTGAGTTAAAAACAAAACCAACTCAACATAGTGTAAAGGAGTTATTACAAATAGGTATTCAACCAGACATCATCCTTTGTAGAACGGATAGACTTTTGGCAAAAGAGATAAAATCAAAAATTGCTTTATTTTGTAATGTTCCTGAAGAGGCGGTAATAACTGCTAAAGATGTAGAATGTATATATGAAGTTCCACTTATATATAAACAGGAAGGACTAGACAATATTATTTCTAAGTTATTGAATCTTCAAACAAGAGAACCTGATTTAAATGAATGGGAAGAGATTGTAAAAAAGATAAAAAATCCCAAATCATCAGTTAAAATAGCTCTCGTTGGTAAATATATTGGTCTCAAGGATTCCTATAAGAGTCTTTTTGAAGCCTTAGTCCATGGGGGAATAGCGAATAATCTTAAGGTTGATGTGGAGTGGGTTGATTCAGAAGATATAGAGGTAAAAGGAGCTGAGGCTTTGCTGTCAAAAACAGATGGAATTCTTATTCCAGGTGGCTTTGGAAGTAGAGGGATTGAGGGAAAGATATCCGCAGTTAAATTTGCGAGAGAAAATCGTATACCTTTTTTTGGAATTTGCTTGGGGATGCAATGTGCTGTAATTGAGTTTGCCAGAAATAAGTGCAAATTAGAAAATTCAAACAGCACTGAATTTGATCCAGACACACCTTACCCAGTGATAGATTATCTTCCAGGGCAGAAGGAAATCAAGGACAAAGGAGGAAGTATGAGACTTGGAGCTTATCCATGTATCTTAGAAGAAGAATCATTGGCTCACAGGGCTTATGGAACAGAATCTATTTCGGAACGTCACAGACACAGATATGAGGTTAATAATAAATATAGGGGGATTTTTGAAAAGAATGGGCTAAAGGTAAGCGGTATTTCCCCTGATGGGAGTCTAGTTGAAATAATAGAATTGAATGACCATCCGTGGTTTTTGGGAGGACAGTTTCATCCTGAATTTAAATCATCTCCCAGACAACCCCATCCTCTTTTTAAAGATTTTATTAGAGCAGCCTTTCAACTTAAGACAAGTGATGAGGAAAAGGTATTAATAAAAGAAAAGTGAATTTAGAAAGTCGTGACAAAAAAAATCATGGTTAAAGAGATTAATATCTCAGGAGTACGGATTGGAGGTAAAAGAAATCCTATAATTCTCATTGCAGGACCATGCGTTATCGAAAATGAGGATGAGATCCTTTTTTCTGCCGAAAGATTAAAGCAGATAGCTGAGAATGTTAACATACCGTTAATATTTAAATCCTCTTATGACAAAGCTAATCGGAGTTCGATTAGCTCTTTCAGAGGACCTGGTATTGAAAAAGGCCTAAAGATCTTAAGAAGGGTAAAAGAAGAGTTTAGGATTCCTATCTTATCAGACGTTCATGATAAGGAGGAGATAAAAGAAGCTGCAGAAGTTCTTGATATTATTCAAATTCCTGCATTTTTATGTCGACAAACAGACCTTGTTCTCTCTGCTGCGTCTTCAAAGAGGGTCATAAATGTAAAGAAAGCTCAGTTTCTCGCTCCTTGGGATGTTAAAAATATAATAGAAAAGATAGAATCTGTAGGTAACACCAATATAATCTTGACTGAAAGGGGATTTTCATTTGGATACAATAACCTCGTTTCTGATATGAGGTCTATTGTAGTAATGCGTGACCTTGGTTATCCTGTAGCCTTTGACGTGACCCATAGTCTTCAGCTCCCAGGAGGTCTTGGAACATCTTCAGGAGGACAGAGAGAATTTATTCCCTATTTAACGAGAGCTGCAGTTGCCACAGGTTGTGATGCTATTTTTATGGAGGCACATAGAGAGCCTGACAGGGCATTGTGTGATGGGCCCAACATGATAAAGTTAGACGATTTACCCCCTTTGCTGACTCAGATTAAGATGATTGATGAAATTGTAAAAAGCAGTGATTAATCAAAACGATTAGGTCTTTTCATCCTCTTTTTTCTTATATAAATCTATAAAGGGCTTAAAGATATCTATAGGTATCGGAAAAAGAGTTACTGAATTATTCTCAGTCGCAATCTCAGTCAAAGTCTGTAAGTACCTTAACTGCAAAGCGATAGGGTGTTTTTCTATAACAGCAGCAGCCTGTACCATCTTATCAGCTGCCTGGTATTCTCCTTCTGCATTGATAACTTTGGCCCTTCTTTCTCTCTCTGCCTCTGCCTGCTTGGCGATTGCCCTTTGCATCTCTTGGGGAAGGTCCACATGTTTTATTTCTACATTGGTTACCTTAATTCCCCATGGGTCTGTATGTTTATCAAGGATGGATTGTAATTTCGTATTTATATTTTCTCTCTCAGCTAAGAGTCCATCCAGTTCTGCCTGTCCCAGCACACTTCTCAGGGTGGTTTGGGCCAATTGAGAGGTTGCGTAGATATAGTCTTCTACCTCAATCACTGCTTTTTCAGTGGACATGACCCTGAAATAAACAACAGCATTTACCTTTACTGATACATTATCCTTTGTAATGATATCTTGGGGAGGGACATCCATGACTATCAATCTGAGACTGACTTTTACCATTCTATCAATGATGGGCCACACAATGATTAATCCAGGTCCCTTTGGTTTGTAGTATCTTCCCAGTCTAAATATAACCCCTCTTTCATATTCTCTAAGCACCCTTAGAGAACTCAGTATTAACATGAAAAGGAATAAAAGGATTATTGGGAGACTAAAAAAAAGTTCCATTTACTCTTCCTCCTTAGATTTTGTGATAAATAATTTTAAACCCTCAACCTTGATAACTTTTATCTTTTCTCCTTTTTTTAGGGGCATATCGCTTATGGCATCCCATATCTCCCCATGAATAAAGACCTTGCCTCCTTTCTCTATATCCTCCTGAGCAATTCCAACTTCTCCTACAAGCCCTTCTGTTCCTGTTACTGCCTTTTTTTGATGGGTTCTGATAACAGCCCCAAAAAGGAAGAAGAAGAATGCTGCAGTAGCCAATGTCGTTGGAATAATGATCTTTAAAGATATCCTCAGGAAAGGGGAGGGTGAATCAATGAGCATAATGGAACCAATAACCATAGAAACGACTCCTCCCATGGTCAGCGCTCCATAGCTTGTGACCTTGATCTCGAGCAGAAACATAACAATAGCCAGAATAATGAGGAGTAATCCAGCATAATTTATGGGTAATAACTGGAGGGCATAACCTCCTAAAATAAGGGCGATGGCTCCTATAAGTCCTGGGAAGACGACACCAGGATTTGATAATTCGAAAAACAGACCATAAAACCCAAGAATGATTAATAGAAAAGCTATGTTTGGGTCGGATATGACTGCGAGTATCTTTTGACGCCATTCCATTTCAAAATATTCAATCTTTACATCTTTCGTATTGATCGTGTAGATCTTTGAATCTATAGCAACTTTTTTCTTGTCTATTTTTTTTACTAATTCAGAAAGGTCATTAGCTATGAGATCGATAACGCCTTTTTTCAATGCCTCGGTTTCAGAGATTGAAACACTTTTTCTAACAGCCTCCTCAGCCCATTTAGAATTTCGTCCCCTCTTTTCAGCGATTGACTTGATGTAAGCTACGGCATCATTATGAATCTTCTTTTTCATCTCTTCATCAATCTTGCCTGCACCAAGGGCAACAGGGGTAGCTGCACCCATATTTGTTCCGGGAGCCATTGCAGCGATATGAGCAGCAAGGGTAATATATGTACCTGCTGATGCAGCTCTGGAGCCGCTTGGAGCAACATATACTATAATAGGAATTTCAGAATTGAGGATTTTTTTAATTATGATCCTCATGGATTTATCTAAGCCCCCAGGGGTATCCATTTGGATAATAAGGGCAACGGAATTTCTGTTTGAGGCTTTATCGATCCCATCCGTTATATATTCTGCAGTGATAGGATTGATAACTCCTTCAACCTTGAGAACATTAATTTCATTTTGCGCGTATAAAAAAGAGGGTGGAAGAATTATAATAAAAATTAATAGAGTAATTATTTTAGATTTCATATTTAAACTTTAGATATCATTTAATAAAATCTTATAATAAAATCTTATTAAAATATATCACAATAAAATAAATTTTACCACTTATTAATATTTTGGAAAGTTACTAACTTTTTTGACCAAAAAATAAAGTATTCGGATACTTAAAAACTTTATTTCTTATTGAAATGATTAAAACTCGTTCTTCTCATTCATAAGTTTTCTTCTTTTTCCCTTGCTTCTTCCTGAGAATCTAAAGAGTTTAAACTAAAACTTTTGATACTAATTTTGGAAAATGACTAAGCATTTATTTTTACTATATATTTTTGAAAGATACCTTCTACAAATACCTCTTGACAATTGAGGCTAATTATATTATAAAAATAAGTAATTATAAGAACTTAGCGACTCCTTAAAGGAGGAAATAGTATGTCAGATAAAGATCAACCTACCGATCTTACAAATCCCCAACAATCTAAAGATACTTCAGAACAAGAGCTTTCTGAGTTAAAAGAATTAGTAAAAGATGCATCTCAGGAGAGAAAAAATCTTAAGACACTCATAGAATATGTTGAGGGCAAATCCAAAGAGATTTTAGAAAAAAGAGACACGATTGAGGGCATAGATGAAAAGGTATCACGTTTCAGTGTCATACTAGAAACGTTGGAGAGAAAAAGTAAAGATTTCTCTTGGATGGAAGAAAGGTTAAAAGAAACAGAAAAAACGACCAAAACATTAGGGAAAGTTTTCGAAGAGACTAAGAGACAAATCGATCGCCTTAATATACTTTCAGAACATGTAAATTCAAAGATACAAGATTTATCTCTTCAGCGAGGGGTGGTAGAGAAGGCTAATGAAGATGCTGGAAAGCTCAATGTACTCTTATGGGATATGGAATCAAAGATGAGAAAGTTATCTGAAGAGAACAAATTAATCAAGAAGACGGATAGGAATATTGTCAAATTAGAAGGGATGTTAGAAGAGACTTCAGCCAAGGCAAAGATGTTTGAAGATTTTAAGTTATTAATGAAAGAGGCCTCTGGAAAGATTACTAATCTTCAGGCTCTTACAGATGATCTGGATAGTAAAATATTAAGAATTTCAAAGGAAAAAGAAGTGATAGGTAACTTAACTGCCGATACAGAAAGACTTCAGTCTATGTTAGATAATATGCAGGTAAGTATAGACCAGTTGATAAAACAGGATATTACAGTTGAAGATACAAGAAAAGAGATTGGAAATATGACTCCAATGTTGGAAGATCTGAAGGTTGAAATTAAAACTGTATTGGAGAAGACAGGTCTTATAAAGAAAGTGAATGAACGTTTAAATGAGTTAGAATCCGTTAATGAGAAATTAGAAATGGATATTGTTCAAATTATTGAAGAGAAGAAAGATGTGGATAATATAGGAACAAGGGTAGATCAATTAAAGTCTCTATTAAAAGATGATATTGAGGCGAAGGTTGAAGAGTTGAAAGAAGAAATTCAGATTGCTGATATTCTTAAAGAAAGGATCTCTGGATTTCATGACTTAGCTGAGGATATACAAGGCAAGATTGATAGATTTAATGAGGAGATGAAGATCGCTGATGAGGTTGAAGAAAGATTAGCTCAGTTAAGGAATCTCTTTGATGAAACAAAAGAACAACTCGAAAACATATCGAGCGGAAGACAATTAGTAGAAGAGGTGAATAAAAAGATCAGTGACTTAAATAACATGGTATTAAATCTCGATATAAAGTTGGAGAGCCAGCTCCAAAGAAAATCTGCATTAGAAAAGATGGAAAAAAGGCTAGATGGTTTAGACTTTTTTATGGAAGAAGCAAATTTAAAGGCAGATCGAACAGCCAAAAAGTTGGAATTTATTGAAAAGATAGAAAAGAGAATTGAAAATTTAAGCACAATTTTAGAAGACATAGAAGGTAAGATCCTTGATCTTACTAAAGAAAAGGCAGCGGTTGATGCACAGGAGAAAAGAATAAACCAGTTTACTTCTCAGATGTCAACTCTCACTGACGAAATCAATAAAAAACTTGAAGAAATTCAAGCAGGAAAAGAAGATTTCATAAAACTGCATGAAATAAAAGATAGTTTAGATGCAACTTTGGATGATCTGAGGAATAAGTCAGATGAGATTGCAAAAAAAGAGGAAATGGTGATAAAGGTCGAGAATAAGATATCAGCTCTAAATAATATTGCCGAAGACGTAGAAAAAAGAGTTGAGACTTTAAAGGAAGAAGAAGGGTTCGTAGTTAAAACTGAAAAGAGGGTAAGTACTTTAGATTCAATAGTTAAGAATGTTGAGGAGAGGATGGCTGAAATACAAAAAGAGAAAGAGACCATTGTGAATACACAAGAAAGTGTTGCAACTCTTCAATCATTAATCCAAGATATAAAGGCACAAATGAAGAGGATTACAAAAGAAAATGAAAACTTAGAAGGAATTGGAGACCAGGTAGATAAACTTTCCTCAATAATGAATGAGGTTGAAAATAGAATTGGTTTCTTAAATCAAAAAATTAAAATAATTGATGAAGCAGAGCTGAGAATAGACAATTTAAGTCTCTTAATGGAAGATGTAAAGGTAAAGATAACCAATCTTCAGAAGGAGGAAAAACTGATTAATATGGCTAGCGAACAATCTGCAAGGCTTAGGTTTCTCCTTGGAGAAGTTGAGAAAAAGATAGAGGAATATTCTAATATGAAAGGTTCAAAGTCCTGATCGAGAAGAAAGGAGTGATTTTGTAACTTATCATTTCTTAAGTAATTAATTTCTCGGGGTACGATATATGTTTTTTAAAAAAAGAAAAAAGGTATATGCCTTTTGGATATCAGAGACTCCGAGGATTAGAAAAAGAAAAGTCCTGTGTCTCTATATTCCTTTATCAATTTCTGGTATTTTGTCAATATTTCTTATTACTACCTTCCTTTTTTATTTTATTTTTAAGATCCCAAGTATTGAAGATTTTCAAAGCTACAAACTTCCTCTCGCTTCAAAAGTATATTCTGATGACGGAGAATTAATCGGAGAATTTTTTCTCGAAAAGAGGATTTTCGTACCGCTATCAAAAGTCCCCAGACATTTCAAAGAGGCAATCATTTCTGTTGAAGATACACGTTTTTATAGTCATAGAGGAATTGACCTTTTAGGGATATTAAGAGCCTTTCACTCAAATATTAAAGCGGGTGAGGTTGTTGAAGGAGGAAGCACTATAACGCAACAATTGGTAAGATCATTATTTTTTAATAGAGAAAAGAAATTATCTAGAAAGATTAAAGAGATATTGCTTGCCATTAAGTTAGAAAGAAAGATATCAAAAGATAAGATATTAGAACTGTATCTTAATCAGATATATTTTGGTCATGGGGCTTATGGTATTGAAGCTGCGTCTCAGACTTATTTTGGAAAATCTGTAGATGAAATAGATTTACAAGAAAGTGCTCTGTTAGCAGGGCTGCCTCAGGCCCCAAGCGCCTATTCTCCATTTATTAATCCCAAAAAGGCTTTTAAAAGAAGAAACCATGTATTGAAAAGAATGATGATGGAAAAAAAGATTTCATCCTCTGACTTCAAAATTACAGAAAAAAGCCCTCTTGGACTTAATGTTCGTAATGAGAGAAGAGTAGGCAATTATTTCATTGAATATGTGAGACAGCAGTTGGAGGAAAAATATAAAAATTCTCTGCTTTATAAGGGGGGGTTGCATATATATACAACATTAAATAAAGAAATGCAAGAAAATGCAGAAGATGCTTTAAGAGAAGGCTTATTAAAATTGGATAAAAGACAAAGAATGTTAAACATTGTGAATGGAGATAATTCTGTTCCAGAAGTAGAAGGTTCATTGCTAGCCTGTGAACCTAAAACAGGATATATCAAGGCGTTGGTGGGAGGATTTGATTTCAATAGAAGTAAATTTAATAGAGCTATTCAGGCTAAGAGACAACCTGGATCAGCCTTCAAACCAATACTCTATCTTGCGGCTTTAGATAACGGTTTTACCCCTGCTGATATTATAATCGATTCTCCTATTGTACATGTTAATTTAGATACACAAAGAAACTGGAAGCCACATAATTATAATAGGATGTTTTCAGGCAAGACAACTCTAAGAAATGCATTAGCTTTTTCCAGAAATGTGATTTCAGTTAAATTATTAGAAAGGATCGGGATTGATAGAGTTATAGAATATGCAAAAATTTTGGGTATTAAAAGCCCATTAACAAGAACCCTTTCTCTTGCTTTAGGCACATCGGAAGTTTCTTTATTGGAGCTAACCTCGTCTTTTGGGGTTTTTGCTAGTGGTGGCTTTAAGGCGGAACCTCTTCCAATAAAGTATATTTTGGATAGGGATGGAAAAATCCTCGATGTTTTTGAGATTAAAAAGAAGAGGGTTATTAGCGAAGAAACGGCCTATCTTATGACAAGTATGTTAGAGGAGGTAGTTAAAAACGGTACAGGTAGAAATGCCAGATCAATTAAAAGACCCATAGCAGGGAAAACAGGAACGACTAATAATTTTATGGATTCTTGGTTTATAGGTTTTACTCCAAATTTAGTAGCTGGTGTTTGGGTTGGTTTTGATGAGCCAAGAAGTCTTGGACCTCAAGAAACTGGTTCAAAAACAGCCTTGCCCATTTTTGTGAAATTTATGAAAAAATCTTTAAAAGATGTCCCAATACAAAATTTTTCTCCTCCCAATGATGTCACTTTTGTTAAGATAGATAAAGAAACAGGACAATTGGCAACCAAGGATTGTCCTACTAAAAATGTTATATTTGAGGTGTTTAAAAAAGGAACAGAACCAACAAGGTATTGTGATGTTCACAGTAAGAGCAAAGGTAATTTTTTACAAACTGATTTCATTAGAATAACTGATCAATCTTTATCAGATAGCATCCACTAGCTTAATCTTCTTCGCTACCAAAATGATTTGAATCTTTTCTACCTTCTTTATCGTGTTTGGTCTGAGATTCAGAAGTAATAAGAAGGTCAATTTTCCTCTCGATTTTTTCAATGCTTTTTAGGCATTTTTTGATTTCTCTTTGTTCTAATATTATTTCTTTAATAAGTCTTTTAATACCAAATATAGAGAAGGGCAGAATAGTCCATACTATAAAAGATAGTATACAAATAAGAAGGATAAAAATTAAAAGACCGCCCAAAATATGACCTATGCCACCCAAATCAATTAAATCAATAATATTTCCCATAAGTTCTCCTTCTTAAATTACAAAATTATAAGTCAAAGAATTGTCAAGAAAAACAATTTTTTGACTTAAACAAAAGTTTTTTCTAGATAAAAAATACTATCAATAATTCTTAATAATTGTTTTATTTCTCAAAAATGCTTTTTAAATTACATTCATCTTTTTCTGGCACAGAATTTGCGTATTTACCTTTTTAGTAAAAAGATTAATTACTATTAGTTTAGTAAAAAAGGCTTAATGGGTCAATAAAATAAGAAATAGCCGGGCAATTAATTCCTTTAGTGAATAAGTAAATATTTCCTAATTCAAAAATATTAAAAAGGAATCTGTAATGTTTGAAGAAGATTCAAGGGAAGAATTTAAGGATCTTATAGAAGCAGTTACAGAAGCAATTAAAAGCTCAGAGAAAGTAAAAGAAATACTTTATAAACTTTATCAAGAAAAAGCGATTTCTCCAAAAGCTATTTTGGCTTTATTTCTTAAAATGCAGGTAAGTTTTTTGGAAAACGAGGTAAATCAAGAAAGAATAAAAGAGAATGATGGGAGTATCGATGATATTAAAGTTTCACCCTACCCAAAAACTATTAATGGGAGGTTGATGAGTCCTAGAGAAGCGGCATTTGAGGATTATTGTAGAGAGAAATTTGATGAAAAAAAATGGCTCAAACAATTAGGTATCAAGTTTGAAGATTAAAAATTCCTTCCATGATATAATTATTAAATCATTTTTAGATAAAAATTAATCCTGTTTTATATTCCCAGATCTGTTATCTATTTGAATAAATTCCACAATCATATAATTACCCTTTAACGATAAAAGACCTATATATCTAAAGGGTCAATGAGGCTTTTAGAATAATTATCTATTCTTAAAAATCAATTTTTACTTGAAATGTATTGAGTGAGATGTTAGATTACAAAAAACATATCAAATTCTTCCATAAACTTAAAGAGGCCGGAAACTATTTCTTTATCTTTAACTTTTTTAAAAGATATTATCTTTTTTTAAAAATTATCTATAAATGAGGTGTTGTTATGACTAACCTAAAACAACAAATGTATAAAGAATTTGCCCAAGAAGGTATCAATCAACTTATAGAAGAATATAAAAGGAAATATAAACCTAAGAAAGAAGATAGATTTAATTATAATGGTATCACTTATGAAATTGGGCCAATAAAAATAACAGATGGTATAGAATTTGAGATTAGTTCAAAGATTCCTCAAGAAGAACTGTCAAAGAAAGCTACTTTAACTACCTATTTCAGAGAGGTGAAGAAAATAATCTCGAACGCAGAGAAAAAACCTTATTCTATAGATAAAGAAAATATCATTCGAGAAATAAGTGAGGATGAAAAAAAAGAAAGAGACTATGTAAAGCTGAGATACGTTTATTTGGACAACGAATTATATAACAATGAAGAAATATTAAAAAGGTCTGAGGAAATAATAAAGAACCCACAAAAACATAAAATTCCAGAAATCTATGGTATTAACACTTTAGCTGGTAAGTTAGTTGTATTATCTATAAAAGATGCAGTTTATAAAAAAGCCAAAGAAAATATGAATGATTTAATCAGTGCAAATGAGCAAGTAAGAAAGAAATTTAAAAAAGATGGCAAGTAGATTTATAAAAGAAAAGGAGAATAAAATTAATAATGTATTTAAAGAAAGAAGAAAGTTTCAAAGAATAAATGCACCTCTAAGCGTTGAATTTGTAGTTAAGAGTAAGTCCTCTAAAGATGGTAATGAAAAAGCATCAGGTATTTTCATGGGAAAAATTGGGGATTTAAGCGAAGGAGGGCTTTCTTTAAATACAACAACCTTACAATATATGAACAGAGAAGATATCTTTGAAGATATCTCAAATTTTCTTAATACAGATGTTTTAATTAACAGTAAAATTTCTATAAAAATTCCTATATTGAATAAGGAAGTAGATGGAGAAATTAAAAGAGCTGAATGTATACCTATAAAAAATAAACCTTATAATTTTATAACAATTGGTGTGGCTTTTGAAAAATTAGAGAAAGTTGATTTTGAGTTTCTAAAGAGATATATTTTACCAAAACAGAAAAAAGAATAAATAAGTCTTTATTTAGATAGAAGGGAAATTTAATTCAATTATTATTCTAATGATTCTAATATCATCTTTTCGGCAATTTTTTTTGAGTCAGTTTGGTAGGTTCCTTTTTTAATAGCCTGTTTAAGTTCCCTAATCTTTTCTTCTCTGATATCAGGGGTCTCCTTTAAAATCTTAGTTATTTTATGGAGATTTTTTGCTTTAGAGGATAAATGAACACTATCAGTCGAAGCAGACTTGGAGTGATTAATATCCGTTTTCCCAAGTTTATTCTTGTCCTTAGTCTGTTGAATATTTTTTAATATTTCGCTATTTATACCTGATTTATCATTATGAATCTTCATTGAAAAGCCTCTCTTTCTCCCTTTAAGATTTTCTAACTTTTAATCGGTAAAATATATTAAATTTAGAATATTTTTTATAGGTATCTTATTCTCAAGATAAAATTTGTTATACCGATAATGTTTAAAACTGCTTTTGTTATAATAGTTTTTTAAATATACATCTTTATTCTTATAAAGTCAAATTTAGCAAAATATATGCCAGTGTTTTTATTTAAAAGATAACATTGATAACTTATTAATTTTATGAGAGTTACAGAGAAATAAAGTTTTAAATTGGAAAGAGAAAGTGACAATAAGTTGACACGAATTGAATAAAATAAAAAATTATGTTAGAATAATATTGCTAAATCATTAAAATACTTAGAGATATAAAGAGATTACCAATGATACATAACACTGTTTTAATTATAGATAATAATGATGATAATATAAAATATATAAAAGACAATTTATCTGCTTCAGGCTATAAACCGATTATTGCAGATAAAAGAGATGGGACTATAGAAAGTATATTAGACCTAAGACCTGATCTCGTTATTTTAAATGATGAGATTCTAAAAAATAAATTTGAGAAATTCTGTAATGACTTTAAATCCAATTCTGACCTGAAGTATACCCCCATAATTTTTATCTCTTTTAAAAAGGATATTGAAAAACTCAAAATTATCTCTAATGAGTTAGTATTTGACCATATTCTTTGCCCTTTTGATTTTGAAGAACTGAATAGCAAAATACAGATATTTTTAAGAATAAAAGCCCTTCAAACCGAGGTTGATTCAAAAATTAAATCTCTAGCACATAATTTGTCTTTATCACATGATTTGGCTGAGTTTACTAATAAAATAAATTCTTTAAATTTAGATGATATCGTTAAGACGGTTAAGGAAAGGATTCCTTCCTTAATAAATGTAAAATATTTTACGTTATATACGTATGATGAAAAAGAGGATAATTTAAAAGTATTAGTTCATAACTATAAGAGATTGAAGAAAAATGAAAAAATTATTTGTCATGCATCAAAGAATAAGATTATAACCCCTTTTCTCTTAAATAAAGATAAGTTATTAAGGAAAAAAAAATTATTAATTATTCCTCTATATTTAGAAAGAAGACTCTTAGGAGTTTTAAATCTAAAAGAGCCACTTGAAGGTCAATTTGATGAGGAGGATATAGATAAAGTTAATAGGATTTCACAGCAACTAGCAAGTGCTATTAGAAACTGTCAGAAGTATAAAAGAATAGAGAATTTATCTATTACTGATGAATTAACAGGTCTCTATAACTATAGATACTTTCAGGAAAGATTATCTGAGGAGTTTAAAAGGGTTAGGAGATCTGAACGGCCGTTTTCTATTATATTAATCGATATAGATCATTTTAAAAATATTAACGATACTTACGGACATAAACAAGGAGATAAGGTACTGAGTGAGCTTGCTGAGATAATCAAATTTGGTTTGAGGGATTTCGATATTGCCGCCAGATATGGAGGAGAGGAATTTGCATTACTTCTGCCAGATACTGATTTATCAGAATCTGTTATCGTTGCAGAAAGGACGAGGAAAAGAATTCAGAATCATGGTTTTTCAAAAAATGATATTCACTTTAAAGTTACGATAAGTCTAGGCGTTATGACTTATCATTATGGAGATAAAATAAATCAAGATCGACTGCTAGAAGAGGCTGATAGGCTTCTATACAAGGCTAAAAAAAGTGGGAGAAATCGAGTGTGTCATCCAAAATTAATCAGTGAACGGCCAAGGAGGAAGACAGAGGTTACAAAAGAAGAAAAAAGAGAACTGTTTTGATTTATAATCATTGATCTACTTTATATTTTTTAAAATTTTCAAATCATTTCACCTTCTAAAATTATAATAATTCCTTACACCTGAATAGCAAGTTTTTGATTACAATATTGACAATTATTATTATTAAGATAGGTCTTACTTGTAAATCCAAATCGCTTTATGACTATTTTATTACAATGAGGACAGAATGTATTTTCAAATTCATTTCCAGGAACATTGCCAGCATAAATATACCGAAGACCTTTGGATTTTCCAATTTCTATAGCTTTATAAATGGTATCAACAGGTGTAGGACTGAGATGAAGCAACTTATATGAAGGATGAAATCTAGAGATGTGCCAAGGGATATCCCTGCTCATTTTACTAATAAAAGTTGCAATATCTCTTAACTCTTCTTTGCTATCATTACTACCAGGTATAATGAGTGTGGTAATTTCTATAAATATCCCTTGATTAAAACACCACTCAATGCAATCCAATACAGGCTTTAAGCTTCCCTTTGTTATGTTCTTATAAAAATCTTCTCGAAAAGATTTAAGGTCTATATTTGCAGCATCTAAATAAGGCCTTATCATTTCCAATGCTTCTCTTGTTATATAGCCATTGGTCACAAAAATATTTTTGATACCTTTTTTATTTGCAAGGATTGCCGTATCATATGCATATTCAAAAAAGATGGTTGGCTCCGTATAAGTATAAGCGATACTCTGACATCTTTCCGTTTCTGCGCCTTTTACCAGCTCCTCTGGAGGTATGTCATGACCAATGATTCTAAAGTATTTTTCAGAACCTACTTGGGATATTTCAGCATTTTGACAATTGAGACATCTGAGGTTGCATCCAACCGTAGCAACAGAAAAGGCCCTGCTCTTTGGATAAAAATGAAATAATGGTTTTTTTTCAATAGGGTCTACATGAACGGCTACTGCCTTTCCATATACCAATGAGTACAAGATTCCATTTTGATTTTCTCTAACACCACAAAATCCTCTTTTGCCTTGAGCAATCTTACAATAATGAGGACAGAGATAGCATCTAACCGTTTTATCACCTATATTCTCATAGAACATTGCTTCTTTCATATTTTCATCACTCTTTCAATTCTATTGTTTAGAAAAAATTATAATTTTTGATTGTATAAAGAGACAAAACCGTTGTCAAAGAGAAATTGTCTTAAAGAGGATCTATAGAAACATCGAAGAATTCAAAAATTAATGAAGACTAAGGACAGATAAGCTAAGATAAATATATGGATAGAGATCTAAAAATTATTAAGTTAAATGGATTAATTTTTTTTAAGACTTAAAAGGGAGAGTAGTTTGAAAATAATATTATTCTTTTTAAATTCAGAATTCGTTTTGATATCCAGCATCTTAATGTTTCCTTGATAGCTTACAATATTTGGATTTATTGTAATATCCGCCAGTTTTTTTGTTACGTTTCTTATTTTTTGGGATTCTTTCTGAATTATCTTAAGTTTATTAACTATCTTTTTGTTAAGATCATTTTCTTTTTGCAACAGAAGTTCTAAATTTAGCAAGACTACCATTAAAGGCGTATTGATTTCATGATTGATTGTTGCAGCAATCTGAGTTATTGCATCAAACCTTTCTTTTTCAATTGATTCTTTATCCTGTTTTAAGAAATTTTCTTTCAATAGCAATCACCCTCTACTAAAATTTCTGAAATAAATAATAAAAATTTTTAAACTTTTTTGATCCTTCCACCTATTAATAATTTATTTATTTCTTCTTTATTGAATCTCCATTGCTTTCCTATTTTGTATCCTGGTATTTTGCCTTCTTTAGCGTATTTATAAACAGTTACTTCATTCAATTTAAGATAATCAGCGAGTTCTTGAGCAGTTATTATTTCCATAACTCTATTTTTTTATTCTGGATAAGTACAATAGAATTTAAATTTCTCAATATAAACTCTTTTAAGTAAATTTGAGCAATATTCATACCAATTGAGTCAAATTAATATAAAATGAGTGAGAAAGTGATATTAATCAATTAATTTATAAAGAGTTAATGAAATGATAATAATTCTGATAAAAGTAATAAAAAATTTTATAATTGTCAAAATATTGTCACAATTTGTCAGATAACTGTCAATATTCAAAGCAAAAATCAGTCTAAATCATACTTTTTAATTTTTGGGGAAGGTTAATTTTTGTGATTGACAAAATTCTTAAAGGAGGGTTGTTTATTATAAATTTATTTAGATTTTCATCTGTAAACTTTATATATCCGTTTAATCTTTTTACCATCTTTAAAATAATCTATAAATTTTAAATTTCCATTTTCTTGGTACATCTTAAATGGACCATCTAATTTTCCATCTCTATAGCTCATCTCTGCCCTTAAATTTCCGTTCCAGTAATATACCTTGTGTATACCATCAGGCTTACCATTTTTGTAAATTTTCTCTACGCCTAATGTTCCGTTTTCATTATATATTACTTCTGTAGCTACTCCTTTAATTTTGTCGTAGTTAATTATTTTAATTAGTTTTCCATTCTTATAATATTTTTTTATGGTAGCTTTATATTTTAAACCAAAAACAGACGCTTTAGTCCTGTAAAAATTTTTTTTAATTAACCTCATTAATCTACGATTTTTATTGATTCTTTCAACCGCAAGACTAAAGGATAATTCACCGGGAGACATCAGTTAATTTCCTTTTAAATAGTTGATATAATTAACTTTATTAAGATCTTTTTGGTATACACACATTGGATAAAATATAATAAGCAAAAATAAAAATGACAAATAAAATACTCATTTTTTAGAATGATTTTTATAAAAATTAAGATTTATAAATTTGGCTGGATAAAAGAAGTGAAATATTTTTTAGAGGCTATATTAAGAAGGGTATATATAGTCTCAATCTTTTATAAAATTAGTTAAAGTCGAAGAAAGAGAATTCAACTACTGCTTACAGGCAGTTTTATGGTAAAGGTTGTTCCTTCCCTCTCTTTGCTCTTAACCAAAATATCCCCATGATGAGCCTTGATAATCCCATAAGAAAT
>SMTZ1_10006226_pt1 | contig 21908 bp, 15 predicted proteins | sample DeeMarSWOR136_30_FD_25667 | JGI IMG/M metagenome (IMG submission 25667) | reverse complement strand
ATTGAAATAAGCATGAAAAATGGACCAATCTATGACTTTCTTTTTTCTTATGGGGGAAATGAGAAATCAGCTTACAGGGGGTGTCTGAGTTAAATGAATTCTACTTCACAGTCATATATCTCTACTCCCTCGATACAGAGATACTTTACAAATAACAACATTATAATATACAAAATTCTGGGAATTTGTCAAGAGGAGCAGGTGTAATTAATAAACGTACCACAGAGCTGGCTTTATATCATCAATATGATTATAACAAAGGGATAAAATCAGCCCTGTGGTATCATCTGATGCTATTTGAGAAAAACCATCTTTTTAATTTGATCAAATTTTCTTTTCTCTTGAGTATAAACTCGGTAAACGTACACTCCGCTAGAATTATTATGAGCATCCCAAATAACCTGATGATAGCCAGCCGGTTTATTACCTTCAAATAAGTTAGCGACTTTTTGTCCTAGCATATTAAATATTTCAATTTTTATCCGCGCAGGTTCGGGAAGTCCAAAGGTGATTATTGTCTCGGGATTAAAAGGATTCGGATGATTTTGGAATAAAATGTATTTTTCAGGTATAATATTTCCAAAAACATCTTTTATAACTGTAGGAGCTTTTATTGATATTAATAATGTATCACTTATACTGGCTGTACTATCATCGGTTACAGTTATATATAATTCTGTATTTCCAAAATATCCTAATGAGGTCAATAAAACTTGACCTGTACTATCGGTAAAACTTATCAGTAAGGAATCAGTTTTTGTTTGAAAATTGTAAATCAAAAGAGAATCTGGAGTTTCCACATCAGATACATAAACCCAAATATTAAATTCGTAGCTAGAATCTATAAAACTTATGGAATCAGGAATTTTCTGAAATTCTGGTATGTCATTCACTGAGTTAACAGCAACAATTAAGGGTGATGATATAGTTAATTTCCCGAAATCAGTAACCAATAATCGCAGGGTATCAATACCAAACCAATTTTGTTCAGCTTTGAATACATTTGTATCATTTTTTGTAGTAACTGATACTTTTTCACCTTGAGTAATTTGATATACTAATAAACTATCTGTTGTTTTTTCATCATAAATATGTGGGTACCATAAGGAATTTATCACGATAATAGAGTCATCTTCATTAAAGGAAACAATTGGTAGATCACTAACAAATTCTGGTGCAATAGTGCGGCGCTGAGCGACGTGAGGAGAGAATATGTGATTAATTCATTTCGCTAACAACATTTTTTTAACCAACCTTTGCTCACCTGTTTTCAATGAATAGATATAGATTCCTGAAGCCACCTTTTTACCTATTTGATCTCTTCCATCCCATATATAGGTATGGAAACCTTCCTCAAGCCATCCATCAACCAGAGATTTTACTTCTTCACCTGTTATAGCATACACTTTTAACTCAACATATTCGCCTTTAGGCAAACCAAACTTAATATTCGTGTACGGATTGAATGGATTTGGATAATTACGTTCAAGTTTTAATTCATTAGGAACTAATCTAATAGTAGATCGTTTGAAGTTCTGAGATCCAGCAGGTGAACCAAAATAAGGCCCATCATCAATAACAACTGAATGAATATCTGTAGCAGTATTATAATCAGAATCAGTTACCTCACATTTTAGTGAAAAACTATAAGAATGCCCCCGTTGTATGCTACTATAACCCTCAAATTGAGTTAATTCGTACCATCTACCAACACTTGGTTTTCTCAGCTGAATTGGATCTCCCTTCATCATTAAATCTCCCTCATCATTACGTTCCCACCATCGGTAATTGATATATGTCCCACTACCACCTGATGGTTGAGCTATAAAAGTACCCATTTCATTGGGATCTAGAATTGTGGGCCCAGTGATATTAACTGACAAAGGAAGCGTTTGTCCCAATACCGTATAAGCAAATTGTACTTCGTTCGGTTCACAGGGATACCAACCATAAAACTGCCCCGAGGTTGTAGAAATATGATAAACATATGTTCTAAGTGTTGCACCTGTTGTGGTTACTGTTCCTGGAACTGGCTCACAATAAGAAATACTATAATTAATACCACTATAATTTGTTCCATAGTATCCATTTGTTCCAACAATTCGACCCCAAACCTCAGGTGGATCTACAAATACACGCCCAAAGGAGACATTTTTATGTACTTCATATCTATAACCTACATACTAAGTGTCAGTAGCTGGTCCGGGAAGATCGTAAAATTTCCAAACACCATCTACATAATTTACTTGTGACCCCCCAGAAGCACTAAGGTGATAGATCTTATTCGGAGAAGATATTAATTGTAAAGCATTATAGGCATTAACTCGTCCATAACCATATTTATTATCCCAACCTGGGGAACCTTTGTCTTCAGCTGATAACTCAATAACTCTCTCAATATCCCTATCTGATAATTCTGGTTTATATGATTTAAGTAACGCTGCAATTCCAGATACTATTGGAGCACTAAAAGAAGTTCCATTTATAACGCAGTGATCTTCATCATGATCAGAGTCGATTGTATATATTTCATAACCAGGAGCAGAGACATCAACAAAAGAACCATAGTTATAGCCCTCAACAAAATTTCCCCAGCGATTCGTAGCTGTAGTTGCTATCACCATATTATTAAAATGAAATGGATAACCAATAAAGGGAGGGGTTTCCTCATTATTCATTGCGCATGCTACTGGTATTCTACCTTGTGCAATTACATTATCTAAAACATCTTTGAGTCCCTGACTATAGTTCCTTGCATACCAACTCATATTGATAATATCAGCTCCTGCTGCTAATGCAGAATAAATATCCCCTATTGCGTTTGATAAGTCACTCTGCATATTATAAGGAATAATTGAAGAGTTCCAAGCTACACCAGCCATTAATTTATCATTATTTGTCTCTGCTCCAGCAACTCCAGAAACTTGTGTTCCATGAGAAGTGAACATTGTTGTTTCCCCTCCGTCAATCTTATCATCAATGTCATTGTGAGTAATGCGAACTCCATGATCAATAATTGCAATTTTAATCCCATCTCCCTTACTTAAATCCCAAGCTGAATCTATATCAATATCTTCATCTGATGATTGTTTAAGATACCATTGGTCTGCATTTTCATAGGCTGGATCATCCGGATCCACACCTGGGTACAAATATTGGTTGGGTTCAGCATAAAATACGTCTGGAATTCTACTGAGTTTTGTAACCATTGAATCAATATTAATCTTTAGCGAAAAAGTAATCTTAAACAATAATGAAAAATCTTCTAATTTCAAGACTGTTCCATCTGACAATATGCGAATTGTATCTCCTCGTATTGCAAAAGGTACTACTTTGAAAATTGAATCTACCTGTAAATCAGTAAATAGACTTTGCAATTTTTCTGAATTTATAGATATTTCGTTTATAGAAGCAATTAATCTATTCTGAGGAAAATTTATTACATCATAATTACACTACTAAAACCTCGCCGGGTACATATGTCTGAGCAAGGTTTATCGAAATTCCTATTAATAAATAGATTAACAAATTGACAACTTTCATAGTTTCTCCTCACATTTATTAATGATTTAACTAATACTTATTTGTTAATATGTTCACATATAAAACTATATTAATTTCATTTTATCCACCCCTTTACTTTTTATTATTTCGTTTTAAACAAGCAGACTGATTATAATAATCTATGTTGCACCATAGAATCTAAATACAAAATCCAAAGACTTCCATGCACATCTGGATCATTATCATCCCATGGTTCACCAGGAGAATAATTTCCCCATTTCCAAAATACAATCTTTTGTCCATTAGGAGACCAAGCGGGTTCTCTTCCCCCCTTTATTAGCATAGATTTATTGTTACCATCTACATCCATTATATAAATATCAACATTATCATGAAGATCCCATTTTTGCCATACTATTTTGTTACCATCAGGTGATATTCGGGGGTAGCTGTTCCACTCTGAGTTTGTTAATCTTATTGCGTTATTCCCAGTTGAATCCATTATAAAAATATCCGGATCTTCACGACCAGCATATCTTATATGTAAGATATTATAATTGGGCATCCAAAATGGTTGCCTCCATTCTCCAATGCCATGTTGACTTATATCTCTTTTATTTGATCCATCAGCGTCCATAATCCATATAACATTTGCACCCGAAGAATCTTTAAAATTAGAGTCATATACTATTTTTCTTCCATCAGAAGACCAATTAGGAGAATAATTGTTTCCATAATTAGTCAATTGTTGAATACTCCCTGTTTCAAAATTGTATATATAAATTTGATTACCAATATTTAAAACTAAATTCTGTCCATCTGAAGAAAAATCCGCCCCTCTACCCCTGGTAACTGGTTTTAATAATTTTGTATTGGGATTAACCAAAAATATTGATTCAGGATATACTTTATAAAAAGTGAAGGCAATAAATTCTCCATTAGGTAACCATACTGGTTCTTGGTACCATTGTGAAGGTTCTCCTGGAGGAATGATAATATCATTATCAGTTGCTTGTCTTTGACAATTCAAAATTAGATTTAGCAAGCAAAAAAGAAATAAAACTTTATAAAAATTCATACTTTATTCTAGTATTTTTTTCATGATTAATATAAAATAAGGCAATTATTATACCAATTCTTTGAAGGAAATTATCCAAGGCCATAATCTTAATATACTTAGAATTACTTAATACTATTTAGACAATATCACTTAACATACATTCACAAAATGTGAAGATTAGTTCATATTTGCATTTACAAAAAGTGAAGATTGGTTCACATTTGATTCTAAGCAAATTCATCTTCTGCATTTTCCATTTCTATTAATTGTATCATTTGTATAGAGCAAAAAATCAAATACATAAACCTGAGCCTACCATATAACTGTAGACAATCCAGACTATACTTTATACTGTTTGGAGGAAACAATCATGCAGCTTTCAGGAAGGAATTGGAGTCTATGAACTCAACTCCATAGTCGTATATTTCCACTCCCACGACAGAGATATGGTTCAAAAAGAACAATATAATATACGAAATTCTGGGAATTTGTCAAGGCTAAAAAAGGTGTAAAATTTGATTAACCAGATATTTCATTCATTTTAAAACGAATTAATATTCATTATATTATGCCATCTCCATCATAATATACTTAAAGTATTAAAGAGTAACAAAATCATACCATTACTTTACTTTTTTATAATCCCAAAACCTCCAACTCCAGCTCCTTTTTTTTATGTCTAGTATAATAATCGGTGAAGCAATTGAGACGACCAATATTCACTCGGTTTGTGGATTACTTGCCCACAAAATGATTATTTCAACAGCATCAATATATATACTTGTAGTATCCTGAAAGTCTAACATTGATTTACAGATTTGCTAAAAATCAAATGCTTTAATGTTCTCATCAATTTGATCCATATTTGTCATAGCTACTGGCATGGTACAGATATAGCTGTGGCGTAAAATCCATCTTAAAGCTTCTGAGTAAGAAGGTGCTGTTTTACCATCTGGAGAATAGGGACCGGCCGAACAGGTTTTCATAGCCACAATAGCAATCCCATTTTTCTCAGCAATCTGCATTTGCTCTTCTGCTGCCAGTTGATCCCATTCCTGATAAAATCCTCCACGATAATGTTTATATGACCCAGCATGATTATAAGGAATCATAATAACATCATGAAATTTACTTGCATTATTCGCCTTCAGTAATTCCACATGATTGATATGGGACGAAAAACCACAAGCTCTTATTTTCCCTGATTTTTTTGCACTTTCAAAAAACTCGAAAACCTTTTCATGATGGATATAATCAACCGTATTAGCATCATGAAGCAGTAATACATCAAGGTAATCAGTTTGCAGTGCTTTTAAACTGTCATTTAAAGATTTCTCCATATCCCGCTGCATTCGCTTTGAAGTTGCCGTTGAAGATAAATCCTCGTTTTCTCTAAATCTTAGCCGCATTTTTGATTGTATTACAACTTTATCACGGAATCCCTTTATAACTTTGCCGATCATAACTTCATTCTGACCATTGGCATAAGATCTTCCGGTATCGAGAAAACTCAATCCCTTATCTATCGCATAGCGTAACAGTGATGGTTCTTTCGTCCTGGTGGCGCCAAAGCCAATATCCGATACTTTTATACCAGTTTTCCCCAGCGTTCGTGTATGGGAAGAACTGAGTAAATTTGTAAATGTGGTAAATCCTAAAGCCAGAGCACCAAATGAAGTTTTAATAAATTCTTTTCTCTTCATAAATCCCATCCTCAGTATGGATACAATTTCATGGATTCAGTAAATGATAATATGATTAGTGCTTTTACTCCGAAAATATTTATAGTAACATATTATTTATATTAGACTTAGTAAAACTGTCATTTCGAGCGAAGTCCCGGTTGACAGGGACGAAGCCGAGAAATCTTTATAAGTTCAATAGATTCCTCCACTTCGCTCACTTCATTCGCTTCGGTCGGAATGACATTTAAATCATATTTTTTCGGAGGAAAGTAAACAATCATAAATAATAATTTTCATTTTTGTATTTTCTAGATATTCTTAAGCGCATGTTATATTTCTTATACGTTCTTCCAGAATAGAACATGCTATTCTACCCAAAAACTAGTTTCCAAATGCTGGGCTGCTCCCAATTGAACACTCCTTTCTACTGGTAATGAACCGCCCAGGTAAACCTTAAATTCTCCAGGCTCCAGTATACTCTCTCCATTTTCATCATAATATGAAAGCATCGACGGTTTCACCGTAAACTTCACCATTTTACTTTCACCAGGTTTTAGTTGAATCCTATGAAAGTCTTTTAATGAGAATAGAGGTACATCTAATGATGCTTCGATATCTTTTATATACAGTTGAACGACCTCTTCACCGGCTACATTTCCGACATTAGTTACCTTTGCTTCAACCTCTAATTCTTGATCAGCTGTAATTTTAGAAAGGTTAATCTTTATATCAGTGTATTTGAATTTGGTATAACTGAGACCAAATCCAAAGGGAAAGAGTGGATCTTCTGTCATATATCTATAAGTTCTGTTCTTCATACTGTAGTCATCATATGGAGGCAGCTGATCAGTAGAATACGGAAAAGTTACCGGTAATTTTCCGGAAGGGACAGCATCACCGAAAATAACATCGGCAACTGCATTTCCACCTTCTTGACCCGGATACCACACAAAAAGAACCGCATCGGCCAGCTCAAATATTTCTGGAATGGCAATCGGACTTCCCCCGGTAAGAACCACAATGAGGGGACGTTTTTTATTTTCCCTTAATAATTTAATATACTGAATCTGATTTTCCGGCAATCCTATTGACACCCGATCACTTCTGTAAGGTGAGGCAATAGACTCTCCTTCTTCTCCTTCTAATAATGTACTCAGTCCGATAACAGCAATGGTTGCATCAGACCGAATTGCGCCTCTAACGGCATACCCAATTTTATTAATATTATCCCGATCGAGTAAAAATCCTTGCCGATATTCCAAGACAGTCCCCAAGGCGACTTTTTTAGTTATACCTTCCACGATCGTTACCATCTCTTCGCTTAAGCCATGATAGTTTCCAAGAAGCACATCTACGCTTGATGCATTTGGCCCTATAATAAAAAGTTTTTTAATATTCTTTTTCAATGGTAGCACATTATTATTCTTTAGGAGTACAATTGATTTTATGGCTGCTTCTCTGGCCAGCACTCGGTGATCCTTAGAGTTCACGATAGATTCTTCAATTTTGTTAAAGGGTACAGCGTCGGGGGGATCAAATAATCCCAGTCTAAATCGAGTTTTAAGAAGTTGCCTGAGGTTATCATCAATATCTTTCTCTGAGATAAGTCCAGTTTTAACTGCCTCAACCAAGTTCTCATATGCTTTACCGCAATTGAGGTTTACACCGTTTTTCAAGGACAAAGCGACAGACCCGCTTACATTGGATGTTACTTTATGTCCCTCATGAAAGTCATTGATTGCTCCGCAATCTGATACCAGATAACCATCAAACTGCCAGTCATTTCTTAAAATATCTTTGAGTAAGAAATGACTCCCACAGCAGGGTTCATTATAGGTCCGGTTATAGGCACACATAACACCTTCCACCTTTGCTTCTATAACCAGAGCTTTAAAAGCTGGTAAATAGGTGTTATAGAAATCTATTTGGGGGGGAATTACATTAAAACTGTGACGCAATCCTTCTGGCCCAGAATGAACGACATAATGTTTGGCGCAGGCAGCTGCCTTTATATATTTTGGATGATCACCTTGCAATCCCTTAACAAACGCAATTCCTAAACGCCCGGTAAGGTAAGGATCTTCTCCATAAGTTTCCATTCCTCTTCCCCAGCGAGGATCCCTGAATATATTAATATTTGGCGTCCAGAAAGTCAGACCAGTATATCGTGCTTCGGTATTATCCATTTTAACAGCCGCATTATACTTAACTCTTGCTTCCCTGGCTATTACCTCGGCAATTCTAAAAATAAGTTGATCATCAAAAGTGGCTGCAAGGCCAATTGGTTGGGGAAATACTGTAGCTCGTCCAAATCTAGCCACACCGTGAAGACATTCACTCCACCAGTTATAAGCAGGAACGTGTAGTCTGGGTATTGCCGGACTCTGATATAAGAGTTGAGAGGCTTTTTCTTCCAAGGTCATCTCGGAAATAAGATATTCAATTCTATCAGATACCGACTTGGTAGTATCAAAAGCCGGATTTACCTGGGCAACTAATTTACCGAAAAGAACCAGAAGACATATAAAAAGCATATGACACATCCTGAAAACATAGATTTTCTTTGACATGTGGCAGTTCCTTTCCTATTGATGTCAGATATAATCTTTAAAACGAAGCGATTCGTCAATTTTATAATTAATTATTTTGATTATTGCCTTAACTTGTTTCGAAATCTATCATTTATCTTTAAGATGCTGATCCCGGCTAGCTGGTTGTTGCGGAATGGTCATTGAAGATTAGATTTCTCCTCAAATTCGGATTTCATCCTCATTTTCGTTCGAAATGACACACTATTATAGTCATTTCGAGTAATCCCGCACTCAATGCCGCTATAAGTCTTTATAAACATCTTGAAGGATATATTGAGTGCGGGAGAGCCGAAAAATCTTAATACTGCAACAGCCTGCAAACCGAAATAGTATGAGAAATCTCCTTATTTGTCTGTTTTTTATTGGGAACTTTCAATTTTGTACATCATTTGAAAGTTATTTAGTCATACAACGATTAATGTAACTTTTATGGGAAATATTTTACCAGGTTATTTATTAGAATAATCAGGTACTTATGGGATAACTATGCACAAATTAATAGGGTCCACGAATGTGAACCTTGACTTCTTTTTCATAAAAATTTGTTAGTTGGTGATGAAGTTCAACATTTAAAGGTAGTAAATCAGAAATGGCCGCATTCTGTCGCACCTGTTCCGGCCGACTTGCTCCCGGGATAATCACCGAAACCGCTCGAAAATCCAGAATCCATCTAATAGCCATCTCAGTTAAAGTCATTCCACCGGGAACCATTTCCTGTAACTTCCGAGACAGTTCTACTCCTTTGATAAAGGGTAAACCGGCAAAGGTTTCTCCAACATTAAAGAATTTCCCATCCCGATTATAGTGCCGATGATCATTGGATGCAAAAGTAGAATTCCTGGATAATTTTCCGGTAAGTAAACCACTGGCCAGCGGTAGACGCACAATAATTCCAACCTTTTTCTCATCAGCTTTCTGAAGTACTTTTTCGGTTGGTTTTTGGCGAAAAATATTGAAAATAATCTGCAGGGAACATAATTCATCCTGTTCCATACATAAAATTGCTTCATCCATAGACTCCACACTGGCGCCAAAATCTTTGATTAAACCTTCTCTCCTAAACTTTCTCAACCATTCAAATACTTCACCATCTTCCATGATTTCAAAAGGAATACAATGTAGTTGGATCAGGTCTAACCTCTCCAGAGACAACCTCTGTAAAGAGGCTTCTATACACTTCCTTACACCCGCTTCAGTATATCGGTCGGGATATAAACTGCCATCTCGTCCCACTTTCGAAGCAATAAAAACATCGGATTGATGCTTCTTAAAAAAATTGCCTATAATCGTTTCACTACGACCACCTCCATATACATCAGCGGTATCAAAGAAATTTACTCCATTTTCAAGCGCACTCTCTAAAATTTCTTCAGCAGTTTTTTCTGATACGTCTCCCCAATCGCCACCAATTTGCCAGCAACCCAGACCGATTTCAGATGTTTTAAATCCTGTTTTACCGAAGAACCTGTATTGCATGATAACCCTCTCCAATAAGGTCAAAATAGTTTAATATATTGGCAGAAATTTTTCTAATTCTCCAATCCAATTCTGTATATGTGGGTCTTCGATTGGAATCGGGGCTACATATCGTCCAATAGGATATTTGAGCTTTTTTAAAGAATTATTCAAGTCAAATTACCCTTCATTATAAAGAGACTCCTAAAAAATTCATTTAATCAATTCCTCATCGTTCATATTTTTCTGTTGAATATCAGATGGATTGATTCTTGTGAAAAGGTTAAGAATTAAAGGATTGACAATGAGAACAAAAAAACATATAACTTATTTCAAACATTAACAGTCTGTTTCGGAACTTCGTTATTTTCAGCATGAGCAGCAATCCGCTTCAATCCTTTATTTGCCTCAACCACTAGCACCACGGCAATCCCAAACAGGAGGATTGAGAGAATTACCAGTGGTATATTTTTTGTAATAAAATTCTTATGTATCAAAAAACCCAGGGCCGTTAATGTTACTAAAAACATAAAATACATTGGATACTTCACAAAATTATTATTTTTTTGCAATTCTGCAAGCCATACTGTTATGGCCAGCAGAGCAAGTGAAGCTAATAATTGGTTGGCTGATCCAAAAAGGGGCCATAATGTATTGCTGGTTCCTGAAAAAGTTAATAACATTGCCACCACTACAGTTACCAATGTTCCGATATAACGATTGTTGCTCAACATTGTCTGTTTTTCCTTACTTTCAAAAAATTCCTGAAAGGCAAATCGGCCTAAACGGGTAGCTGTATCGAGAGTAGTCAAGGCAAAAGCAGATATTGCCAAGGCAGCAAATGTAATCGCTGCCTCTATTGGAATCCCTAATTTTGAAATAAAACCACCCACTCCTGCAGAGAAGATTCCAATGGGCCCACCTCCTTCTGCTTTTATCAATTCATTGTAGTCACTCTGTATAATGGTGATAGCAGTAATAAGAGCTACTACTGCTAATACTGCTTCAATAAGCATACTTCCATAACCGATTGGTTTGGCATCAGTTTCTTTGTTCAACTGTTTGGCAGTGGTACCTGCTGAGACCAGTGAATGAAAACCTGATATGGCTCCACAAGCAACCGTTACAAATAAAATAGGAAATAGATAACCCAGATCGGTTTGAAATCCAGTAAAAGCGGGAAAGGAAATTTGTGGATTGGCAAATATAATTCCGATTACCCCGCCAATGAGTATAAGATAAAGAAGGAATGAGTTTAAATAATCCCTTGGTTGTAATAAGATCCAAACTGGTGTAACAGCTGCAATAAAAATATATATGAATAAAATTACCACCCAGAAATTATAAGATTGAACGATTGGAAAATAAACTCCTAAAACCACACAGCCAAGAAGCAGTACAATACCGATAACCGAATTTAACCAGAGTGAAATTTTATATCGGTACATGCTTATGCCAAAAAGAATTGCCAGAATAATGAATAATCCCGAAGAGGTTACAGTAGCTGGTTCTTTAACAAAGACACTGGCAACTGCTTTAGCAAACACCGCGATAACCAGAACCAATACTGACCAGGTAAAAATTAGAAAAAGTTTCTTACCTGCTTTTCCAATATGATCTTCGATCACCACCAGAATCCACAGAAAGACGGGAATCCAACCAAACATTGCCGCGTAAATTGGTCCGAGTATCGGACCGGCACCGGCTATGGAGGAGAAATGATGACCCAATAGAACAGCTTTTTTTGTTGGTACATAATCTACTCCATCTTCTTTGGTATAAGCAGGAGTATTTCGGTTAGGATCTACTCCTAAACTGCGGGAGAGAAATCGACCATAAAAAATATATCCAATAAACAATATAATGATTGATACAATCATTAATATTGTGGCAGACATTTTTACATCTCCTAATTCATTCTCAGCTAAAGATTAAATATGATCAATATAGCACCAACATTATTAAAAATCCCAATAAAAATATTACAAATTTACTCATTATTTAACAAAATTATATTCATGATTCCTGATTAGATGTATTTAAGCAAATCTTGAAAATAATTTATTTTGAAGTTTATATTTCTCGGTATTTCCAATTATTCCACCCTTTTCACTCACACCTGACTCAGCCTTAACATAAAATTGTAATCGGAAATCGATTCAGGAAATATTGTATTGTATTTAGAAAAAAGCGACTCCGGATTGTTACAGGAATCGCTCCCTTTTTTGTGCAATACTATCTAATAGTACATTAAAAGGATCTATAAATTTTTGAATACCCTCATCCTCCAGACGTTTGGTTACATAATTCATGCTGATACCCAATTTTTCAACCATTTCAAAACTTTTGCGAGCCTTTTCAATGTCCCTTTCTACGGCATCCTCCACAATTTTGCCATGATCGGCAAAGGCTTCTATGGTATCATCAGGCATGGTATTCACCGTATTTTTACCGATTAAAGGTTCTACATAACAAGCATCATAATAATCAGGATTTTTGGTACTGGTGCTAGCCCACAACGGTCGCTGAACACGAGCGTTTTTTTGAGCCAGGTTTTCCCATTTAACACCACTGAAAATTTTCTTATAGCTTTGATAGGCTAATTTTCCACTCGCAACAGCTAATTTTCCTAAAAGAGATTTTGCCTGCTGAGTAGTATTATGATCTTTTCCAGGAAGTATTCGATGATATAAAAGTTGATCAACCAAAACATCAATCCGGCTGACAAAGAAACTTGCAACTGAAGCAACGCTATTAACTTCTTTCTTTTCCGCCACCCGCCTTTCCAGCGCCCTTATATAAGCCTTTGCAACAGCTTCGTAATTCTGAATCGAGAATAAAAGTGTAACATTAACATTGATACCTTCATATATCATTTGTTCTATGGCGGGCACACCTTCAACAGTTCCCGGGATTTTTATCATGCAATTAGGTCGATTCACTGCTTTAAACAATCGGCGGGCTTCTTCCATAGTTTCCAGAGTATGTCTGGCCAGGTAAGGAGAAACTTCTAAGCTGACATAACCATCTAAGCCATTGGATTGTTTATAAACTGAACCAAGGATATCACAGGCATCCTGCACATCCTTTACTACCAAAGCCTGATATATTTCAGCAACCGATTTCCCGTTCCTCACCAACATTTCGATCTGGGTATCATAATCAGAACTTTTACTTATTGCATTATTAAAAATAGTTGGATTGGAAGTTACTCCGCGGAGACCTTGCTCAATAACCCTTTTTTTGAGCATCCCATTCGTGATCATTTTGCGAGAAAGGTTATCCAGCCAGAAACTTTGACCATACTCGATCAATTTCAATAAGGGATTCATACATTCTCCTAAATTTATTTTATATCAGGCATTTTGCTTTCCTGACTACATTTTCGACTGTTAAGCCATATTTCTCAAAACTTATTTTATAGGGTGCACTTGCTCCAAATTTGTTAATTCCTATTATCGTTCCATCCTGACCGATCCATTCCATCCATCCCTGTGTTGACCCGGCTTCAACAGCGACTCGAGCTTTTACCTCAGAGGGTAAGACTTTACTCTGATATTCCGCTGACTGTTCGCGAAACAGCTCCCAGCTAGGAAAGCTGACACATCGGGCGTCCACTCCTTCCTTTACCAGTTCCTGTTGTGCTTGCAAGATAATATCCACTTCTGACCCGGAGGCAAGCAAGATGACATCAGGTTTTTCACCTTTCTCCTTTGAAATAATATAAGCGCCATTGAGTACTCCTGTTGCAGATTCAAACTGATTTCTATCGAAAATTGGTATTTTTTGACGAGATAACACCAGCATGGTTGGTCCATTTTTTCTTTTTATGGCAGCTCTCCAGGCATAGGCCGTTTCGTTTGCATCAGCCGGGCGGATGATGGTCAGGTTTGGCATAGCCCTTAATGATGCCAGGTGCTCTACCGGTTGATGTGTCGGTCCATCTTCCCCTAATCCGATAGAATCATGAGTCATCACATAAATCACAGGTAATTTCATCATGGCTGCCAATCGGATGGAGGGACGAGCGTAATCAGTGAAAACAAAAAAAGTGGCGGTGTAGGGGATGAGACCACCATGTAAGGCAATTCCATTAGAAGCGCCGCACATCACATGTTCTCTTACTCCCCAGGCAATATTACGATTCTGATACTGATCTTTTGCAAAATATCCTGAATTTTTAATCAATGTATTGGTGGACGGTGATAGATCAGCACTTCCTCCAATTAACCAGGGTACCTTATCTGCAAAAGCATTGATGACCTTACCAGAGGCCTGCCTGGTAGCAAGTGCACCTTCTTTCGCTTGAAATACTGGAATATTTTTATCCCAATCTCTGTTTAATTTGCCTCGTAGGGAGTTTTCAAACTGCTCTGCAAGTGCCGGATAAGCTTTTTTATAGGAATTAAATTTCCTCTGCCACTCATTTTCCAATTCTTTACCTTTATTTACCATTTCTCTCATGTGTTTCAAAGCTTTGTCCGGAACCAGGAAGTGTTCATTTTCTGGCCAACCATAAAACTTTTTTGTCAATTTCACCTCATCTTCACCCAGAGGAGATCCGTGAGCTTCAGAGGTGTCTTGCATGTTAGGCGATCCATATGCGATATGAGAACGAATGATAATTAAAGATGGTCTCCCCTTGATTGACTGTGCCACAGAAATTGCCTCTGAAATCGCTTCTAAATCATTAGCATTTTCACCAATGTTGAGAACATGCCAGTTATAACTTTCAAAACGTTTTACCACATTATCAGTATAAGTAAGTTCTGTAGGGCCCTCGATACTTATATGATTATCATCATAAAAATAAATGAGTTTACCCAGACCGAGATGACCTGCTAAAGAAGCTGCTTCATGTGAAGCACCCTCCATTAAATCTCCATCTCCACAAAAAACATAAGTGTAGTGATCAATAATTTCATGCCCAGGGCGATTATAAACAGATGCAAGATGGGCTTCTGCCATCGCGAATCCTAAGGCATTCATGATACCCTGTCCCAGAGGACCCGTAGTCGTTTCAACTCCGGATGTATGTCCATATTCCGGATGACCTGGTGTTTTACTTTCCCATTGCCGGAAATTTTTTATCTCATCCAGCGAAAGATCATAACCGGTTAAATAAAGCATTGAATAGAGTAACATAGAGGCATGACCGTTGGAAAGCACAAAACGATCCCGATTTATCCATGTTGGGTTTTGGGGATTATGGCGCATAAATCGTTTCCAAACAACATAAGCCAAGGGTGATAAAGCCATGGGGGCACCTGGATGACCCGAATTCGCCTTCTGAATCGCATCCATTGATAAGGTACGGATAGTATTGATTGACAATTCCTCAATAGGCATTTCATTTAACCGATGCATTGCTCTTATCCTTAATTTTTACAGTTTATTTAGCTGCAAAATTCTATTCTTATAATAGAAAAAATTTATTCAGTTTCATGATTTCTTATTTTGTTATTTATAATTGTTTACTTTACTCCGAAAAAACGATTTAAAAGTCATTCCTGCATATGTTAAGTAATTCGAAAAAAAAGATGCAGTCATCTCGACCGGAGTTCCGGCCTGCCGGGACGGAGCGGAGAGATCTTAATAAATAGATTTCTCGGTTCTCCCGCACTCAATAGACCTATCAAAACATTTTGGAAGATTTATACAGGCATTGAGTGCGGGATCACTCGAAATGACAGTTTCGCTAAATATAATATAAACAATATGTTACCATAATATTTTCAGACCTAAAGCAATAATTATATTATTTTTTAATGAAGCCAATAAAATAAATGCTAATTATAGGGCATTATTTTAATTCATCAAAGAAAAAAAATTTACGACTCATTCACTTCATAGAACTAGCCAGTGAAATATAAATACGCCCCCAGAATAAGGATCAAAACCAGTGCCGAAGCAACCACATCTCCTGCGGACCAACTGGCACGTGATTCTTTTTTGTGTTCCAGGGTAACGGTTCCATAAGTTAGACCGCTGATTTTTTCATACGAAGGTTCTTTTGTCATATAGCTAACAATAATCATAATTCCAATGCACACAATAAATATGAACAGACTATAATATTGGAAAAAAATGTTGTTCATAATCCATAAAAACGAGCCTTCTTGATATGAAAAATCTTGTAAAAGTTTGACCGGTGTATCTATTGCCAATCGAATTAATCCTAAGGCGAATCCGGTAAGAAGCGCAGCCAGACACCCTTTGGCATTCAATCTTTTAAAAAATACCCCCAGGAAAAAAACGACAAAAATTGGTGGTGCCAAATAAGCCTGAACTCCCTGGAGATAATCGTATAATCCCTTCCCTCCTTTAATAACTGGAATCCAGAATAAACCAATCACAACCATTACAGTGGTGGCCACCCTTCCCATCCATACCAATTGATGCTGGGTTACCTTGGGTCGTAATCTGGAATAGAAATCCATGGTAAATAAGGTGGAAGAGGCATTAAACACACCGGCAAGCGAGCTCATTAAGGCAGCTAAAAGACCCGCAACCACCAAACCTCTTACTCCCACCGGTAAAACATATGCTACTAATAGGGGAAATGCTTTCTGAGCATTATCTCGTACCAATTGTCCATTGATATCTAATAACTCGGTTTGAATAGCGGCAATCCGCCCGCTTTCGGCCAATGCAAAGCAAATCATTCCCGGTATAATAAATATAAATACTGGTAAAAGTTTCAGGAATGCAGCTGCAATTGTGCCTCTTCTGGCTTGCCGTTCACCAGGTGCTCCTAAGGCCCGTTGAACGATATATTGATCGGTACACCAATACCATAGTCCTACAATTGGTGCACAGAAAAGCATACCTAGCCATGGATAATTATCATTAAAATACCAGGCCATACGGCCAGCTTCTCTTACCGGAACCCAGGTAGATTCAACACCTTCCGGTACCATTGGTTTCCATAGATTGAACATATCTGAGTCAAGAATCGCCCGAAGCTCTCCCCAACCACCCAGAGCTTTTAAACCAAAGAAGGTAACTAACACAGAACCAAGTACCAAGATTACAGTTTGCATGGTTTCTGTATATGCGACTGCTCGTAAACCACCTAAAATTGTATAAATTCCGGTTAAAACAACCACCAAAACAGATCCAATCCAGAAACTATCTAAACCTAAGAAATTAATATCCGGCAATAAAACACTAAAAACGATCCCACCTGCAAATATTCCGACCGCTATTTTAGTTAGTATATAAGCAACCAATGAAATCAGCGAAAGCACTGTACGAGCCGTAGGTGAAAAACGTTTTTCCAAAAACTCGGGCATCGTAAATACTTTCGAACGCATATAAAAGGGGACCAACACCCATCCAAGTACTAATAGGCACCAGGCATGCAACTCATAGTGAGCCATGGCAACGCCATCGGTTGCACCCGAACCAGCCAAACCCACCAGGTGTTCCGAACCGATATTCGAAGCGAAAATAGATGCTCCAACAATAAACCAGCCCAGATGTCGCCCTGCCAAAAAATAATCAGTTGAAGTATCTTGTCTCTGTTTTATTACCCACCACGCCAGTGCTAAAATTATCAAAAAGTAAACAGCAATGATAATCCAATCGAGAGTTTGAAGTGTAGTCATCGTCTCATCCTTTCCTAAATAATAAAGTTGTTTTCTTAAGATTATTTCTATTTATTGTTTGGTTATTTTGCACAATCCAGTATCTAACCGTTATGATTGTATACCATAATTATTTACAAAATCTTTATTTTCATTTACGGTTAGAGATATCTTATTTAGCAATACTACTATTAGTTTTTCAATACTTAATTTAAATTTATAGTCTACGATTTATCAGCCGGATTCAAATGTCTCGAATATTTATTCTCCGTTCCCGCTATACCCGATCAACACCCTACCAGCACTTTTATATGTGCCGAAACAGAAGTGGGCAGGGATTCAGGGTGGTATCCACCCTCTAGAAAAGAGGCAACTCGTCCTTCACATGTCTCAGCAGCAAGTTGGCAAATCCGACTGGTCAGGCGTGTAAAATCTTCTTCCTGCAGTGGAAGGCCTCCCAGCGGATCCTCTAAATGTGCATCAAACCCAGCTGAGATCAGGATAAAATCAGGATCAAATTTATGAGTTTCATGCATACCAGCTTCAAAAGCATCATTATATGATTTCAGAGAACAACCATAACTCAGGGGAAAATTGATTGTTGTGCCATAGCCTTCGCCTTCTCCCTTTTCATCATTCCTGCCGGTTCCCGGATAATGAGGATAAAGATGAGTGGACATATAAAAAACAGAGGGATCATGATAAAATATATCCTGGGTACCATTACCATGATGCACATCCCAATCGATAATTGCCACTTTTTTTATATCATAATGTTTTTGTAGATAACGGGCGGCCACCGCAATATTATTGAACAGACAAAAACCCATGGAGCGAGAAGCTGTGGCGTGATGACCAGGTGGCCGAATGAGGGCGATACCATTATTAATATTTCCTAATGCAATTTCGGATACCAGTTTAATACCGCTACCTGCCGCATATTTCGCAATCCGGTAGGAATTAGCAGAGACATATGTGTCAGGATCCAGCCAGGTGGGTGCCTGTAATACTGCTTCCCTTACTCTTTGAATCATATGCTGACTATGTACCAGCAGCAGATCTTCCTCCGAAGCTTCCTCTGTTGTCAAGTGCAATAATTTTTTCAGTGTCCCTTCTCTCTTTAGGAATTGCATGATCGCTTTTAGTCTGTCGGGAGATTCAATATGACCGGGAGCATAATGATCCAAGAATAAATCATCGTATACATAGCCAGTTGACATCAGATGTTCCTGTAATTTCTGGACTGGTAAATAATAAACAATATTCACTAAAAATATCAAGCAAAAAAAGAGAGGGAAATAGAAACTACCTGAAGATAGCAAGATACAAAATGAAAAAAACAATATGAGATATATGTTTTAGTATCTAAAATTAAGCATATACTAATTAATTTTGGGCATTTTAGACACTTTATGAATTCTAGATCCTTGTTCTGTTAGATGAAAGTTTGTAAAATAGAAAAATTTCAAACGAAGGAGAGAAAAAATGAAATATCGACAACTGGGCAGAACTGGGTTGAAAGTTTCCGAAATCGGTTTTGGTGCCTGGGCTATTGGCAGTGATTGGGGACCACAAAAAGAGCAGGACTCTATTGATGCATTGCACCAGGCGATCGATCTGGGGGTGAATTTTATTGATACTGCCGCCGGATACGGTAAGGGAAAGAGTGAAAAAATCATTGCCCATGTGTTGAAAGAACGTAAAGAAAAAGTCTATGTCGCCACCAAAATACCACCTGAACGAGGACCATGGCCACCTACCCCTTATTGCATCGCCGAACATCGATATTCAGAGTCCTATATGAGAAGGAGTATTGAAGAACGCCTGCGCAATCTGGAAACTGACTGCATCGATATATTACAGTTACACACCTGGACCAGGGCCTGGAACAAGAATCCCACTCCATTCGATATATTAAAAAAATTGCAATCCGAAGGGAAAATCAGTTACATTGGATTATCAACCCCCGAGCATGATCAGAATTGTGTAATCGACCTGATGCGTCGCAGTTACCTGGATACCGTGCAGGTAATTTATAATATATTTGAGCAAGAACCGGCCGCGGAACTGCTACCAACTGCGCTGGACCATAATGTTGGTATCATCATTCGGGTGGTTTTTGATGAAGGTATTCTTACCGGGAAATATGATGTAACCAGCAAATTTCCGGAAGGCGATTTCAGAAACCGCTATTTTGAGGGGGATCGTTTGGCAAGGGTGATCCGGCGTGTAGATAAAATCAGACAAGAAATAAAAGATAGTGATTTTACTTTACCACAAGTGGCTTTGAAATTTGCTTTAGCCCATCCGGCAGTCAGCACTGTAATTCCTGGAATCAGAAATAAAAAACATGCTGTGATGAACACTGCCGTCTCTGGAATGAAAGATTTACCGGAAGAACTGCTTTTAAGGCTTCGCAGACATGCCTGGCACCGGGCATTTTGGTATGCTGGCAAATAAGAAACAGGTGAGAGGAAATATTTAATAAATAATAGCCAAAGAAAAAAGGTAAAAGGTTAAGATTCAGGGTGTCAATGATTAATAATATATTTTATCGGTATCCGGTCTTTGGTAATTTTATCCCGCAATAAATTGCCATCTACATACTCCATAGCAATATAAATCCTTTTCTTATAGTCATCGATTTCATAGATGGGGACGATATTAGGATGATTGAGCACAGCAGCGGCTTGGGCTTCCTGCTCAAATCATTCGATAGCCTCTTTATCAGTAGTTAAATACAACGGAAGGAATTTTAAAGCAACACTCCTTTTGAGTTTGGTGTCCTCGGCTCTGAATACTATACCTATACTGACTTTGCCAAGTTTCTCAATAATCTTATAATGGTAAATTATTTTTCCTATCATCGCTAGTCTTATTTTCTTCAAGAAAGATAAAACACCACCTCCATGTCCTCCTCTACCATCGCGACTTCCGGTGCGATGCCGATTCATTAGCAGCCCTAGCTTTATCAAAAACGTTTATGTAACCATACATTACAAAATGTTACGTTCAATATAAAAAACACTTTAAGTGCGGATTACCTGAAGGACATGTCTAAATTACTGCTAAAAAACAGATAAGATAATTATAGAGATTGGGTGAAAGCCTTCATCAACTCATCCATATTTATAGTTGCTACACCACAGGATGAATCGGATATGGCAAACGGTATAACGAGCTCATTATTATGAATCAATCCGCCACAGGAATAAACAATATTGGGAACATAACCTTCCCGTTCTGAGGCCAGGGGCATGAGCAGTGGTTCGGGTAATTGAGCTAGAATCCTTGATGGGTCTTTCAAGTCTAATAATTCGGCTCCAATACAATAAGTACGCATTGGTCCTACACCATGTGTTAAAAGTAACCAACCTTCACTTGTTTCTATCGGCGAGCCACAATTTCCTATCTGAAAAAACTCCCATGTATGTTTGGGTGTTTGAATTTGTTGGGCTTCATCCCAAAAATTAAGAAAATCCGATTTCATTAAATACAGATTTTCTCCATCAATACGGGATATCATAACATATTTACCATTTATTTTTCTCGGAAATAAGGCCATTCCTTTGTCTTTGACCGCAGCCCCACTCAGGGGATAAAAATAAAACGATAAAAAATCTGTCGTTTTTAGCAACATAGGTATTATTTCAAATCCATTGTATGCTGTGTAGGTTGCATAATAAGCAACTTTCCCATTATCATCACAAAAGCGTACAAATCGCGCATCTTCCAATCCTTTAATCGCCTCTTTGGACACGGGGAAAAGAACACGTTGGGATATATGCGATTCAGGCCGAAAACACCTCTCATGATGGGATCGCGCCAGAAAGTAGATCAAATTGATTACATCTCTGCCTGTTCGAGAAAGATGAATTTCCCTTTTTACAGCTTCGAGTGTATCTTGAAGTTCCTCAAATGTAAATTTTAATGGTAATCTATTAAAAATATTTTTTATGATATCATTTTCCAGTTGCAATTCTTTGAGTTTTCTTAGAAAGAATTTTTTTTCATAAATCGTTTT
>SMTZ1_10006688_pt1 | contig 21909 bp, 19 predicted proteins | sample DeeMarSWOR136_30_FD_25667 | JGI IMG/M metagenome (IMG submission 25667) | reverse complement strand
GGAAAAAATGCAATCTGCAGATAACTATGATCAGTTAATAAACATTGTAAATAGCTACAAAATGGAATGGGGTAGATTTCCATTTCTAACGCTGTTGCTAGCATTGATCCAGAGGTTTCTTAAGATCACTCATAATCTCAATCAACTTCGTCCTATAAGAAGGGATGCTTTCATAATGAGTTGGGGTTTTGGGGCTAAATTAAATCCTTTTAAAGAAAACAAATTCAAGCTCTTAGTACCAATTAAATTATGGTATTATACAGGACGAGGACCATTATATATTAACAGTAGGACACTTATAGTAGATCCATGTCCATTTAGTATCAAGTCCCTCACAGGACGGCAAATTGGTTGTATGAGAAACTTTGTGGGAATTTATTTTTATAGACACAACACTTTGACTGATAAAACTTATACTTTTATGCTCGGGCGTTCTGGCACGGTACGTGGCTTTGATCTTTCTCCATTCAATGTATGGAATCAATAAAAAATTGATTTTTCTTCAATTTTTTAATTTTCAAATTTCACATTTAAATATTGTTTTTATAAATAATTAGGGAAAGAACCTTATAAAACACACTTTTTATCATTATAGAAAATTATATATATATTCAGAATAATATACAATATCAATAATTGGAAAATATATTTATTATGAGGGAAAAAAATGTTAAAAAGAAAACCATTGCTTGCCGTCGCAGTGATACTTCTTTTCTTAGGACTATCATGTAGTCCTATTACTGCAAAAGTTAGTTTGAAAGAAGATTTTGAGTTTGGATTAATAGGAGAAGATGGAAAAATTTCATTTGAGACTATAAAACTCTCTGCAGAAAGAATTAGGGAAGTTGGAAAAAATGCAATCTGCAGATAACTATGATCAGTTAATAAACATTGTAAATAGCTACAAAATGGAATGGGGTAGATTTCCATTTCTAACGCTGCTGCTAGCATTGATCCAGAGGTTTCTTAAGATCACTCATAATCTCAATCAACTTCGTCCATTAAGACGTGATGCTTTTATCATGGGTTGGGGATTTGGACAGAAATTCAATCCATTTAAAGAAAATAAAATAAAATTATTAGTCCCTATAAAATTATGGTACTATACTGGACGAGGACCATTATATATTAACAGTAGAACACTTATAGTAGATCCCTATCCATTTAGCATTAAATCCCTTACAGGTCGACAAGTTGGATATATGCGAAACTTTGTCGGCATTTATATATATCGACATAACACTTTAACCGATAAAACATATTCCTTCATGTTAGGGCGTGCTGGTTCAGTAAGAGGTTTTGATTTATCTCCTTTTAACGTTTGGAGGCAATAAACAGATAAAAAATATTCAATCGATTTCTCTTTTTTTATATTTAATTAAAACCGATAGAATTTTTAATATAAAAATTATTACAAATTATTATTTCAAAATACCGTCATTATTATAAACACAATTTACATTCTTCCACATAGAGGATTATATTCGGGGGAGAAACGCCTATGTTTAATGTTAAGGTAAAATCAGACATCATAAAGGGGATAATTGACGTCACATCTCCATTAGTTAATGAAGCGAAATTTAATATTACATCAAAGGGGATATCCTTAAGGGCTGTTGATCCAGCTCATGTTGCTATGGTAGATTTAGAAATTAAAAGTGCTGCTTTTGAGGAATATAAATCTGACAACATGGAACTAGGAATAGATCTAGATAAATTAAGTGGAATCATGAGACTTGCCAATGCAGGAGATACTGTTTCTTTGGAATTCGATGAAAAATCAAATCGACTTATAGTTAGAATAGGTAATCTAGTTAGAAGAATGGGGCTTATTGATACTGCAGGAATGCCAGATTCAAAGGTGCCTAATCTTGATTTACCTGCAACAGCAATCGTTAAAGCCTCTGAACTTAGCAAAGGAGTTCGTGCCTCTGAAGCAGTATCAGATCATCTCGCACTAAGTGTTGATAAGGATTCATTTGAATTATTTGCAGAAGGTGATACTGATACTGTAAATCTTAAGTTACCCAAAGATTTGTTAATAAAACTGAACTCACCTGGTAAATTTAAAAGTCTATTCTCAATAGATTATTTTGGTAATATGATTAAACCTGTTAAAGCTGATGATCCTATTACAATTTCTATGGGAAATGATAACCCAATAAAGGTTGATTTTGACATTGCAGAGAAAAAAGGACATGTTACGTACTTACTAGCACCTAGAATTGAATCAGAGTAATTATTTATTTTAAATAACAACATTTTTTAGGGTGTCGATTATTGTAAGGAATAAGATAAGACAAAGATACATTGGATTTAAAATAAAATCTAATAACAAAACCCCGATAAAATCTTTTATTCAAAAAGAAATCCAACGGCAATGTAAATCCATACTTAATAAAGAATCTAAAGAGATGGGTATTAAGATTATTAGAATTAATGGTAACATCGGAATAATAAAATGCAATCATGTTGAAAAAAATAACGTGATTATGCTTTTAAAATCAATAAATAAAATTGGATCCCAAGATGTAAATATAAATACAATAGCTACATCGGGGACAATTCGTTCTTTGATTAATAAAATTATTCATCTGTAAAGTCAACCCACATCGGTAACATTGCTAGTTAAAAAATAATTGCTAGAAATAGTAGTGAATTCTCTGAATTTATCTTCTAAAAGGTTACATTTTCTCCTTAGAAAAATGTTACCTATGTAACTGACATTACAACATCGATAAGTTTAAATATAGACTTTTATAATTATAAATATGGGATTAAATATGAAGAAATTAATACCAACATTAATTGTAGGAGTCTTAATTATAAGTGGACTTGGAGCTGTAGCTACACCTGAAAAAGACACTGGAGAAGCTATCTTTTACTTTTCAAATATTTCATTAGAGGATACTGAGGGTTATTTAACATTGGAATTAGAGGGAGCAAATTCAGTTTCAATGAACAGGGATCATTACATGGTTCCGATAAGAATAGAAACATTTACTTATCCATTTGGAACAATAATTAATAATGTACAATGCACTCCTAAAAATATACAAACACAGATTTTAGCTAAAAAATTAAAAGTCTCACCAGATCCAATTATTATTAGCCAACCAGAACTTAATAAAAAGGTCGAAAAAAATGTTAACCCGGTTGCAATAGATACTTGGTATGAATATGATGTTGGAACAGGTATTGAGGATAATCAAAGATATGTTTTCGTAAAAGTTATAACTTATCCTGTACAATATCACCCAGCAGAAAATAATATTGAATGGGCAAAAGATATTGAAATAGATATAGATTATAAATTCCAAGAAAAAACTGTATCCTTCAACGATGAATATAATTTCATAATACTTGCTCCAGATGAATTTAGCGATGAACTAGATGATTTAGTTACTCACAAGAACAACAGAGGTGTTTCAACGATTTTTGTCAGTACAAATGACATTTATAATAGTGTATATTTCCCTGCAGAAGGCCGTGATAGCCAGGAGAAAATTAAATACTTTATAAAAAACGCTATAGAAAATTGGGGTACTAGCAATGTACTTTTAGTTGGTAGCAGTATGAAATTCCCAGTTAGAATTACACATGTGTTTGTACCCGAAGATGATGATGAGTTATTTGTAAGTGATTTATACTATGCAGATATATACAACGACACAGGTGGTTTTTCCAGTTGGGATACTAATGGAAACGGCATTTTTGGTGAATACAAGTGGAATGGAAAAACAGATGACGTGGATCTTTACCCAGATGTATACTTGGGTAGACTTGCCTGTACAAATGCAGCTCAAGTTACAACTGTTGTTGATAAAATCATAATCTACGAAACAAATGAAGCATATACACAACAATGGTTTTCCAATCTAGTCGTTGTTGGAGGAGACACATGGACTCCAGATTATGGTGACGATTCAGGAGTAGATGAAGGTGAATATGTTAACCAGAAAATAATAGATGTTATGAGTGGTTTTATCCCTGATAAACTCTGGGCAACAAATGGTAGATTAAGTAAGATAACTTCACCTCATGGAGTGGGTGAGATTAAAAGTGCGATAAATGCAGGTTGTGGATTTGTTGATTTCTCAGGGCATGGAAATCCACAATTATGGTCTACACACCCACATAATAGCAGTAAATTAGTTTGGCTACCCACACCAAAAGGCTATTACACAAATAGCCATGTATCGGAACTATCTAATAGTGAAGAGCTACCGATTGTAGTCATTGGAGCTTGTTCCACATGTAAATTCAATTCAGACAGTAATTGCTTTGGATGGTCATGGCTAGCAAATTCAAACGGCGGAGCTGTTGCTTCAATTGGCGCTGCAGCATTAGGATATGCATATCTCGGTGCTTATATTATAAACGGACTTATAGAAGGATTGGCAATTGAATCTTTTAAAGCCTACCAACAAGGTGGTTCCTTAACCTTTGGGGAAATGTGGAGCAAATCCGTAACTAGCTACATAAAAAAACATAAAATGGAAGATTCACATTATAAAAGTGTTGAAGAATGGCAACCTTTTGGAGATCCGACACTTGCCATAGGAGAAGAATCACAAGCACCTGTAACACCAGCTGCCCCACAAGGTCCAAATTCTGGAGAGATTAAAGTTGAGCACACTTATACTGCCTCTACCACCGATCCAGATGGAGACAAAATCTATTACCTCTTTGATTGGGGTAATGATGAATACTCTGGATGGGTTGGACCATATAATTCTGGTTCTATTGCATCAGCAAAGTATACGTGGAAAGAAGAAGGCGACTACGAAATAAGAGTAAAAGCAAAGGATGAGCATGGCGTACAAAGTGAATGGTCATATCCATTAAAAATAACTATGCCAAAAAACCATGTTTACTACAACTCAATAATACTTGAAATTTTAGAACGATTAATGGAACGTTTTCCACTGATAGAACAAATACTTTCAACCAGACCAATTATCAGTATACTACTTAGCTTATAAAACTTTTTTTCTTTTTTTCATTTTTCAAACTTATTTTAATAATAATTATACAAGAATTCTAAAAAAACATCAAAACATTTATATCATACATTTGACAAATATATACATGCTAGTTAAAATCTAGCCAAGTGGAGGTGAATAGAGTCGAGATTAAAATTGTTGGTTTAATTTCAGATGAAGAAGAACTTGATGAAATACAGGATATTGCGAAAATTTTTATTTATAAACAAAGAATGAAAGATCTAATGTACACAGAACGAGAGGATAATTTAATAAAAAAAGATTATCTCAAAATTTATAAGAAAACAAATATCAGTAGAAAAATAAAATATTATCATTTACAACAAGTTAGAGTTAGGGGATTGGTATGATAAATTTTGATTTTTTATATATTCAGAATTTTCAAATTGTGAACATTTTTATAAAAAAAACAAAAAATTGTACCATAAACCATATTTACATTACATAATATTTGTATATAGTGGTGAGGAGATTATATAAATCCCTATGGGATACAAGGGAAATTAATCCCAATTCTTACTCCTCCTTTTTATTTAATTTTAAAATTATTTTGAATCTAGTAAAAAACTTATTATCGGAAACGCATTTGTAAAGTGTTCAAACAACCAATTTAACAAAGGAAAGTTGAAAATAAATGGTTTGTTTTTCGGTGTTGTCAGAGTTACCTGAATAGTACAGTTGTCAGTTGGATCTTCTAGATTAACAACCTTTACTGTCCCATTGAACTCTGCATTCTTTTTATTTGGTGCAATGACCTTTACATCTACATTGAAATTTCCATCTTCAGGTCTAAGGTTATAACCATTTGTGGGGGTAAATGTCCATTCTCCCCAATTTGGCCATTCTTCGACTTCCCAATCAAGTTCTGAACCATTACCACCGATGTTTTTAACTACGAAACCACTTGTAGCAGGGGATCCGGGTTTTACACCAGTCCAAGTCAGATAACCTACACATTCTAAATCAGGAACTTCACGATGATTGAAGTTTCCTAGTGCAATAGCAGACGGATAGTCTGAAACAGCATAATCTTGTCTATCTCCAAAACCACCACTACCATCGCCAAAGAGAACACTCAAATCCTTATCTATAAAATTCGCAACAGCCAGGTCAAGATTTTCATCCATATCAAAATCCCCAAGAACAAGATCATAGGGAGTTATTCCTACTCCATAATCCTGCCGGTCGCCAAAACCACCAGTACCATCACCCAATAATACACTTATATCAAAGTCACCAACGTTGTTTACCGCAAGGTCAAGATCGCCATCAGAATCAAAATCCCCAGTGACCAATCTAGCGGGACTAAGACCTACTAAATAATCCTGACGATCACCAAAACCACCAGCCCCATCACCCATCAAAATAGTGACATCACTATCCATAGGATTTGTTACTGCCAAATCAGGAACATCATCTAAATCAAAATCACCAGAAATGACATCATTAGCTTGAACTCCAACAGGACAATCTTGTCTATCACCAAATCCTCCAGTGCCATCACCTAACAAAACAGTGACATCATTATCACCTCGATTTGCCACCGCTAAATCAGGAACTTCATCAAGATTAAAATCATCGCTTACAATAAATCCTGGATTGCTCCCCACATCATAATCCTGACGATTGCCAAAACCACCACTACCATCATTTAACAATACACTTACATCATCATCAATTGTATTTGTGACAGCAAAATCAAGATATCCATCCATATCAAAATCATCACAAGTAACACCAACAGGATTCTTTCCAACAGAGTAATCCTGACGATCACCAAAACCACCGTCACCATCTCCTAAAAGTACGCTGACATCATTATCCCCAGGATTTGTAACTGCAAGGTCGAGGATTCCATCTTTATTATAATCTCCGACAACCAAGTCTGTCGGTGAATCTCCAACTGTATACTTCTGGAAGGTACCGAATCCACCAGCACCGTCACCCAAGAGGACACAAATAGAATCGTCAAAGGTAGCAACTGCAAGATCGAGGAATTGATCAATCATAATTTCAGGACAATTAAAATTATCTCCAGTAACATCACTTGTTTCATTATCTAATACATTACTGCGTCCTATTATATTCCAGCTCAAAGTTGGTATAATACATGTTCCAATAAATAAGATTATTATGCCTATTACCACTGTTTTACTTAATGAATAATTTTTCATAATTTTTCCCCCTTTAATTTTATAATAAGAGATTCATTTATAAATTTGACTGTTGTCATATAATGGATAATAATTGAAACTTTTGTAACAAATTGATTATCCATATACAGAGGTAAAGAATGTAGAATTTAAGGTGATGAGGCGAAGATTAAACCAAATTTTTATATTTAAGGAGGAGGAAAAGTTTGAAAAAGAAATTAACCTCCAAAAGTAATCTTTCGCCCCATAATAACTACTATCACTTTCCCTATATATAATTTTCGTTCAAGTCATTCTCTCTCTAAAAAAAGAATTTTAACGGATTTTTTTTCATCTAATATATGCTTATTCAATTTAAATGTCATATGGTTTTAGAGCTGGACGCAAATCGATATCTATCTGAGGAAGAGGAATATCAATCCCAAAACGAGTTTCTATCCTTCTTATTCCAAAGATTAACTTTGGTAAAAATCTAGGTCTATTCCAATAATTCCGCTTCCACGTATTTTTGCTGTTATCAGAAAAAGCATTGAGTTTATTATCAAGAAGGTTGTTTCTTGAGATGGTATTATTAACGGATTCAAGGAGGTAAATACCAACTCTATGGTTCGAGATAATATTACCGCTTAAAGTGTTGTTTGTGTATACGCTACTTAAGTAAACACCGTTTAAATTATTCGAGGTGATTATATTCCCCATAATATTGATATTGCTAGTATTAGTAAATATTATACCACCTTTTTTATTCCAGCTAATTATATTATCAGCGATTAGGATATTGCAAGAATCCCCAAAATATATCCCCCATTCGTTGTTTCGGCAGATGAGGTTGTCTGTTATGGTGTTATAGTTGCAGGAATACCAAATTGATATTCCATCCCTATTGTTAGAGATGATGTTGCTAGTTATAGTGTTATTATTACTGAAATAAACGATTCTTATGCCCCCGCTAGATATAACGTTGTTAGCTCTGATATTGTTGTTACTTGAATATTTTAAGTATATACCCCCACTGTTTGAAACGATGTTGTTTTCAGTTACTGAGTTGTACGCGGAATCTTCGGTGAGACAAATACCATCCCTATTTTTTATAAGAGTATTATCTGTTATTATATTGTAATTATCTCCTACAATTATTCCAGAACCGCTATTTGAAATAATATTACCTTTAATCGTGTTGTAGCTTGATCTAATACCAATGCCTGTGGGCCAATAGTTACCACTTTTTTCTATTGTGAATCCACTAATATTTACCCAATCCGCAGTAACATCTATAGTACGAAGGTTTCCAACACCATCAATAACGGTAGATATACTATTTTCACCACTTAGATTTATAGATTTATCTATAATGAGGTTTTCATAATATGGTGATGAATCGTCAAAGACAAAAACAGTATCGCCATTAGATGCATCATTTATTGCATCCTGTATCTTACTATAATTCCCAGGTCCATCTCCACCTACATACAAGATGTTTCCACGTGTTTTTAAACCCTTAAAAGGAGTCTTATTATCTTGCATACTATGTCTTTCTACACTGGTTCCACCTGTAGATGATATGATACTTGATCCAATAAAAAATAATATCACACCTAATACTAGGATTTTGTTAAATTTCCTGTCATTCATATAATTCATACTCCCTTAAAATCATATTTATACAAATATGGATATTATAACCTGATTTAAATCTTTTGTATAAAATAATATTGTAACATTTGTAACAAAATAATTTTTGTAAATCCAATATAGGTTCGAATCCCCTACCGACCAGTTTTTATCTAGAAAATGTATGATTTCCCCGGAGAAAAGTGCTCCCGTCGGGATTTCCCGCTAGTGGTTCAATGCCCCAACATTTTTGAAAATACCTAGAGAAGAAAGAAAGAGGATTTAGACTATGTTCATAACCCTAAAATGCACTTTAGTATCGGAAATGTATTTGGAAAGTGTTCAAATAACCACATTAGAATATTTACATAGAAAATGAATGCTTTGTTTTTCGGTCTCGTAACTTCATATGTTGTCCAGTCGCCATCAGCGCCGTTTATATCTTGAGCATATGCTTTGATTTTATAAGTACCTTTATCCTCAAATGTATGCTTTACTTTTACATCAGTATCTTGAGTATAATAATCCGTCCACTCTTGGTCACCATCTCCCCAGCTTATATTGTATCTTACATCATCACCATCAGAATCCACTGCTCTGAATGTGTATTCATATTCCTTACCGATTTTTCCCTCTTTTTGACCTGTAATAATTGGTGCATCTGGAGGGTTATTTTCTTCTGTAGTGAAATGCCAAACTAGACCAGGGGTAGATGCACCATGTTCATCTTTTGCAATAATCTGCCAATAAAACGTTGTTCCAAACTCAAGTGTACCTGGATCAAAGATTGTTTCTACCTGATCATCAGAAACTTTATCTACAGGTGGATTAACAGTATCAAAGTATACATCATAAGTCAAAGAATCACCATCAGGATCATCACAATCCCAGCTAAGATCAGCTTCTATATCAACCTCAGTTGCACCATCCTCTGGTGATGGATTACTGGGAAGATTTGGTGGATCATTTGGTTCTGAACCTGTAGTAAAATCCCATACTAAACCTTCTGTAGAAAGCCCATATTCATCCCAAGCGACAATCTGCCAGTAATAATGAGTGCCATATTCCATTGTACCTGGGTCATACCAACTCTCTGATTGGTTATTGGAAACCAGTTCATCGGGTGTAGGATCATCGGCTTCAAAATAGACGTCATAGGTGAGATTATCACCATCAGGCTCACTACAACTCCAGCTGAGATCAGCTTCTATATCAACCTCAGTTGCACCATCCTCTGGCTCTGGATCAATAGGTGTATTTGGAGGACTGTTAACAAAAACTGATAAACCATCAGACCATCCACTAGATTCATAGTGTTCATCACGAGCTTGCGCTTTCACAACATAGGTCCCCCCAGTATCCCAAGAATGCGACAGATTTACCTGAGTTCCTGAAGGAACAAAGTCGGTCCAGTCGCTATAGTTATGAGAACCATTTGAATCCCAATCAAAACGATATTGCACATCGTCACCATCAGGATCAGATGCACTGGTGTTATAGATTCCCTCCGCGTTGAGGTTCAACCAAATGGGTCCATAAGATTTTCACCTGCGATTTTAATCAACAAAACATTAGTGCCTTCTACAGTATATAATGTTGAGGACCCTAAACTCATCCAACCCTCAGGCATTGTAGACCCTACAATAATGTAGCCGTTATCATCGGTCTGTTGAACCGAATAACCCCAGTCACCACTGTTTTCTCCAAATCCAAATATATAATTCCAGTCCGCATTTCCATTAGAATCTGTTTTAATCAACCAAATATCCGGATCTGTAATACTAAATGAAAACGCCCATCCTGCGACTATATATCCATCATCATTGGTTTGTTGAACTGAACGACCTCTATCAGAATAGGACCCCCCAAAAGTATAACACCATTCCTCATTTCCATAGTAATCTGTTTTAATCAGCAAAACATCCGACATAGATACAAACCATATCTCAGTATCTCCAGTGATTATGTAACCACCATCATTCGTCTGTTGAACAGAATAACCCATATCAACTTTATTAGGAATACCGGTTCCTCCAAATGTATAGTTCCATTCTTCAATTCCAACAAAGTCTGTTTTAATCAACCAAACATCACAACCTGTATCATCTTCGTCATATGAGACTGTATATCCTGCGATTATGTAACCACTATCATTCGTCTGCTGAACCGAAAAACCTCTATCATAATCGGGTCCTCCAAATGTATAATTCCATTCTTCAATTCCAACAGAATCTGTTTTAATCAACCAAACATCTGAACATCCTGCACCAAATGAGTCTGTATACCCTGCGATTATGTAACCACTATCATTCGTCTGCTGAACCGAATAACCCCAATCCTCACTGGTTCCTCCAAATGTATAATTCCATTCTTCAATTCCAACAGAATCTGTTTTAATCAACCAAACATCCATGTTACCTGCACCAAATGAATAAGTGCATCCTGCGATTATGTAACCACTATCATTCGTCTGCTGAACCGAAAAACCTCTATCATAATCGGTTCCTCCAAATGTATAATTCCATTCTTCAATTCCAACAGAATCTGTTTTAATCAACCAAACATCCCAGTCACCTGCACCAAATGATAATGTAAATCCTGTTATTATATAGCCGCCATCATTCGTCTGCTGAACTGAATAGCCATCATCATAATCGGTTCCTCCAAAGGTCATATTCCATTCCTGTGAAGGTTGAATAGTTATTCCAACCTTATTAATTTCCATTTTTATTTTGCTGTTTTCAATATTTCCTGCTACTGGTAAAAAAGTAGTTACAGTCAGCAGCATACAAACAAAAATACCAATTATTTTCATTTTTCTATTTCCCCCTTTAATTATTCTCATCTATGCTGTGATATATAAATCTTTGTAACAGATTAACATTGAACAATAACAATAGATTTTTACTGATTTTTTCAGAGAATTACTGATACTCTAATCATATTGTATTTTTAGCCAGAATAACCTGGTATAAAGATTTATATACCATATCATCGCATAGATATAATGATGAATTGGGAGGAATAACATGCTAAATTTATTGTGTAGAAAAAGAATTATCTCTGCCGTCATTGTTTTATTTATCTTCATAAGTGTTATCCCATCAGCTGGCATTAATTTAAAGGTTCATGATGCAACAGAATATTGGGGTGCATTCGTGTATATTGATGTGGTCAAGGATGATCCTTATCCTAGACATTTATATGATGCCCTGGTTTCGGCAAGTAATTGGAATAGTTCTCATATGCTTTATTTACACCAGGAAAATGCTACAAAACAAAACATATTAGAAGCGCTTGATTGGCTTGAGGCAAATTCTGATCAAAATGATTTTGTTCTTTTTTCATTTGCTGGTCATGGAAATATTGATATGATTGCTTCTTTTAATGCAACTTTAGTAGAAGATTGTGTTTCTGCTAACGAGCTTAAAGAAAAACTAGATGCAATAGAATACAACGGCATGTGTGTGATAATGGATTCCTGTCAAAGTGGAATTTTTGGGAATAAAATCGCAGGAGAGGACCGTGTTGTATTAAAATCAACTTTTAGGAGGGGAGATGGTTGGATCGGAACTGGTGATGGAAAATGGTATTCCTTTACCAAATTTATTGGAGATGCTGTTATTCAAAAAATTGATTATAATAATGATAGTATTTGTTCTTCGGAAGAAACATTGCGTTATGCTCAACAAGAATATTTTCCAATAGTAAAAATGGAAATAAATCCCATAATATGGTTGCCGATTTTATTGATAGATATATTGATAGGTGTTCCTTTAAGATATTTGTCGATTAGTATCCCTTTTCCCACATTACGTGATAATTATAACGGTGATTTTCCAATGCTTAGTTTTTGTTCCCATCTTTCCACCATTTAAATTTCATAACCGCCATCCCGTTAATAAAACAATCTCTGGTTTTTGCGGGAGTATAGAAATGGGTAGTAATCAGCAATAGTAATTCCAACATTATTCTCAGGGTTTGCTTAACATTTCACATAGGAAATATTAATTGGCTAGTTCTCTTCCTCATCGTCTTCGTCGTCCTCATCCAATGAAGTCAATAAAATTGAGGAAAGGACTCAAGAATATAAGCTGATAAGGATAAGATTACACCAAGTTTTTATATTAAAGAAGGAGAAATATATAAAAAAATCGACTATTTTTCCCTCAAATTAAAACTAATAATCGCATATGGTTTTTCTATCGTCAATGTTACTGTTTCAGTGTTACTATAATATTCAGATTTAGCCGCCGTAATATTATACTCTTGATTTAATGGAAGTAGAATTACAAAGAAAGCAAAAAAAGGTCCACTTCTGGCTTTCATAACACAATCCACATATATCGGTATCAATGGAAAAAGATAGACACACCAGTTTTTAAGTAAATAGGTTCTACCAAAAACAATTCCAAAACTAAAACAATTGGATTCATTATTATCATTTTTTTCAACTTTATCAATCAAGCCGAATTCCTTTACTGTTGCAATTTCAGCTGTTTTTCCTACCATCTCACCTGCTCCCATCCGAGCATAGAGACAAGGCATAAGCATTGATCCCAGAATTAGTAGTGCAAATTCGATAGCTAATACGTTCATTTTCATGTTAATATACTATCCCCATTAATTAGCCATTACATAAATGTTGGCAATAAATGTACATTATTGTACAATATATATACGTTAAAGATATTTTTAATATCAATGGCGTGCAATATTTATATAATCATATACGGTTACAACAAAATGTATGTGGAGAAAAATCGCTAAATATTTCAATAAATTTCCTAAGAGAAAGAAACTTGCACAAAAACTCTTGGAATATGGCCTAACAGTATGTAACAATAAGATATACTGCGGAGAAATAGAACTTTCTGATTCTAAGATAGCACGAGCCTTTAATGTAGACAGAAGAATCATAACTAGCACAATAAAAACAATAATGGAGGGAAAGGATTTAAAAAGAGTTTTTTCCAAATTAAAACCAACTTGTCATCTAAAAGAGGTTGCTCCAGAAATGAACTGGAGTGTTATAGAAATCATTCCTGAAGATCCTAGTATGCCAGGGATACTAGCAAACGTTTCATCAGTTGTGGCAGATGCAAATATAAGTATAAGACAGGCCATTGTGGATGATTTTGAATTATCTGAAGAACCAAAATTGTTTATCGTTGTAGAAAAACAGATGCCGGGTAAACTAATATTAAAAATAAAAGATATAAAAGGAGTTAGGGCGGTACTTATTTATTAGAGTCCTATTATATATGTATAATAAATATAACTACGTTTTTCCTGACAAAATAAATATCACAAAAAAACCAGTTTTACTATACTTACCTCATGTGTATTTTATTGTGACTTTGTCATATCAATCATCTTCACATACATTAGGTGCATAATGCTGCTCCGTTTTTATCAGCAAACATTAATTCAGATAGTATCTATAATTTATTTAAGATAAATTAATGCTCCCGTCGGGACGCATCAGATTTACTCCTGTTGAAGCGTACGAGATAGACCCGTTTTTTGGCTGAGTGTACGTTCTGTTTCTACTCACTAAAACCCTTCTTTATTTTTTTCTTTTTTTGAAAAAACATGTGTTTAAAAAAGAATAAAAGATTTACGAGGTGATATGAGCGTGTATTCGCATTCTAGATTAAGTTGCTATGAGCAATGTCCACAGAAGTATAAATTACAATATATTGATAAAGTCGAAACTGAAGTTGAGGAAAGTATTGAAGCATATCTTGGTGTCCGAGTCCATGAAACACTGGAGAAGTTGTATCGGGATCTTGGATATCAAAAATTGGATACATTAGATGAACTTCTTGAGTTTTTTCGAAATGAATGGAAAAAGAACTGGGATGATTCAATTGTAATCGTCAAGGAAGAGTATGGTCCTGAGAATTATGTGAAGATGGGTGAGAAGTTCATTACTGATTATTATAACAAGTATAAACCATTTGACAAGGGTAAAACCATTGCTCTTGAAGAACGCATTCTGATTATGCTTGATGATGCTGGCGAGCACAAACTACAAGGGTATATTGACCGAGTAATGGAAACTGAAGAAGGATATTATGAGGTACATGATTACAAGACCAATTCTCGGTTGCCTTTACCAGAATATTTACAGAATGATCGTCAGCTTGCATTGTATGCAATTGGCATAAAAGAACGATATCCTGATGTCAAAGATGTTAGATTAGTGTGGCATTTCCTTGCATTCAATAAAGAAGTTGACTCTACTCGCACTGACGAAGAACTTGAAGCACTGAAGAAAGATGTCATTTCTCTAATTGAAAAAATTGAAAGTGATGAGAAATTTGAAGCAAAACCATCGTTATTGTGTGAATGGTGTGAATTTAAACCAATATGTAAACAATGGTCTCATCTCTATGTGATTCGAGAGAAACCTGAGAATGAATATTTAAATGATCCCGGTGTGAAACTTGTAGATCGTTATGTTGAATTAAAAGCAAAGGAAAAACAAGTTACCCTTGATATCTATGCTGAATTAGAAAAGATTGAAGAAGCATTGATTGCATTTTCTGACAAAGAAGATGTGGAGACTGTTTTTGGTTCACATCATAAAATCCGTATTAAAGATTCTGAACGCTATTCATTTCCTTCGAAAAATAGTAGTGATCGAAAGCAATTAGTTCAAACTTTGAAGGATCTTGGTAAATGGGATGAAGTCGTGCAACTTGACACAGCTGCTTTGAATAGAATAATTCAAGAGAAACAATGGGATGAAAAATCGCTTGATGTCCTAGAGCAATATGTTACTCTTGAGAGATCTAGACGACTCTATTTATCTAAAATAAAGAATTCTTCTTGATAAAAAATCATCGATTTTTCAAAGAAGTGGATTTATAAAACATTTTATGTTATACAATTTTAGTTCATTGTAATACATTCATTGATCTTGGATTAAGATTTATTAATGTAGTACGAACATAAGTGATGATGTAGAGATGCAGCACGGAAATGAAGTTGATTTAAAACAAAAAGGTCTTGAGAATTTTATTCTCCTTGTTCTGGGGATGTCGGATAGAAGACTCTCTCTTTTGCACTTAGAAAAAGAAGTGTTTCTTCTTTGGAATTTTCATAAAAAAATAAAACCTTATCTTAAATTCATTAAACATTACCGAGGGCCATTCTCAAAAGAGATTCAGGAGACTGTCCTCAATCCCATGTATCTTGAAGGATATTGGAACTATGTTTCGTCAAGAGATAGAATTAGCGGTGGCTATGTACAATTAACTCCAAAAGGAAAACAAGAATATAAACGCCTTGTGGAGAAATTACAAGATAACGAGGATATGCTTCATTTATTAGCTGGAATTAAAATGGTGCGAGAACTTTACGATAAGTTATCACTTGAGGAACTATTGTTACTGATTTATGATACTTATCCTGATTATACGGAGAGATCAGAGGTGTGGAAGGACATTAAGAAGAAAAAGTCGCAGCTAGCGATAAGCTTGAAAAGAAAAGGCGTTGCAAGTGATGAAAGATACCTCTCCCTCGTCCACTAAATCACTATCTGTTTCTTCTGATGCTAGTTTTTATATAGGTTTTGCTGATGATTTAAAGAGAACAGATTGGTTGTTTATTTTTCTCAAGCACTATCACTTCTATATTGGCAACAAAATTATGAAAGAGATATCTAAATCATTAAGTTCAAATTCTACATTTCTTAAGTCTATACATTACACTGACGTTGATTATTACGAACTAGTAAAACCATATTTTGGCCGTCATCCAAAGCATTTAGATGATGGAGAGTATGAAGCAATTGGTATCGCTCATTATCTTTATCTGGGAGAGATCTTACATTATCTGATTATTGACGAAAAACGGATACGAAATTTTGTAAATAGACATTTTCCATATCTCAATAGCAAACTGGTTGGCAGCGTTGGTTTTATCAGAGATTGCTGTTTAAAAGATAGGCTAATTGATAAATCTCAAGCGATTGATATGCTGACTGCTGCAAAAACAATAATTGGGAAAGGGAAAATGGTCTTTGGGGTAGATAAAAATACTTATGAAGCAATAATCGCTCCAATATTGAGAAGTCTTGGTGTGAGTTGTAAGAAATGAGTGAATATGACCCTCATTTAAATGTTGAAGTCCTGACAAGGACAAAAGATACTAATTATGCAATTAGAAAAATTGAGTTAGAGAAGGCTAACATCAAACTTGAGACTCCATTTAAGATAACTGAAGGAAAAAACATAACACAAGATATGTCAACGCTATTAAAACACAATATTTCAGAACCTTTACTTGAAAGTGGTGTGTATGTTTTACAATACAATACCTGGAATCGATTAAAATATCTCATCGAAGAGGCAGATGAGGAAAAGATACCGGGGTTGGATAAGATCTTTGGCTTGAGAAAAACTATTTGGGATTCTTCCAAAACTGTTTCTTCTCTTGTATTTTCAAGAAATCCTTTTATTCAAAATGTATTTGGAAGCGATCAAGGTAAAAAAACAATTGCACCTTTTGATAAAGAGAGTTATTATGGGTTACTTGATTATATCCATACCGCCTCTTCAGCTATGGTTCTCTCACCAGATATTCGTATTTATCAGAAAAATATTGATCTGGATGACTATCTGCAATTTGTTGATAATAACGTAAAAGTTCTTTCTACATTTAACAACAAACCCCTTTTTGTTCCTATTCAAACCCATCTTGCACAAAAGAGTTTGAGAAAGATCTTAGAGCACTATAAAAAACAAAAGTATACTAATATTTGGATTAACTTTAATGCTGGGCATATTGGTGGTACGTATTTTACTCGAGTAAGGACATTGTTAAGGATTTTAGATGAAATTATTGGATTAAATAATGTTGTTCTTTATTATTCACATCTGAAAAAAGAGATCAATCCTCACATGAAAGATGAAAGAGCAGCTGCTTCTGATATTTTAACACAGTTTTTTGCAGCTGACTTCATTGGTGTAAACAGAGAACCTGCAAGAAGAGGTTTCAAAACACCAGAAGAAAAAGAAGAATATATTAAAGAACTTATTATGAAAGGGGAGTACAAATCAGTACAAGAGTTTGAATCAATTCTTAATTATCATAAAGCACGTATCTTTGATCCAAATACATATTACTACTATAGATTGGATAAATATCCACATAAGTTACCCTTGACGAAAAAGATTTTACTGAAAAAAGATGTAAATAAAATGCTCAATAGTATTGTTCTCTTCAAGGAAGTAGAACATACAAAACAATTCATTGAGCAACAAGCAAATAAATTACTGGTACCGTATGTTAAACAAAAAAAAGCAATTGAAGAGAACGAAGAAATTTTACAAGGAATTGCCATAGAAAAAGAACCTGGAAAACAAAAAGACATCTTTGAATATCTTGGTGGATTATAATTTTCTAGATGGGATATTAATTCTCTGTAAAACCTGAACAAATTTAATTAATCAAAGAACGTAAAACTTATTGAAACTTGTTTTGTTTTTCATACTCACTTATTGCCACTTTTTCAACTGCATCTTTCTCTTCAAATAGATAATCCTTTGGTCTATTGATAGTAAAGCCACATTTTGGGCATTTCCAGAGGTGTTTTTGACTCCAACCAAAAAATTTGTCCTCTGTTTTACTATTTAATTCACAATCGCATTTTGGACAGTAGCTACCTTCCACATAGGCGTGATATTCTCCAGGTCCAGAAAAACCAATTGATACTCGCCATTTTACTCCAAACATTTGCAATGTACCTCTCGTGGTTTCTATTAACGGTCGACCACGAGTGCCTCCAACAAGAATGCTCCATCTATCCCTTTTATGTTTTTGAATTCTGCCACCAACGATGAAAATAAGTGCAAAGATTATTGGTAAACTAATGTAAATATAAGTTTGCGAATTTTCAAGATTAACATTAAATTTTTCCAAGAAATTACTTGTTTGTAGACAGTAAAATATTACGTTGGCAATTAGTCCAGTTGCAATTCCAATTATTCCATTTTTAATTATTTTATTCATAACTCCTCTTTTATTTAATTATCTTTGAGAGTAATCTTTTAAGTTTCCAGCTTCAACACCGAATGCTTCAGCTTGAACTTTACTTGCACTCGTTGAAAATATTTTTTCTATACCCTCCATAATATCCTGTTTTCCAATTATTATAATACAATAGACAAATCTCTTTTGGATATCCTTAAAAACATGAGATTCATCCTCTTTGAATCTTCTGAATCCATCAATAGACACTTTCTCAAATATCCGCTTAATAAAGATTCCATGAAACAACCGAATAAACAGATATCCCATGGTTTCTTCTTCACCATTCCTTGTCTTTGATAAAACACGGAGAACTGTATACTTCATTTCTGCGTCTGGTTTAGGTTTAGGTGGTTCATTCTTTTTGGACTTGCCCTTGTCCATCTTTTTGTTTTTTGCCGCCTCTTCTGATTTATAAATGTCATAATAATGTGGATCAAAAAGGAATGGGAAACTCCTCTTTACGTTTCTGTCTTGCAATGTAAGCAGTGACGACGGATTTTTATTTGTTAATATTGTGTGTAATGAAAAACTTCTTTCTTTTTTTAGTTCTTTAAAAACAATACCCTCTTTGGCCTTGACATAATCCATTATCATATTATCAAAGTCCGGTTCTCTATAATAGAATAGAACCTTACTGTAAGGTGGTGGAAATTTGAAAATTGCTATTGGACTTATAAGACGTAAACAAAAGAAAACAAGATATCGTAATGCTATACTAAATGGTAGCTTTTCCATAGGATTAGTGACTGTGAATTTTTCCATAATATCAAGAAGAAATGAATGTTTTTGTTTCAGCGTCTCATCCTGATCTAGAAAATCTAATTTTGATAAATCACTGTAGATGAAAAAAAGAAGGATTCCGACAATAAGATATTGTATTGCTATAGTTATTTCAAAATAATAAAATAGTAATGCAAAAACTGACATGTTGAAGATAAAGAGTGAACCTCCGGATAATATCATTAAACCGAACGTTTTAGCCACTTTCCATTTGTCGTATCCTTCACTAAACAAAGATTTTGTACCATCAAGAATTCCTGATAAATTTGATATAAAACTATCAAATTCTGCATAGTCAAGATAATCCTTAAAATGCTGATTTAATCTACGATTAAATAAACCATTAAATACCATAAAAGAAAAAAGTGAAATGAACAGTATAATTTGTACGGTTTGCTCTGGGAATGTGAAAATACCGAAAATTGAAAACAGGAGGAAGATGAATAGGTGATAGGGTATTTTCTTAACCAATTGTTTATCGATTTTATCGAAACTCAAGAATTTGAATAATGTTTCAATCATTTTTGTTATAAACCCCCAATACTATTATTGAAACTGAGGTATCTTTTAAAGTACACTTTTTTCTCAGCTTAATTTTATTTCTTCCAATGTTTTAATAATTTTATCTTCGAGTTCCAGGATTTTTTGTTTTATAACCTCTGGTTTTTCATATTCAATTTCCTCATATTCAATTTCTTTATATTTAGAAATGCTGAGATCATAATTGTTTTGTTTGATTTCATCTACTGGAATGAAGAAGCAATTAGCTTTTCTGTCATCAAATGGTACTTTGTGTCTTTTATTGAATTGTGTTATAATGTCAGGAATATCACCTTTACCATCAATGAATGTGCGTTTATCATCAAGAGAATATCCATCCTTGGTCATATCATAGAACCATACTTTTTTTGTTGGTTCTCCCTTTGTAAAAACTAATACTCCAGTGGATACTCCTGCATAAGGTTTGAAGACTCCTGATGGCATTGAGATGACTGCGTCTAGTCTGCATTGTTCTAAGAGTTTTTGTCTGATTTTTTGATGTGCTTTTGAATTTCCAAAGAGTACTCCATCTGGAACTATGACTGCACATCGTCCACCACTTGCTAGGATGTTATACATGAGTTCAAGAAAGAGGATTTCTGTTTTTTTGGTTTTAATAGTGAATTCTCCACTGATTTCTGATTCGTCAATGCTTCCGGTGAAAGGTGGATTTGCAAGAACTACATCATAATGATTTTTTTCTTGGTTGTATCTTGTTGAGAGTGTATCTTTTTGTTTGATATTGGGTCGTTGAATTCCATGCATCATCATATTCATGAGAGAGATTCGAATCATAGTTGAATCAAAATCATAACCATAGAAAGTGTGTTCTCGGAGTATGTTCCATTGTGGATCGTGTAATTTATCTCCTTTGAAGTTGTATTCATTTCCCTGTTCATCGATTTCTAGGAATTCTTTTGAGGTGTTGTTTTTCAGTATGTGCTCAAATGAAGCAATGAGAAATCCTGCCGTTCCACAAGCGGGATCACATATTGCTTCTCCTATTTTTGGATCGACGAGGTTGACCATCATTTTAATGATATGTCGTGGTGTTCTGAACTGCCCGTTCTTTCCAGCAGTTTTAAGTTCTGAGAGAAGATATTCATAAAGATCTCCTTTTGCATCTCTATTCTGCTCTTTGATATGAAGATCATTAATGATTTTTATTGCTTCTATAAGTAGGGATGGTGTTGGTATGGCAAATACTGCATCTTTCATATACTGAGCGTAAAGAGAGTCTTCTCCACCTAGATCTTTGAGAAATGGAAAGACTTTATTCCCAACATGATTAAGTATCTTGGGCGCTGGAAGGTTTGTCCAATTTGACCATTTGCAGTATTCATTTTCTTTGAAGATGGATTCGTATTTTTCTTCACTTAGTAGGGCATCTTGTTGTCGTGCAACATCTTCGTCCTCAAGTCGTTTCATAAAAATAAGATAAGACATCTGAGTGATTGCTACTAATGGATCTGAGATTCCTCCACTCCAGAATTTATCCCAAAGTTGATTTAATTTTGATTTTAGTCCATTTTCTAACAATTTAATTCACCTCGAAATGCTTTTTGCATTGTACTTTCATACATATCTTGAATATTTCTTAAAGTGTTTTTTTGAAGATCTTTAGTCAACTCAAACGATTTTACAATTTCTGAATATTTTTTTTGAAGTTCAAGAGGGGGATTGGCTAAATCCCTAAATGATGTGCTTCCAGGCACATCAAGATGACATATACAATAATAAACCACCATACTCACAATACAAACTGGCTGAAACCT
>SMTZ1_10005157_pt1 | contig 21912 bp, 12 predicted proteins | sample DeeMarSWOR136_30_FD_25667 | JGI IMG/M metagenome (IMG submission 25667) | reverse complement strand
GTCGGCGATTTCGACGCCCTCGTCACGGGAGCGGTGGATAAGGTGGAGGTGGTGGAAGGAAGCGATGAAGCTGACATGAAAGCGGATGATATCGATGCCCCTGTCATCAAACTGGTCAACGGGATTTTGATCAACGCCATTAAATTAGGGGCCAGCGATGTACACTTCGAACCCTATGAGAGAACATTCCGGGTTCGGTACCGCGTGGACGGCGTAATGAGGAAGGCATTGGGACTGCCCACTCAGATAAAGAATGCTACCGTCTCCCGATTGAAGATCATGTCCAGACTGGATATTGCCGAAAAGAGGCTCCCCCAGGACGGTCGTATTAAGTTGAGATTGGGAAGACGGGAAATGGATTTTAGGGTATCCGTTCTGCCCACCCTCTTCGGGGAAAAAGTAGTCCTTCGTCTCCTCGACAAATCAGCCCTCCAGTTGGATATGACCAAATTGGGTTTTGAGGAAGGGGCCCTTCAACAATTTCACGAAGCCATCCATAAACCCGTGGGCATGGTGTTGGTAACCGGACCAACGGGAAGCGGAAAAACAACCACTCTGTACTCCGCTCTCTCGGAATTGAATAAGGAGAAGGACAATATCATCACTGCCGAGGACCCCATCGAGTTTAACTTTATGGGGATTAATCAAGTACAGATGCACGAGGAAATTGGCCTCACCTTTGCATCGTCGTTACGCTCATTCCTGCGACAGGATCCCGATATCATTATGGTGGGGGAGATTCGAGACTTCGAAACGGCCCAGATTGCCATTCAAGCCGCCCTTACGGGTCATCTCGTTATGAGCACCGTCCACACCAACGATGCCCCTGGGACCATCACCAGGCTCATCGATATGGGGATAGAGCCCTTCCTCATCAGCTCATCCGTCCTGCTCATCCTGGCCCAGAGGTTGGCAAGGAAAATCTGCACCGAATGCAAGGAACCCATCCAAGTGAATCCAAAAATCCTCTTGGGACTGGGTGTCCCTAAGGATGAGATAGACGGCTTTTCTGTTTATAAGGGAAAAGGATGCTCCATATGCAGCAACACTGGTTATAAAGGAAGAATTGGCCTCTATGAGGTAATGCCCCTATGGGATGAACTGAAAGAACTCGTCCTGTCCAGGGCTTCTGTCTTAGAGATTAAACAGGGAGCAATACGGTTGGGGATGAAAACCCTCAGGAGGGCTGGCATCGAAAAAATCGCCGAGGGCATGACGACCATTGAAGAAGTGTTGAGAACCACCATGGATGATCGAGGATGAGCATAAAAGATTGTTGCAAGAGGGAGGGGGAAAATGCCGGAACAACAGCAGGAACAACAATTAGATCTACAGAAATTATTACAAATGATGATCGATAAGAAGGCATCGGATTTACACATAACCACGGGAGCGCCACCCCAGTTTAGGATCGATGGGAAATTGTCCGAAGTAGGTTCAACGGGCCTTAGCGCTCCCGATACAAAAAGGCTCTGCTATAGCGTCTTGACCGATGCCCAACGCCATCGATTTGAGGAAGAAAGCGAGTTGGACTTCTCCTTCGGAATTAAGGGGCTGAGTCGCTTCAGGGGAAATGTGTTCATTCAACGCGGAGCGGTGGCTGGGGCTTTCAGGGCCATTCCCTATCAGATCCTGAGTTTTGATGAACTGGGAGTCCCTCCCGTCGCCAATGAAATGCTCAAAAAACCTAAGGGGCTCATCTTGGTGACGGGGCCAACGGGAACGGGCAAATCCACAACCTTGGCCTCGATGATCAATAAACTCAACAGCGAACGAAGTGCCCACATCATCACCATCGAGGATCCCATCGAGTACCTCCACCGCCATAAAAAATGTATCGTGAACCAGCGGGAGGTGAATACCGATACCAAGAGCTTCACTATGGCCTTAAGACACATCCTGAGGCAGGATCCGGATATCATCCTCATTGGCGAAATGAGGGACCTAGAGACTATCGAAACCGCGTTGGTCGTCGCTGAAACCGGCCACCTCACCTTTGCAACCCTCCATACGAACTCTTGCGTAGAGACCATCAATCGTATTATCGATGTCTTCCCTCCGCATCAGCAATCCCAAGTCAGGGCCCAGCTTTCCTTTGTCCTCGAGGGTGTACTCACGCAACAGCTCCTTGCCAAGGCAAGGGAACCGGGGAGATGCCTGGCCGTTGAGATCATGATCCCCAACCCTGCCATTCGGAACCTGATACGCGAGGATAAGATCCACCAAATCTACTCCCAGATGCAGGTTGGCCAGGCAAAGTTCGGGATGCAGACCATGAACCAATCCCTCTTCTCCCTCTACCAGAGGGGGTTGATCACTCTGAATGTCGCCTTGGAACGAAGCCATAACTTGGACGAATTAATGGGGATGTTGAAGGCAACTGGACAGGTGATTGACAGGAGTTTAAGCCAGGCCCCCGTACCTTACTAATGTTCAAACCGTACGGCCTAAGAGGAGTACACCATGCCGAGATATAAATGGGAAGGGAAGACGCTCAGAGGGGAGAAGCGGAAGGGGGAAATGGAAGCCCCTGATGAAGGAAACGTCAGAACTCACCTCAGACAACAAAATGTAATTCCAACCAAGGTAACGGCAAAGGGAAGGGAAGTCTCTTTCAGCCTGGGCAAACAGAAGGTTAAGCAGAAAGATGTGGCCGTTTTCACCCGGCAACTTGCCGTCATGATCGATGCGGGATTGCCCCTCGTGCAATCCCTCGATATTCTTTCCATTCAACAGGAGAACAAAACCTTTAAGGAAGTCATCAATAATATCAAGGAAAGTGTGGAAGGTGGTTCCACATTTGCGGGGGCGTTGGCAAAGCATCCTAAGACCTTCGACGATCTGTATACCAACCTCGTTGTCGCCGGTGAAGAGGGGGGGATTTTGGACAACGTCCTCAACAGGCTGGCTGTCTATATCGAGAAAGCCGAGGCCTTAAAGAAGAAGGTCAAGTCGGCTTTGGTTTACCCCTCCACCATCGTGGCTGTAGCAATCATTGTGGTGGCCGTCCTCATGATCTTCGTCATCCCCGTATTTGATAAGATGTTCTCCTCCATGGGGCATACCCTCCCCCTCCCCACTATCATCGTCATCGGCATCAGTAAGCTAATAAAGAAATTCATCCTCTTGTTCATCGTTGCTCTCGTCATCTTCGTCATTATGTTCAAGAGGTATTACAACACGGAAAAGGGTAGAATGACCATCGACAGCCTCATCCTCAAACTCCCGGTATTCGGTATTCTGTTCCGAAAGGTGGCCACGGCCCGATTCTCGAGAACCCTTTCCACCTTAATCACAAGTGGGGTTCCCATCTTGGAGGGTTTAACGATCACCTCGAAGACTGCGGGGAACAAACCAATCGAATACGCGATCATGAAAGCTCGCACGAGTATCAGCGAGGGAGAAACCATTGCCGAACCCCTGGGAAGGAGCAACGTTTTCCCCCCCATGGTCACCCAGATGATTGCCGTTGGAGAATCCACGGGATCCCTCGATTCGATGTTAAGCAAGATAGCTGATTTCTATGAGGAAGAAGTCGATGTCGCCGTCGCTACCCTCACTTCCCTTCTGGAACCATTATTAATGATGTTTCTGGGAGTGACGGTTGGGGGAGTCGTCATCGCCATGTATATGCCAATATTCAAGATAGCATCCGTGGGGGTCCATTGAGAATCATCGGAGCATCCCATAGCCATTATGGAAAACCATCAACGCCTTTCCGAATCGTGGGAAGATAGCATTAAGAAGCTGAAGGTGTTGGTGATTTTTCGTGTGGTCATCATCACCGTCCTTCTCAGCATCATCCTCTTCATCCAAATAAAAAAAGGGGTGGCCTTTTTTATTACCCCCAATAATCTCGTCTACTACTTCATCGGCCTCACCTATCTTATCACCCTGATTTATGTTTCCTTGCTAAGCAGAACAAGGGACGTCCAAAAGTTCGCCTTCGTCCAACACATCGTGGATGCCCTGCTGATCACCCTGTTGATTTACTTAACGGGGGGCATAGAGAGCTTCTTCGTCATCGCTTACATCTTTTCCATCATCAGCGGAAGCATCATTCTCTATAAAAGGGGGGCTTATTTCATTGCCTCCATAAGTAGCATTGCCTATGGAACTTTTCTGGATTTAGAGTATTACGGGGTTATCCATCCCCTGTATAACAGTTTATCCAGTGGATATTACTATAGCAGTACCTACGTGCTCTATCGAATTTCCGTGTATGTCCTGGCCTTTTTCGTCGTCGCCTTCTTGAGTAGCCATCTTGCAGAGGAACTCCGAAGAAAAAGGAGTGAGTTGATCCAAAAGCAGAACGATTACGCGAAGCTGGAGGCTTTTAATCGGGATATCGTCCAATCCCTGGATAGCGGACTGTTAACCATTGACTCCCGTGGAAGGATTACCTCCTTCAATAAGACGGCCCAGAAGATTTTGAGGTTGGACCCCAATGAGATGGAACAAACCCATATACAGCCACTCTTTCCCGATATCGATGAAGCAATATTCAGCATGGAGGGTAATTCCCCAAAGGCCAACCCGTACCAGCGATATGAAACCACCTTTGTCGATAAGACGGGGAAGACCCTCTTTTTGGGTTTTTCCGTCTCCCCCTTGAGGGACAATAACGATCGGATCACCGGCAAAACCTTCATCTTTCAGGACATCACCACATTTAAGGAGATGGAGGAACAAATTAAACGCTCTGACCGAATGGCAACCATTGGACAGTTCGCGGCGGGCATAGCCCATGAAATCCGAAACCCCCTTACCTCATTGAGTGGCTCTATCCAGGTCCTGAAGGAGGAGTTGAAACTGAGGGGGGCGAATCGCCATCTTATGGATATCATCCTGAGGGAATCGGAGAGGCTCAATAATCTGATCACGGATTTTCTCCTATTCGCCCAACCCTCCAGGATCAATAGGGAGAAGATGGATATTGGTCAGGTTATTGATGAAACGCTACAGTTATTTAACAATTCGCCAGGCCATAATCGAGCTATCAAGATTGTCAAGGAGTTTAAGAGGGAGACGTTCCTCCTGGGCGACCAGCATCAATTAAAGCAATTGTTTTGGAACCTGTTTATCAATGCCGCCCAAATAATGCCAAATGGAGGAGATTTGCAAAGATATCCGTTTCAGATACCGGCAACGGTATTCATCCAGATGAGAAGGAGAAGATCTTCGAACCCTTTTTCACGACGAAGGAGGGTGGAACGGGACTGGGCTTGGCCATTGTCCATCGTATCGTGGAAAATCACGATGGATTCATTTCCGTCAATAGCCAACAGAATGAGGGAACGACATTGGTCGACGATGAGCGGAGCATGAGGGAATTTCTCGGTATCATGCTCACCAAAGAGGGTTATAGTGTGACTCAATGCCCCGATGGAGAGACGGCATTGAGGCAGGTCGAAGAAGATATTTTCGACCTGGTCATCATGGATATCCGAATGCCCAAGATGGATGGGATCACCGTTTTGGAACGAATGAAGGAAATCACCCCAGAGACAATTGCCATCATGATAACGGCCTTCGCCTCCACCGATACCGCAGTTCGAGCGATGAAGAAAGGCGCCTATGACTATATTACAAAACCCTTCAAGATCGATGAAATTAAACTGATTATCCGCAACGCGCTGGAAAAGAAGGCCCTGGAAAAGGAAAACATCCTGTTAAAACGCCTGGTTGAAACCAAATATAGTTTTGGTGAGATCATCGGACAAGGCCCCAAAATGCTAGCCCTTTACGAACTCATGGAGAAGATATCACCGACCAAAACGAACATCCTCATTACCGGGGAAAGCGGAACGGGAAAGGAACTAGTGGCCAAAGCTATCCATTTCAACAGCCCCCGAAAGGAGAAGGCCTTCGTTACATTGAACTGCGGTGCCATACCGGAAAATTTGCTGGAAAGCGAACTGTTTGGTCACATGAAGGGGGCTTTTACCGGAGCGATGTACAATAAACGGGGTCTCTTCGAGGTGGCTGATGCTGGATCAATCTTCCTAGACGAAATCGGCGAATTGCCCCTCTCAATGCAAGTGAAGATCCTGAGGGTAATACAGGATAGGGAGTTCACCCGTGTCGGGGGAACGGAACAGATCAAGGTCGATGTTCGAATCATATCGGCCTCCAATAAGGATCTAGAGGAGGCCGTCAGGGAGAAAAAATTTCGGGAAGACCTTTATTACCGCCTTAATGTTATTCAGATCAAACTGCCGTTGCTTCGAGAACGGAGGGAGGATATCCCCCTTCTGGTCGAACACTTTTTCAAGAAATACGGCCAAGAATTGGACAAGGACATACGGGCAATCTCCCCCGATGCCATGAAACTGCTCGTCAATTACGACTACCCCGGAAATGTCAGAGAACTTCAAAACATCATCGAGAGGGGTGTTGCCCTGGAGGCCAGTACTACTCTGACGGTTGAGAACCTGGAATCTTATATGGATGAACAACGAGGAGTCAAGAGGATTGATGATGCCCTCTTCGATATTCCAACCGAGGGGATCGATCTGGAAATGGTCGTGGGGGATTTGGAAAGGAATTTATTGATTAAGGCATTGGAGAGGGCAAAGGGGGTTAAGAAGAAGGCGGCCGAATTGTTGAATATCAATTTTCGATCGATGCGATATCGTCTTGAGAAGTATGGCCTCAATACCAGGGACTAGTGTGACGTCCCCAAAAGTAATTTATAAAAATCACACCAAAACTGATCGTACGTATTGAGATCTCAAAATGTAACATCCAAAGCCCGATATTCGAATTTCGGATCTAAAGTGTCGTATTTCTGGACGCCGTATGATCCTGTAAATTAATCAAGTTATTACTGGAACACTACACGCGGGGCATTTCGCCTCTTACTCCCTTGAATACCCCACCGGAACCACATAGAGGGGCTTCAACTCAACGGGAAGATTGAGCACTCGGGATACATCTTCATCGCGAAAGGCACCAACCATAACGGAGCAAAGCCCCAAGGCTTCCCCCTGCAAGGCTAAATTCTGTCCCAGGTGACCTACCTCCATGTGTACATATCTCACCCCTCGTTCTCCATAGCTGGCAGTGGTCCTCGAATACTCTGAACACACAACGAAAGACAAGGGAGCCCTTCTGATGAAATCCTGCTCCAGGCATGCGGAGCACAACCTCTTCCTTAAGTCTCCCGGGAGATGATGGATTATGAAATGTTCCTTAGGCATGTACCGATAAACCCCTCCATCCAAGGATTCGACCCCACCCTCCCCCAGAAGCAAGAAGACTTCAAGGGGATAGGTGGCCCCAGCCGAGGGAACGGTTCTGTAATACCCCTTCCTTATGCCCTGGCAAGCCCATAGAAGTTGAGAAAGTTGGCTCTTGGTAATGTTTTTGCTGGAAAATACCCTGGTGCTCCTTCTCTTAAGAATGGCCTCCTCGAGGGATATTTTCCCCTTGAAACTCGGCCCCGGAAGCGCAATCGTCTTCTCCATTCAGACACCCCTTTGAAATCTCTGGATTTGCGGTTCTGCAGTGTTGCGGTGCTGCAGTCATGCGGTTAGGAAGTTGTCCATTTTTGATTCAACTACGTTATAATCTCGCGCTCAGAGTTCCTTTTCCTCGTTTTTCAGGGCCCCCTTTTTGATGGTCTCGTAAAAAGTCATAAATCAGACGGCACAGTAAAAAGCTCCAGATGCAAGGCGCGAGAATCTTTAGGAATGAGGCGTACTTACCGGTACGCCGCAGTGACTTAAAGATGAAGCGCAACGCCGCAGATGGACTTTTTACGAAGCCGTCATTTTTGATTCCGCCTATTTCCTCTTAAACACCTTATCCAGTTGTGGGTAATCCATCTCCCAAAAGATGGGTCTTCCGTGGGGACAGGTGGAAGCGAAGTCGATCTGCTCCAGATCATGGAGCAGTGCCTGCACCTCCTCGTCCTTCAAAGCCCGGCTTCCTCTGATTGCCCCATGGCATGCCATAATAATTAAGATCCTCTCCGTCAGGGTCTCCCCGTCAGAAGTCCTCCCCTCCGATGCCAACTCTCCGATAATATCCTTGACCAGGGTTTCAATGTCCTCTCCCGCCACAACCTGAGGAACCGATTTGACCACAAAAGTGGTACCACCGAACGCCTCAATTTCCATGCCCAGCTTCTCCAGTTCTTCCCTATGAACACCCAATATATGCTTTTCAGCAGGGGGTAATTCCATCATGTGGGGAAAAAGGAGTATTTGTTGAACAACGCCGGCATTTCCAAGCTGGTGTCTTAACTTCTCGAAGATGACCCTTTCATGTGCCGCGTGTTGGTCGATTAATACCAATCCCTCAGGTCCCTGACATACGATATAGGTGCCCCCGATCTGACCCAACGGGACAAGGGAGGAATAGAAGCCCCCTGGTTGGACCTCACGGGAAAATTCCGGAAATGCGAGACTCCTTTCGGCTAGTTCACCCTCCGCAGGCCGATATTCCCCCGCCGTCCCCTCTCGAATGCCACTCTGAACCCCTTTTTCTCGCCAGTAGGTCTCTACAGCCCGAGAAACCCTCACATCACTTGGAACCGCCTTCAGCTGGTCCTGAAGGGCCAGGTGGATTGAGCGGTAAATCTTCTCCTGATCCCTGAACCTGACCTCCCTCTTGGTGGGGTGGACGTTAACGTCCACCCGATGGGGTGAAAGATCGATAAAGAAAATGGCAACGGGGTAGCGATCCCTGGGGATGAGAGTCCGGTAAGCGTCGAAAATAGAACGATTTACAGTCCTATCCCTTACGAAGCGCCCGTTTACATAAGTGAAGATGGATCTGGCCGTTGAAAGGGTCAAGGTAGGTCTCCCGATATAACCCTGAAGGAAGATGGTTTCATCTCGAAATTCTACCGGGATTAACCCCTCATAGATATTCCTTCCGAGGATCGCTTCTATGCGGATTGACGGGTCGTCGGTCTTGGGGACATTTAAGGCCTCCCTTCCATCGTGAATCAGCCTAAACTGGATTTCGGGCTTGGATAGGGCTACCTGGTCCATGACCCTATGGATGTGAAAAAATTCCGTGCCCACTGACTTCAAAAATCTTCGCCGAACAGGGGTATTGTAGAAGAGATTTCTTACCTCCACGCTTGTTCCCACAGGCGAGCCAGCCTCGGAGATGCGGACCTCTGTACCGGCCTCTCTATATACCTCTGTTCCCACTTGAGATGTGCTATCTCGGGTTATGAGCCTCATTTTGGAAACAGAGGCAATACTTGGCAAGGCCTCTCCCCTAAATCCAAGGGTCTGAATGCTATATAGATCCTCTTCTCCTCGTACCTTGCTGGTTGCGTATCGCTCCGTTGCCAGAAGGGCGTCCTCCTTGGACATACCACATCCGTTGTCCACGACCCGAATGGATTCCATTCCACCCGCCTTGATATCGCAGAAGATCGAGCTGGCCCCGGCATCAATGGAGTTCTCTATAAGCTCCTTTACCACCGAAGCTGGCCTCTCCACCACCTCCCCCGCCGCAATTTTGCCGACCAAATCCTCCGAAAGAATTCTAATCTTCGGGGACATACTCCCTCCTATAACGAGGCGCAGAGCTCACATGCGCGCAATCTCTTGAAGAATTGGAATGATGGATTGTTGGAATAGTGGAATAATGGCTATCGAAATCGGGAACAACGAATTTTGTGTTTTTCTTCTTCTTACCCCATCATTCCAGTATTCCAATATTCCAGCTGCGGCGAGGCCCCTGGCTTTCTCTATGATTACCTTACAAAAACCCTCCTTATAACCATAAGGGAACGAGAGGTATAAGAAATCCCCTTACTCAAATCGGACAATATTATATCCGAATACCTCCTCAACCTCCCTCGCCATATTGTCAGAAGGGGCCACATTGAACTGGCCGGGAAGCGAGATCACCGTCTCGCTGCGACTTGGGATGACGATGTGGAGGAAAACCCTGCATTGCCCACTTTCCCCCAAGAGGATGGACTTCAACCTCTCCAAGAGCTCCCCGGTCAGCCCGGGGGTCGTGAGTTTAATGTGGACCCTGGAGAAGGAAGTTTCCTTTATTTTAGAAAGGGGAGTCACCTCGTTGGCCTTGATTTTGGGGCTGTCCTCCCCCGTATCCAAGATCCCCTTGACCAAGATTGGATCGTCTCCCTTCAGATAGGGCAGAGATGAGATGAAGACAGCCGGGAATAGGATGACCTCAATAACTCCCTTTAAGTCCTCCAGCGTGGCAAAGGCCATTCGTTCCCCTTTTCGCGTTGTGATCTCCTTGAACGCGCTCACCACCCCGCATACTTTGACTTCCCTGCCACTTTCAATTTGGGCCACACTTGCCGTATTCTCGCTGGTAAACCGCTTGATATCCTCCTCGTATCGGGCTAACGGATGGCTGGTGATATAAAAACCCAGGGTCTCCTTTTCGAAGCTCAACAGCTGATTTTCGTGCCATTCCTCGATATCAGGTAATTGGTGATGTCCCCTTCCAGTCGCCCCCCTCTCCCCATGGGGGGAAAAAAGATTGACCTGCTTGCTTACCCTCTCCCTCTGCCGTAATTGGGCCATTTCAATGGCCTCATTCAGTGTGGCCATCATCTGTGAACGATGTGCCCCGGTGAAATCGAATGCGCCACACTTTATCAAACTTTCCAACACCCTCTTGTTCACCCTTCTAAGGTCTACCCTATCGCAAAAATCGAAGATATCATTGAACAATCCATTTTTTCCCCTCTCCGAGATAATGGAATCCACTGCACCACTCCCCACGTTCTTAACCGCTGCCAAACCGAAGCGAATTTTGTTTCCGATGACCGTGAAATCCCTGTAGCTTTCATTGATATCGGGGGGAAGGATCTCGATCCCCATATCCAGACACTCGCCGATATATTTGACGATCTTATCCGTGTTTTCCATTTCACAGGTGAGCAGTGCCGCCATGAATTCTACTCGGTAATGGGCTTTTAGGTAAGCCGTTTGATAGGCTATGAGGGCATATGCAGCACTATGGGATTTATTAAACCCGTATTCGGCAAACTTTGCCATGAGATCAAACACCCTCTCAGCCTTTTGGGAATCGATCCCTTTTTTCCTCGCACCCTCCAGGAATTTCTCTTTCTGTTTCTCCATCTCCTTGGGGTCTTTCTTACTCATGGCCCTCCTGAGGACATCAGCATCTCCGAGGGAGAAATTGGCCAGGGTGCCGGCAATCTTCATAACCTGTTCCTGGTAAACGATAACTCCATAGGTCTCCCGAAGGATCTCCTCCATCTGGGAAATTTCAAAGTGGATGGGTACTTTCCGGTGCTTCCGTTTAATAAAATCATCGACCATCCCGCTTCCCAGAGGACCGGGACGATGCAGGGCCACTAAGGCGATGATATCATCGAAGGATTCGGGTTTGAGTTTTACCAAAAGCTCTTTCATTCCCGAGCTTTCCAACTGAAATATGCCCGTCGTTGAACCGGAACCTAAAAGCTCAAAGGTCTTCTTGTCCCTTAAATCTAGATGCCGGATATCGATCTTCCCATCTCCTTTTTGATTGACCATCCCCACCGCCTTATCCAGGACGGTCAAGGTCTTGAGGCCGAGAAAATCGAATTTGATCAATCCAATCTTTTCCACATCCCCCATGGCATACTGGGTGATGATTTCGCCGTTCTGCCCGCGGTGAAGGGGAAGATACTCCGTTAAAGGCTTATTGGATATGACCACGCCAGCTGCATGGGTGGAAGCGTGTCGGACCAAACCTTCCAGGGACTTGGCGATGGTAATCAATGACCTCACCCTCTCTTCGGACTCCATCAACTCCCGAAGTTTTGGCTCTTGGAGCAGGGCTTGATCCAGCGCAATATTGAGGGTATTTGGGATGAGTTTTGCAATCCGGTCTACTTCGTTATAGGGCATATCCAAGGCCCTACCTACATCCCTAATCACCGCCTTGGCCTGCATCTTACCGAAGGTAATGATTTGCGCGACGTTGTCATTTCCGTATTTTTCCGTGACGTACCGAATCACCTCATCCCTTCCCTTCATACAAAAATCGACATCCACGTCCGGCATGCTGATTCGTTCGGGGTTTAAGAACCTCTCGAATAAGAGTCCGTAGGGAAGGGGGTCGAGATCAGTAATCCCCAGAGCAAAGGCAACGAGGCTCCCGGCAGCAGATCCCCTTCCGGGGCCAACGGGAATTTCCCTCTTTTTCGCATAATTGATGAAATCGGAGACGATGAGGAAATAGCCGGAGAAACCCATGGATTTAATGGTTGCGAGCTCTTTCCCGAGTCTTGTGAAATATTCCTCACGGCCTCGAGTAATAATTCCCTCGCCCCCCTCCATTTCCGATAACCTCTTCTCCAACCCCTCCCTTGCGAGATTCTCAAGATAGGAATCCAATGATTCATCTGGCGGAACGACGAACCTGGGAAAATGGTATTCCCCGAATTTCAATTCCAGGTTGCACTGATCTGCGATCAGCATGGTATTGGTAATCGCCTCTTCCCGACCGGCAAACAGGGTTTTCATCTCGTCGTGGGACCTGAAATAGAACTGATCCGTTGAGAATCGCATCCGATCCTTGTCATTGATCGTCTTTCCCGTCTGAATACACAACAAAACTTCATGGGCCCTGGCATCCTCGCTCCTCAGGTAGTGGCAGTCGTTGGTCGCTACCAGGGGTAAGGAAAGCTTATCCGCCATGGAGCATAATTTCTGGTTTATCTCGCCTTGATTCTCCACACCGTTTTCCATGATCTCCAAGAATAATCGATCATGGTCGAATATCTCCGAGTATTCACGGGCTACTTTTTCCGCTTCGTGCTCTTCCCCTTTATCGAGCAAAAAAGGAATCTCCCCCTTTAAGCAACCGCTCAACGCAATCAATCCTTTGTTATATTGCCTTAAAAGGTCTTTATCGACCCGCGGTTTATAATAGAACCCCTCGAGATGGGCCAGGCTGACCAATTTGATCAAATTGTAATATCCCTCCTTATTCATAGCCAATAAGGTGATGTGGTACGACCCCTCGCTCACATTCCCCGGCTTCTTTTCAAATCGGCTCTTGGGTGCCACATATATCTCGCATCCTATGATGGGCTTAATTCCATTCTTTATCGCCTTCTGGTAAAATTCTATAACTCCGAACATATTGCCATGGTCCGTCAAGGCTACTGCCGGCATCTCATATTTTTTGGCCAATGCGAAGAGTTCTTCGAATCGAATGGCCCCATCCAAAAGGCTATATTGGCTGTGAAGATGCAGATGAACGAATTGCCTCCTATTCATTCCTCCTCCTCAATGATACGGGAATAAGCCGCGAATTGGCCTGCGAAGCTTCTCGTCTACATGGTCGAATGTGGGTGAGACAATGAACCGTTTTTCAACTATATATTGTATTATTTATTTTCAGTAACTCAATATATAGGTCCTGTCAAGACAAAAATAACCTGGAGTTTCTTGATTTTTTTGGGGGGTTCCGTTGGTCCTGAGCATAATCTGCCGGAGAAGTGGGTACCCTTCGAGGGCGAGTGGACTTCGGGATGGCCATGTGTCTTTAAATCAGAAACCTGAACGACCACGAAGAACCATACCTTGGGAACAGAGCTATTCCCATTCAATGGTACTGGGAGGTTTTGAACTGATATCGTATACCACCCTATTGATCCCCTTCACCTCATTGGTTACCCGGCTTGAAATTCTTTCAAGCATGTCATAGGGAATCCGAACCCAGTCAGCCGTCATTCCATCAATACTTTTGACCGCCCTGATGGCGAGGACATTCTCATAGGTCCTCCCATCTCCCATCACCCCCACTGTTTTTACTGGGAGCAAAACGGCAAAGGATTGCCAAATCTCTCGGTAAAATCCCGTCCGAGATATCTCCTGGAGCAAAATATCATCCGCTTGCCTAATCAGGGAAAGCCTTTCCTGGGTCACCTCGCCGATAATCCGAACGGCCAAGCCCGGCCCGGGAAAAGGCTGGCGGCTGATAATCCTATCGGGGATACCCAACTCCTTGCCTACCAATCTAACTTCATCCTTAAACAATTCCCGAAGGGGCTCAATCAGTGCGAACCCCATTCCATCCGGAAGCCCTCCCACATTATGGTGAGACTTAATCGTGGCAGAAGGTCCCTTAAATGAAGTCGACTCTATAACGTCGGGGTAAAGGGTCCCTTGGGCAAGATACTTAATCCTCCCTGATTCCCTCGCCCATCGTTCAAAGAGATAGATGAATTCATTTCCGATAATCCGTCTCTTCTCCTCCGGGTCAACGACCTCCTCTAATTTTTTCAAGAAGTGCTCCTGCGCATCAACGCGGACCAAGTTGATCTTGAAATGGTTCCTGAAGACTGCTTCAACCTCATCGGCTTCATCTTTCCTCAAAAGTCCGTTATCTACAAAGAGACAAATCGATCTTTCCCCTATAGCCCTATGCAAGAGGACAGCCACCACTGAAGAATCGACCCCCCCGCTGAGGGCACAGAGAACCCTCTCCCTTCCCACCTCTTTTCGGATATCGCTTATGGCTTCCTGAATAAAGGATTTCATGCTCCAAGAGGCCGAGCAGCCGCATACCTTATAGAGAAAATTCTTCAAGATTTCGATCCCGCTGGGCGTATGTACTACTTCCGGATGAAATTGAAGGCCGAAAAGCGTTCCTCCTCTGCCCTTCATAGCAGCGATAGGAGAATTCTTCGAATGAGCTATCCTTTCGAATCCGTCGGGCACCACCTCTATTCGGTCTCCATGGCTCATCCACACGTGATGTCTTGCCCCGCCCTTTCCAAACCCCTCAAAGATGTCAGTAGGATCATCAACCACGATCTGGACCTTCCCATACTCCCTTTCGGGGGATTTGATTACCTTACCCCCCAAGAGATGGGTCATTAACTGCATTCCGTAACATATTCCAAGGATTGGAATACCTAAATCCAACAATTCGCGCTGCACCATCGGCGCATCATCGTCATGGATACTCGAGGGACCGCCGGAGAATACGATTCCACGGGGATGAAAAGCCTCTATATCTTTCAAATTCATATTGAAGGGGTGAATCTCACAATAGACCTGGCACATCCTGATTCGCCTGGCAATCAGCTGAGTGTACTGAGAACCGAAGTCCAGTATGAGAATTTTCTCACTATGGACGTCCCCCATGGCTTTGACCTCTCTATGGGAGCAAAGTATTCACTGGAGAAAGCAGTTCAAGGACTCAGCCTTATTCGGCCATCGCTCCCGACCTTGTACCGATACGGTTGGCCATCTTCAGAAAGGAGATCCCAATCGGCCAAAATCCCCGCGGAGACCAATTGTTGTAAATCCTCGGGATATTCGCCCCTTTCCAATAGGTAAATTTTCAGCGCCTTCAATATCTTCGTCCTATGCAAACTGCCCGAATAGGCTCGTGGTAAATTCACCTCTGACTTCTCGATTCGGGAATTGACCACCACATCCTTAAGAAAGGGTTTAAGGAAGAAGATCAAGAGGAAGATTATTGCGAAGAGAATTCCCAAGCGCATGACTGAAGAGATATTTCTGAAGGCCTTCCTGCTCACAAGACCCCTAAGGCTTGGCCTCTCTATGGCTACGCTTCGGATGAGCCCTCCTTCCTCCAATTTCGCCAAGGAGTCATAGACCAGAAATTTCCCCAAGAGACTTCGATCCACGATCTCTTGGACAGTGAGTTTCCCATCAACCAAGCCATGGATCACTTCCCCTTCCGCGGATATCTTCTCTCCCAATTCTCCGATATCGTATCCGGCCCCCATCTCTTCGGCGGAAACCTTTTCAAAGATGGTATAGGGTGAAGATATCTTCTTCTCGATTTCTGACCATTCGTCCAACATCCGAAGCACGTTGAGCAGGACGTTCTCCGGGCTCAACGCCAGTGGGATCCTTCGGTATTTCTCAACGAGCCGCAGGTCAAACCGAAAATTCCCCCCGCCCCATTGGAAGAGATCGTAAATGGTCTCATAGATTTGATTCTCGATAACCCTAAGCACTTCCTCCCGTTTCAGCCACTGCAAATCGATGAGAACTTCTCCCAAATACTGTAATGTTTCCTCCTGAACCTTAAGGGCTTGGTCCAATTGCTGTTGGGTGATTACCCCGGCCTTAACGAGAATTTCTCCCAAGTGGTCCTTCTTGGCCCGATAGGTGGAGAAGACGTGGACGATCATGCCATCCAGGAAGTAGATCTCAACCTTCTTCCTGCCATGCTGAACATTCAAGATCCCGGTCTTGAACTGTTGGCCGATGAGCTGAATGATCTCCGTAATGCTGAAATCTTTTAAATCACCCTGTAGGGCCATGCCTTCTCCTTATAATGGCATTCTGATCTTCTCAAGGGCCCGTTTTTGTCTCTCAAAACGGGATATACTCATGAGGGAAGGCAGATAGAAGCAAGCGAAAAGTCCGATAAGGAAGGCCATGCTCGACAACGGTGAGGATGCCGCAACGACCTCAGAATTCCTGACGAATCCATGCCAGTGGTATATTCGCAGAATGAACATGGAAAAGATAAAGAGCAGGATCCCCCCACTTACCGTGTAATTTCTCCATACGTGCCCCCCTCCCAAGGAGAAAAGGGAAAGGATCCTCGAAATGATCTCTTCCCTCCTTCGGTATCCCCTGACCTGAGCCATCTTCTTCCCCTTTATCTTGGGGTTGAGACCCTCTTTTTTCACGAAAAGACGATGGCAACCGACGCAGATAAAATCGCCCCCCATTTTTCTTGGAAAGACCCGGCGGCTGGGACTACCGCAGAGGGAACACTTCCTCATGCCACCCTTTCGTTTGGCCAGTATCGACAAAGCTACCACCATGCCCAAGAATAATAGGGGGGAAACGAATCCCCACCGCTCGCTTAGCGGTCTTACCCATACTGAAACAAGCCCGTTGGGATCTATCCATTTGTCCATGAATTGATATATGACACCTTTCCACAGGCTCAGAGGCGAGAGGGTCTCGTCGATAACGTAACGATTCATATTTCCCGTTTCGATTTTCAGGTAGTAATGAATTAATTGGGGGTTCAGTTCAGTGGCCCTTTGAATGGATGGATCCGCCTTGACTACGCTCGTGGACTTTTTCGAATTCGCCCTGTGGAGATTAAAATAAAAGGAAGCCTTTCGGGGTTTCAAATCGATGGCCTTCTGATTCCATTCGATGGCTCGATCGACATTGCCCATTGCCAGCCAAACGTTTGCCAGATTCGTCATGGCCTCGGCAGCCGAGGAATCATTGGATATAGCCTGTTTTAGATAGTATTCAGCCTTTGGATAGTTCCCCTCCCTCTTATTAATCAACCCCAACGTGAAGAGGATCTTCGTATCTCCGGGGTTCCCCTTAAGTCGTTGGATCAGATCCTCCTTAATATCTTGGCTCCATATCTCCTCGTTCGCCTTATAGATGTTCAAAAAGGGTTTTGCCGAATGATCCAAAAAATTGGAGAAGGCATTCATCGTCCAGGGGATATAGATCAGCAAGATGAGGAAGACGCAGAGCACAATCCTCTCCCGCTTCTGGAGGAAGAACCAGACGAGAAGGGACCAATACATAAAGGCCCATATGAGACTCAGTTGTAAGAAGAAGGGGAGGAGAATGACCACGACCTTTATCAGTGCTTGGATAATCTGAAAAACCTGAGCTTTGAAATTCCTTGCTAAACCCTCAATAAAGGAGGGAAAATACTTGAGGAACAAGATGAATGCATAGAGCAAAAAAGCCAAGAGAATCGACTGGCCAGTGAGGAAGAGGAAATCCGTGAACCTTATGAAGGTGAACTCGAAATTCTTCATTGAGACTACGAAACCTTTCAGGTATTCCGCCAAAACTCTGTCTAGTCGAAGTTTAGACCGGTTCCAGTGAACCCTCGCAAGGCCAAAATATCCATAGGGCGATCCCGGAGCGAGCATTTTCGCCCCGCTACAGAGCGCCAATGCATCTTGGTGGCCCCCCTTTGCCGAGACCTCCAAGGCTTCTCTAATCAGCAATGTAGCGAATATGGGCATATTGCGAATACCCCTATCCAATTGAACTCGATGAATCTGCTCCAACTCCTTCTTGCCGACGATCGTCTTTCCACTATTGATGAGGTCTCTTCGCTGAAGCCAATATCGTTGGACTTCCGGGGGACCGGTGAAGATATTGATGGAGGTGGCCTTTCCGGACTGTACAGAATCCTCTGAAGAATAGATTTGACCACCATTCCACACGATGAAACAGAATACGGAAAAAAGGAGAACCCTGAATGTCCGCCTCATTAATCGACCCAACCTTCTACTCCATCCCTCACTCCAACCGGTAGTTGGGAGCCTCTTTGGTTATGATCACATCATGGACATGCCCTTCCCGCAGTCCAGCCGATGTTATTTTGATAAATTTGGCCTTTGAATGATAAATTTGGCCTTTGAACGCAACTCCTCTATATTCCAACAGCCAACATATCCCATTCCGGCCTTCAACCCTCCCACAAGCTGTTGTACGCAAAAGGATAGAGCCCCTCTATAGGGAACGCGGCCCTCAATGCCCTCTGGTACTAATTTGGTCTCCGCCTCGACGTCCTGTTGAAGGTACCGATCCCGGCTTCCCTCCTTCATGGCCTCTAAAGAACCCATCCCCCTATAAACCTTGTAACTCCTTCCCTGAAAGAGTACAATCTCCCCTGGGCTTTCATCGGTCCCCGCGAATAAGTTTCCTACCATAACCGAATGGGCTCCAGCGGCAATGGCCTTGGTGATGTCCCCGGAAAATTTGATTCCCCCATCGGCGATAATGGGAATGTCGAATTTCCGGGCGGCTCGAACAGTAGCCATTATGGCGGATATCTGAGGAATGCCTATCCCGGCAATCACACGGGTAGTACAAATGGAGCCTGGCCCCACTCCAACCTTGATTACGTCCGCACCGGCTTTTATCAGATCCTCCGTTGCTTCCCCCGTGGCAACGTTTCCCGCGATGAGCTGACAACCCGGAAAGTTCTCCTTTGTGTCCCTTACCGCTTCCATTACATCCTTGGTATGTCCGTGGGCCGTATCGATAACCAGGACATCCGCCCCGGACTTCAGGAGGGCATCGGTCCTCTCCTCCCTATCCTTGTCGGTTCCGATGGCCGCGCCAACTCGCAACCGGCCCAGCTCGTCCTTGCACGCATTGGGGTATTTCCTGATTTTTTCGATATCCTTAATGGTAATGAGGCCCTTGAGGTTATTCCTTTCATCCACGACGAGGAGCTTTTCAATACGATTCTTGTGAAGTAAAGCCTTCGACTGCTCTAATGTTGTTCCTTCGGGCACCGTAATGAGGTTATTCTTCGTCATTACGGTGGAAATTTTTTCATCCAATTGAACCACAAACCGCAAATCCCGATTGGTCAATATGCCAACCAGCTTACCATTTTTGGTAACGGGAACACCGGAAATGCGATATTTCCTCATAATCTCCTGAGCCTCGTAAATCTTTTGGTCGGGGTCCATGGTGATGGGCTCCCTGATCATACCGCTTTCCGATTTCTTCACCTTATCCACTTCCAAGGCCTGAGCCTCGATGGACAAGTTCCGGTGTATAATCCCAATACCCCCCTCCCGGGCCATGGTGATTGCTGTATTGGCTTCGGTAACAGTATCCATTGCTGCACTCAAAAGGGGGATATTCAAGGTAATGCTATTGGTAAAAATGGTGCTGGTATCAACGTCCTTCGGGACCACATCCGACTTGGCGGGCACGAGTAAGACATCATCAAAGGTTAGATATTCTTGGAGAGGTTCCTCTAACATGATTGCTCCTTCCCGAAATTGAATAACATATGCAAATGGATTTCCCCCTTCGTCGGAGCCACTTCCGAGGTGACGGCTCTATGTTGGAGATAGAAGATAAACGAGGAAATGAAACGGAAGGGTTTTAGTATTTAATAGCAAAGCATTCTCCTTTTGTCAACTGGCGGTCTTACCGTGACCGATGCCCAGTTCAGTGATTGGATCCATATCCTTAACAAAGCATTCCTTCTATTCTTAACAAGAGATCATCCAGATGTTTCCCCTTGAGGGCCGATATGGAGATGGCATTGTATCGCCGACAGGCCTGGGGAATGAAGCTCGAATCCACCTTATCCTCCTTATTGAAGACTAAAAGCTTGGGAATTGTGTTCAGGTCCAATTCATTCAGGATCGTTTCAACGGTAAGGATATGCTCTTCGAATGCGGGGTTAGTCATATCGACCAAGTGTATAAGAAGATCGGCCTCCCTCAGTTCACCGAGTGTAGCTCGAAAGGCCCCCATGAGATCCTTGGGTAAATCCCGTATAAATCCCACCGTATCCGAAATAATAACCTCTCGATCCCTTTGAAAGCGGAGCCTCCGAGTCGCGGTATCCAAGGTGGCGAAGAGCTTCTCCTCAACGTTTACGTGGCTTTTTGTCAATGCGTTGAAGAGGGTGGATTTCCCAGCATTTGTATAACCAACGATGGATAGAATGGGAATCCCTCTCTTGATTCTCCCTTCCCTCCTCCGTTCCCGCTCCTTGCCCAAGTTATTGATTTCCTTTTCTAAACGAGCAATCTTATCCCTCACCCGTCTACGGTTTATCTCGAGTTTCGTCTCCCCTGGACCGCGACCTCCAATTCCCCCGGTCAAACGGGACATAGCCGTATTTTTGGCCGTAAGCCTCGGCAATAGGTACCGTAGCTGAGCCAATTCAACCTGGACTTTGCCATCTCGGCTATGAGCCCTCTGGGCAAAAATATCCAAAATCAACTGTGTCCGATCGATCACCCTCAACTCCGTAAAATCGCTAATGGAGGCCATTTGGGCGGGAGACAAATCCTGGTTAAAGATGATAAGGTCAACTCCCAATTGCATGCATCGTATCGTGATCTCGGTCAGTTTACCCCTTCCGATCAGAAGCCTGGGGTGCAACTTTTTTGGACGCTGAATGATGGAATCCACCGTCACCCCACCGCTCGTTTTCACCAACTCCCTTAACTCTTGGACGGATTCCTCGATGTCCCCCTGATTGGAATCCGCCACGGTCACCAAAAGTGCATTTTCCTTCCCATTTTCCAAGACCTTTACTCGCTGAGTCCGTTCAAATTCATCCTCCAGGGATTGAATGAAGCTAAGGAAATCGATATCCAGCCTCCATGGACGATGAGGCGAGAGGAGTTCCCATTTTTTTTCCATGGGATTCTCCGGAAGCAGGTACCCCAAATAAATACGACCGGGTGATCCAGAACCATCAACGGACAAAGCGCCCATCATGTCGAACCTCAAAAGGGCAAGATCAGTGATGTCGTCTTGAGTAAGGGGTTCATCCCTAAGATGGGTATGGATGCATCTGAGTCCCCGAAGCCTTAACAACCCCCTCCTATACCTTGGCAGGGGTGGAACGACAATCCCTTGATGATCTCCTACGATGACATATTCAATCGTGCCCTTGCGATTGACCAAAATTCCCACTTGCCGTTTGATCTCATGGGAAATCTCGGAGAGATATCTGGCTATTTCGGGGTTGATGACCTTCTGTGGAGGGATCTTTCTTCGATATATACGTTCTAATCTCTTTATCTGACTGGACTTAAGGCCTGCTGAATGACCAAAAACCCTTTTGATGGTGATTACTCCCTCAATCTCTTTAATCGTCGAGGAAATTATACCACAAAGGAAATAATAATCAAAAAACAATCTGGAGTTTCTTGAATTTGTAAGGGACTCCGTTGGTCCTGAGCGTAATCTCCCGGTAAAGATCGTGTTTAAGGACAGAAAGCCCGCTGCCGAGACGAAGTTCCGACATGGTCATGAATATTTGCTCACCGACGGTAAAAGCCCCCTTCCCCCCCTATCACCCAAGTCAACAGAACACCCAGACTGAGCGCCTTATTCAGTCAATGTTCGAACATATTTTCGAACGGCAGATGATGCCTTGATGGTGGATCAGGCCATTTAAGCTCCG
>SMTZ1_10001890_pt1 | contig 21923 bp, 25 predicted proteins | sample DeeMarSWOR136_30_FD_25667 | JGI IMG/M metagenome (IMG submission 25667) | reverse complement strand
TCACCACTGGGAGCATAGCATTGCGGGCAGCATGGCGATCTCGTATCCTCTTTTCTGCTAACCCTTTAGCTCTGGCCGTTGTAATGTAGTCCTCTTTTAAGGTTTCCAGCATACTGTTCTTCATTAACAACATATTTCCTGTGAATATCCATATGGTAAACACTGTTAAAGGCAAAAACAAATGGTACAGCACATCCAATATTTTGGTCAATAACCCTGCTTCTACTGCAGCGCCCCAGATCTCTGGCGTTTTCATTCCACCCACAGGGAACAAATCCAGTCTATACGAGAAAACCCAGATAGCTAATAACCCCAGCCAGAAAATAGGCATCGTAAAGAAGAATAACCCACCAACTGTAAACCCGTACTCCAGTTTGCTGCCTCTCCTCCAGGCTATTATCCGTCCAAGGTTAATCCCTAAAGCGTACGCCATCAATGTGCCTAAGGTGAATAGTAATATGGTGGGCAGAAATCGCACTTTCAGTATATCAAAGACATCACCCTCCCAGTAGAAGGAAGTGCCAAATTCACCGTGGAGCAAATTCTTTACATATATCAAATACTGCTGCCACAACGGTTTGTCCAGCCCGAACCGAGCTCTCAAAATCTCTCTCAGCTCAGGTGTAAACGTGGGGTTGATCACTCGTGAGGCAGGATCACCGGGCACCATTTTGAACAAAACAAAAATCAGAGTTGCAATGATAAACAGCGCTACGACAATCTCTAGCACTCTCTTCGCTACAAATCTAACCAAAGACATTTCTACACCTCCCTTTGTTCAATTCTCTCATTTAATCACCTTACAAATAAAGCGAGGTAAAAATATAAATAATTTTTGTGTATTTGTACGTACAATTGTATATTCGGATTATTATTCAGATTGTGTTACATTTGTAGTATCTAATATATTTTATAGTGTGGGGTATTTGTTCTCATTTTTTGAAGGACAACAACGGTGAAATCGATTTTGATAGTCAGCAACCGGAATCATTAAAGTCTGTATTTCCCTCTCTTGAGATACATCCGTACTGCCTGTTTCAAGCCGTATCGGAACATGTGCCTCCATATAGCCCTCTTGAACCTGTTTTTTGATAAAAGCCCAATCAAAATCTGAAGAGGATCAGAGTAGTGCTCCCTGTGGCACTCACCATACCATCTGAAGAGTTCTGTCCTGCTCAATTCCCTGGTGGGCATCACACAGTAGGCCATGTCAAAATGATTAAAGTCAAAATCTTCGATCAACCTCTCTTTTCGTGCTTGTTCATACACTTTTGACCCGGGAAATGGTGTGAACATGGTAAAAATAGGAAAGTCCACTTGTAACGATTTCATGTAGTTGATCTTGTGTAAGATTGATTCTACTGTATCATCAAAGGTACCAATAATGATCAATCCCTGGGATACAATATCGTGTTCTGTCATCAGTCTGACCGCCTCTTTGATCTGATCTACAGTAACCCCTTTGTTCAAAACATCCAATTCCTCATCTGTGGAAGCTTCTACTCCAATTTGAGTCATAACATTACCAGTTTTCCTCATTAACGGTAGCAAATCCTTGTATTTAATCAGAAAATCAGCTCTTCCCTGGTAGAACCATTGAACATCCAGGTCTCTCTCTGCAATCTGTTCGCATATACTTTTGATGTGGTTGTAATCCACGTTGAAACAATCATCGCCAAACCATACAGATTTTCTCTTGTATTTTTTGTTGACGATCTCTAACTCTTCTCCTACACTTTCGGGGTTCCGTGCTCTCCAGGGTCTGCCCCAGAAATCCCACTCAGAACAGAATGTACATGAGAACGGGCACCCCCGAGAGGTTATAATGGTGGAGAATTCTTCTAAAAATTCAAAATGGTACTTCTCCATGGGAAGTAAATGGTATGCAGGCAAAGGAAGACTGTTTAGATCTACAGGGGGACGCCTTTCAGTAGCAGTAATATTCCCATTATCTCTGTATGCAATTCCTTTTACATCTTTTAAATGTGAATCAGTTTCCAGACATTTCACCAAGTCCACTATAGTTTCCTCGCCCTCACCCCTCACAATAATGTCAATCTCAGGAATTTCTTTTAACGTATCCTCATACGTGAAGGTGACATGAGATCCTCCTACTACAGTGGTAATACCAGGATCAACCTCTTTTGCCATTCTAACAAGCTTTACTGCATCTGAAAACATAGGAGTCATAGCCCCCGTCCCAACTATGTCGGGGGATGCTCTCCTGATTATTTCAGGCAAATCCTTCCAGGTGACACCCATTCCATTGCAGTGGATCAACTCCACCGGTATGTCATGCTGCTCCAAAACTGCAGCAATATATGCCAGCCCTAAAGGAGGTGCGCAACAATCTCCCATCAATTCCCAGACTTTTATTGGAGGATCAATCAAGAGAACTTTCATAAAAGCTGTATTTCTCCTTTACTTAAATAGGTTGCCCACCTACCTGTGGTTGACCACTTTTATTCAGGCAGTTTATAAATAGTTAGTATTTATAGCGAAAAATTATTTTTTTTGGGAGAAAAAATTATAAAATGTTATACGTGTAACAAAACTGAGACAATCCGAATAATTGAACAACCCTGAGAATCTGAAATATTTATATAATTGAATGACCAAAGAAATTCATGCCAGAAAAAATAGTAGAAAGACGAGGCAGAAACCCCTTAAGAAGAGTGATTTTTATACTGTTCTTGACTATTGTAGTCAATTTATACTTTCTCAGAAACCAACTCACGCAAAAACAATGGTGGGCTTTAACTCTTGTAGTTATTGGTGCTGGTGCTCTCATCCTGTATTACCACAAACGCCGAAGAGGCTAACTTCAAGTGCCCAGAAATACTTCTGTAGTTCTGATGGACCAACCTTTTTACTGATTACCGATTATCAATTAATACACCAGGCCCTTTAAAAAAGCAACAGCCATTTCTTTTCCCAGCTCTTAAAATGTTTATTAATTCTTAATTTGAAATATTTAGGACATTCAAGATTCAATCAAGAATGAGAGTGATAACTGGTAAGCTTGCACGTACTGATTCGTTTTAACCAATTCTCTTCACAAGAATACATACGCAATACCAATCCTCAATCTAATGCATTTACTGTTTCAGAACTGTTATAGAACTGACAGTGGATGCTGTAATAATCACAGTATAGTCCTCTGCTGTATACCCTTTTTTGTGGTCTTTGTCATCTAATGTGTACACCACGCCATCTGCCTCCACTGTTATTTCTCCCACTGTGGTTTCCAGGTTGAATTTGAAATCGCCGTTAACTACTATGTCAATGTCACCGTTAAAAGTTTCAACATCGTATTCTCCACTGTACCCGCATTCTATGTCTATTCTCCCATTGGTGGTTTCAATGATCACCTGATTCCCCTGGTAGAATCCCCGTATTTTCCCATTGGAGGTTTTAACCTTTATGTCGTCTGCTGTCACTGACGCTTTGATATCGCCATTGATAGTTACCAGAGAAACGGTTGTGGCAGTAACCTCCTCTACCTGTATATCTCCATTGAAGATGGAAAGATCCACCGTTTCAAAGGATGCCCGGGGAAGGAATGCTGTTATTTCTACACCTGCGTTAATACTCTCTTCTGTCTCTATCACTAATGTTACACCTCCAGTCTCTGTTTCTTCTGAAAAATCCACTTTTACATCTTCTGCTGTCCTTTTCGCATCTTCTGATGTGGTAGCTCTTGCCCACTTGGTGGCTTCTATTCTGTAGCTTTGCTTGTCCCACAGATTAACTTCGATGTACCCATTGTATAGTAAAAAATCCACAGAAATTTCTTCTCCTTCAATATTGCTCTCAAAGATTTCTAGAACTTCTTCTCTGGGCAACATGGATACTTTCTCACTCTGATCTATGCATCCTAGAAGAAGGATACAAACACCTAACAGGATTAACCTTTTCATAAAAAATTGCAGGGTCGCTTATTTAAAAATCTTCGCATTTCACAGGGTTGTAAAATTGTCGTGGTTGTCTTTCTGTTACACGTGTAACATTCTATTGTGAGAAAATAGTTTGGCTCTCCATCAGTTTTTTGAGCTTTTTATCCTTCTCTTTTACTCAGCAATTCAGTGAGAAAGCTTGTATAGTAGTATCATAATATCCTATCCCTAGAATCTCTTATTGTTTCTAATTCTTTTGTGAGTTCCTCAATTTTTTCTTCTGGTACATCTGCCCAACGACCTGCAAAATCCAAGAGGCTCCTTCTACGCATTAAACGGGAGATGACATCGCTAAAAGATTCATTTTTTGCCTTCATCTTTACCAAGGCTTCATACACATCGTCTCTGAGACTAATGGTTTTGTAACCCATTCAATCACCTATGCATGATCTGTGCACGAGATTATATAAAATCTGGTCTTGATCTGCGGTGACTGTTATAATTTCTTTTCTTGAAAAAGAGTGATTCAGAGCATTTCCATTGTACATTGTGAGATCCATACGTACCAGTTCAGGTATACAGGTTAGCGATGGCAGAATTAAGAAGGAATCCATACAGGATACATATCGCTTGATGGATTCTTGGTAAGTCGCTTTAAATCCCCATTAGTATCCATTATAAATATGTCATTATGACTTTCTTCAGGTATTTCTGCCTCGTAAATCGAACCAAATACAATGAACTTCCCATCTGGCGAGAATGAAGGAAGGTATTCTGCTCTGTCTGAATGACCACCAGCCAGACTTAAATCTACAAGTGCTGTACCATCTCTTTTCACTTTAAAGATGTGCCAGATTCCGCTCCCCCAGTTTTCTCCAGCGTATGCAACACACTGCTCAAATACTAACCATTGGTCATCTGGACTCCACGAAGGGTCGTAACATCCTGGAGGAAAAACAGGCGTAGACACTGTGGAACCACTATCGTAAATGGTTTTTACCTTTCTGCCATCAGCATCCATTACCTTCAATATGAACCGTTGAGTAGTACCATCCAGGTACACAAATGCAATCTCTTTTCCATTGTTCGAGAAAGCAGGGTCTCCCTCTACTGCATCCTTTGTGTTGGTCAGCTGCGTTAGCTCTGATCCATCACGTCTTACCTTGTAGATATCAGTCTGCTCTTCGCCTGCTAATTTCATGTGAAATACTATCCATTCACCATCAGGGGAGAAACTATCACCCTCAGCATGATTGCGAGGATCAGTTAACCGAATCTCTTGTTTCGTCTTTAAATCAATGAGCCACAAAGATCTTCTGTCCTCATTACCCAACCCTGAAGGCGGATCAGTATCCTTTTCGGCACGGGATGCCACAATGTATTGCCGAGAATGATCAACGCCTACGATAAAATGGTGTTCATTAGTAAAGGTAATGCGGGTCACCTCTCTTGTATCAATATCCATAGCATACACTTCTGTGCGGCGGCTTCCTGTGTCTCGATTTGACACAAAGAGGATATCGGCCGTGTCTGGTAATGAACTAATCCTTTCATTCAAGGACTCTTCTCGCGCACATCCGCTCACAAAAATTGTTAACCCTACAATGAGACATGTTAGTTTGGGGTTCATGATCATTTTTGTTTTCTATATCCTTTAAATGCTTTCTCTTTCAGACCAGCAGAAATTTCATACAATCCATTACGTTTTCAATCACTCATCTTTTTTCCACATATGCTTACAGATTCACCAAATTCTTAGAACAGGATTTTGACTGTTAGCTTATCTCTTATCTCGATTTTGTTACACGTGTAACAATTCATGTGTAACAATTCATCTTTTTAACTGATAGCGTGAACTTGATTAGATGAGTTAACGTCTCGCACAATTCTTGAAAATCAGGATAATTCCCATGATAATCCGGTGGGTCAATAACTCCCTCGTTGTAGCTATAGTCTGTTGTGAGATTCTAAGGAATCTGTGGCTGTCGTACACATTTAGCCGATTGTTGGCGGACCTTAACCAGAGTTCGTAGTTGCAGGAGGTTCCTATTATTCTGCTCCACTTTGATTCATATTTTCTATCTCAGAAAATATATGCTGATACAGATCTTCATCCAGCCGACTCTTGCCTGTCCGCAACAGCCATCGCTCCAACATACGGTCTTTGTCGGTAAATTGGCGTAATTTTTTATCCCATCGAGCCACCACAACTTCACCAGAAACCAAAATCTCGTCATACCCTTCAATACTTCCTCCTTTCTCTCTCACAAGAAAGCCGCGGTAGCCGAGCCCTTCTCTAATGTGTCCTTCTACCTTACGTTCGGGCAAAGTGCGGAACAGGTTAAGGAATTCTGCAGCTTCTTGAGGAGTCAAATCCCAATACGGGTTCGGTCTACCGCTAAATATATCTAATTCTACTTGCATGTGTACATCTCCTGTTACAGATAGGAATCCAACACCTATTAAGGCATCGTCTTTCCAGCTTTTTCCGCAGATTTTACCAGTCAGTATTACCTGATTCTCATGCTTTTACATGCGTAGAAGTATCCGCAGAAATCAGTATACCCTCCGCGGTTGCATGTCTGAGGATCATAGATGACCCGACCACTATTGTCGTAATTCCTCGCTGCAGTGCCGCCTGGTTTGTGGCCCCAAAAACCTTCACTGGACTTGCGGTACCAGTGATAGTCCCGACCGGGCCATATTGCCATCGCCATAAACCAGCGAGGTTTTTCCGAGTCAGGGAAGCAATCATAGCGTCTATGGGCACCATCAGATAAAGCTCCTTTGGTAACGCTATCACAAGTCGGCGGGAAGGGTACAGGACTACCCGACGCCCTACCAGGCTGCGCAAAGGTATCAGTCCTACAATTCCTGCCATAGTTATAGCAATTGTTGTTTTGCCGCACATAAGGGTCGTTATTCCAGAAGCCAGGGTTGAACCTGCACAACTCAATGTAGCACACTTTGGCAGCCCTCTCCTCAACTTTAGGCTCATCAGGCTCAGTGACACGAACAGGCTTTGGAATCTCCCTAGCCATAACCTTCGGAAAAGCAGTCATTTGTTCTAGTAAGAATCCCCGCAACTCCTCATCCAAGGGAGTAAGAGCTGCAATTGTTTCATCTCTGGCAGAGTATCTGGGCATGTTATCAACCATTCGCTTGGCAATTTCCAGCCCTTTCTTTTCATCGCCAGAACCGCCGTTGGCAATCATAAAGCTGGAAGGGAGATTATATTCATCCCTCATGTCCTCCGCCAAAGGTTCCAAGAGAACACCACGATACCCAAGTCCTTGATGCCCTGAGCCGACTTCAGCAACAACCTCTCGATTTGTCGTGATCTCTTTAAGTACGTCCTTGGCCTCTTTTTCATCAACCACCCATGAAGGGTTTGGACGTCCCGAAAAAATGTCTACAGTTATTTGTAGCATAGTATCCCTCCTTACATTTTAATCTCTATGACTCGTCAACAACTTGTTCATATACGCAGCATGTGTCCCACATTGGAACCATATGCAGCATACATACGTCCTCCAGATGCTCTTTGATATCTTGTATATCGCCTCCTTTAACCAATAAGAGGTTTTTCTACTTAGATTTTTTTGACGTTTAAGCTGATTGAGCTTATCTTCCGCCAATGTTATGTATTTTTCGGTGCCCTTTTTGGTTAAAAATGGACAACATCCCAGGATTAAAAAACTGAAATATGAATAAAAAACAAGAAATAGAATTCCAAAATAAATAAAATTAGAAAAATTAACAAAAAAGAAAAATAGATCCTAAATGTCTCAAAAATTCTCAACCATATGTAAAAGAACACGGATGTAGCAGGTTACAAATGACCAAGTACTGTATACTAAGAAAGTAATTATACTATTATCACATTAATATTGAAAAGATGACAACCAAGAAGGTTGGAGTTCTTCATCCTCCAAAGACTTGACAATCCACTTAGCAATGAGAAAGGTTTTAAAAATCGCCCACCAATAAACTGAAACGACCCAGGCACCTAAAACCTTTTAAGACCTTTGAAGAAAACTAAAGTATGGAAAGGGAGTACCTTCACTGGTCAAAGGTGGACGAAGCAATCTGGACTTTAACAGACTACGTACGAAAAGACTATAAGGTGGACCTCATCGTGGGAATAGCCAGGGGTGGGTTAATACCCGCAGTACGAATGTCCCACATCATGGACAACATCCTCATGCGGGTCATGGATGTCAAATTTTACACTGACATTAAAGAACATGCCGAAATGCCTAGAATTACTGTTCCCTTGACAGAGCCCGTAGAGGGGAAAAACGTCTTAATCGTCGATGATGTGGCAGACACGGGGAAGACCCTGAAAGTGGTCAGAGAAGACATTGTAAAAAAAGGGGCCAAAGACGTGAGAATTGCAGTCATTGCTAAGAAACCCCAGAGTATTGTAGATCCAGACTACTACATCTTCCAGACTGACAGATGGATCATCTTCCCCTGGGAGAAAATGCCTGTCTCCAGAAAGGTGGTCCTGTGAGAAGCTTTGTTGCTGTGGACTTATCTGAAGATTTGATACCACCAGTGGTGGATGTGCAATCCCAGATTTCTGAAGGGAAAATAAAGTTTGTGGAACCTGAAAACCTGCACTTCACCCTAAAATTCTTGGGGGAAATAACAGAACAGAAAGCGAAAGATGTCTTAACCAAATTAAAAGGGATATGCAGTTCATTCAAGCCATTTCCCATTCTCTTGAAAGAGGTAGGTGTCTTCCCTTCTCTCACTTACGTAAAGGTGATCTGGGTTGGTGTCGAAAGTGAAGAGTTCTTCACCCTCTCTAAATTGGTAGATTCTGGTATGGGCAAACTGGGGTTCAAGCAAGAACGGAATATTGTCCCCCACTTAACTGTCGGAAGAGTAAAAGCACCAGGGAACAAAGCCCGATTCCGAGAGCAGATCAAAGCGCTCCAAACCATAGAAATCGGTGAAATGATGGTAGATGCAGTGGTTTTAAAAAAGAGTGAACTAACCAGAAAGGGGCCCATATACACAAATATAGAGGAAATTCCACTATGAAAGAAGTTTTGCAGAAAATTCGTCCCACCACAGAAGAACGGCAAAGAGTGAACCAGGTAGTGGAGAAATGCACTCACAAACTCCATGACAGAATCACCAAGAAAGGATTAGAAGTTGAAGTCTCCCTCCAGGGTTCCATAGCCAAAGATACCTGGATTTCAGGGGACAACAACATTGACATATTTTTGATCTTCTCTCACAAGTATACAAAAGAACAACTAAAGAAGTACGGGTTAAAAATTGGCATACTGTCCGAGTATGAGATCGCGTATGCAGAGCACCCGTACGTGCGAAACTTTTTACAGGGCTACGAGATCGATGTGGTCCCTGCCTACCAATTCAAGGAGGGCATTCGCAGTTCAGTGGACAGAACACCCTTACACACAGAATACGTTAAAACCCACCTAAAAGACAAAGATCAAGTGAGGTTACTCAAAAAGTTTACCCGCTCTATCGGGGTTTACGGATCAGATTTGAAGGTCCAGGGATTTTCAGGGTATTTGTGTGAACTTCTAGTGATCAAATACGGCACATTTCTAACCGTGTTGAAAGCAGCCAGCTCCTGGAAGCTTGGTGAATGCCTTTTTCTGGAACAGCTCCCTGAAAAAGAATTTACAGAACCCTTCATATTTATAGATCCCGTAGACAAAGAACGGAATGTGGCTGCAGTGGTCTCTTTAGAGAATTTTGCCAAGTTCATATACCATTCCCGGGAGTATCTCAAGAATCCACAACCTGTGTATTTCTTTAGAGAACCAGAACACTACACCAGAGTTAAAGGTACTGCATTATACCGAATTGATTTCACAGTGGATGTCATTGATGATATTCTGTTCCCCCAATTGCGAAAAACCCGAGATTACTTGGTGCGAATGCTGGAGACCCACGGATTCTGTGTGTTTAATACTGCAGTGTATGACTCAGGGATCTTGCTGGAGCTGTCCGTTTTCGAACTCCCTCCCTTCAAGAAACATGTGGGCCCTCCCATATACGAGGAAGAACATTGTGACAGATTTTTAGAGAAACACAAAACAATACGCATCCAAAACGATAGAATCTACGCTGTCGTCAAAAGAAAATACGTACGAGCTGAAGATTTGTTACAAGGGTTGCTCAATAAGAGACAGGGCTTTGGTAAAGATTTAATGAAAGCAAAAGCTGTGTTAACATTGGTTTCAAAAGACGCAGACATCCTTACCTACGATTGATGTGCAATTCGATTCCTGATTTCAGAAGAAGAGTACGGCAGCCTTTCTGGCAGCTTTTTTACTTCAATAGACAGTCCTCTCTTTTTTATCTCTGATCTTACCCATTCCTCGTCCTGGTCAGGCCCCAAAAATATAAAACCCGGAGATATCTCCTCTATAGGTTTAAAAAAATCATTTTTATCTCCCAAAATTGCTTTTTTCACTGGTTTCAAACTATGGACCATTTTCAGTCTCTCTTCCTCTGTAAAAACTATCTTTTTGCCATTAACATTACAATCCCTCGCTATGATAACATATACATCTCCTAGCTTTGCAGCTTCCTCAAACAGGTGCAGGTGACCAGGATGCAGTACGTCAAACGTTCCTGCAACCACCACGTTCATGATGGGTGGTGGGAGTGCATCTTAAAAAGGTTGCCCTTCACGTGTCCGCCACTACTTCTTCGTTGTTACGCGTGTAACATAACAATAGTATCTTTTAATAGCATATTACTAAAAAAATTGATAATTTAAGAAGTTAATTATCTCAACAATTTGCACGACTTTGTTCTCGCGCCGTGGAGCTGTACTGCATTTGTACTGCATTCGTCAGTTGAGAACCACCACATTGACAAGTAAGGAAAGTTATCCAAAAAAGAAGATTTTCATGAGCTTTAGATGTTTGGAAACTATTGTGGAGAAACGTTTCGGTGAACCGCATAAGAGTGGGCATCACAAAAGATATGATACCACAGCAGCAGGTTCGTTCAACCTCTTCACAGAGCAGCAACCCCACCCAGTAACCACTTATGGAGGACAATTTTACCACTGTTACTATCTGACATTTGCAGCTGAAAACTCTTCCGAACCAAAAGATATATATACTTTCCCATTAAAATGCGAGACATGTACAATCCCCGAGTAATTACTATTGCATCTGGAAAAGGGGGAACAGGAAAGACCACAGCAACTGCAAACCTGGGAACAGCCCTAGCTTTACTTGGGAAGAAGACCATTATTCTTGATGCTGACATTGCTATGGCGAACCTCGCTCTCATACTGGGCATGGAGAAAAGTAAGGTCACCCTCCATGAAGTTCTGGCGGGAGAAGCAGATATCAAAAATGCTATGTACAAGGGACCTGGTGGTGTCGTCGTCGTCCCCTGTGGTGTTTCACTATCAGGATTTCAAAAGTCCAACCCGGAACGGTTACAGGACGTCATGATCGAATTGTTGAAAGGAACAGAGTTTTTGTTAATTGATGCCCCTGCTGGGTTGTCCAGGGATGGTGTCATTCCTCTGGCAGTGGCAGATGAGGTCATTCTAGTAGTCAATCCCGAGATCTCATCCATGGCAGATGCCTTGAAAACCAAGATCATGACAGAAATGGTCGGTTCCCGTGTTTCAGGTGCAATCTTGAACCGTGCTAACTTTGAAAAGACCGATCTGTCCATGCGGGAAGTGGAAAAAATTTTAGGTGTCAAAATTCTAGAAGTTATACCTGAAGATCCAGAAGTGAGAAGGTCTACGGCATTCAAGACTCCTATAGTGATACGATCCGAAGATTCTCCTGCTTCTATAGCGTACAGACGGTTAGCGTCCAAGATGGTTGGAGAGCGATTCGTTGAACCAGAAGTGGAGAGGGAAGAAGGAGTTGTGGGCCGCTTTGTAAGATCAATATTTGGTGAGTAAAATGCCAAGCGTGGAAACTCTGTTGGTTGTAATAGCCATTGAAACATTGGTGGCCCTGATGATAATCGTGATCTTGTACATCAGGGTGAAGCAGTTAACCAAGGATCTTACCGAATTAAAACGAAAGATGGAGATCACTGATGAAGAGCTGTACAAATTGGCTGAAGACATAAAGGAGTTTAGAAACTTGAAGCTGTGGTGATAAAATGGTGGATATCGTTTTAAAACGGTTAGTAAATGACATGTCACGGATTGAAGGCGTGGAAGGAGCAGTAGTGGTGGCTAGAGACGGCGTCGTTCTGGCATCCACATTGAAAGATGCCGAAGGTGAGGGAGCAATTGCAGTCTTTGCTGGAGCCACTGCAGAAGAGATTGCCAATTCTTTGGATCTGGGCGATGTTAATCAAGTGATTATAGAAGGTTCAGATTATCGTATGATGATCATGAAACACGGGGATTACTTCATCGGGATCATGATGGATGAGCACACATCGCCTTTGATGATTCGACAGGAAATCGATTCCATACTACAGATGTAGCTACTGTACCTAAAGATACTATGTGTATACTTAGATCAGCTTGCTTTATAGGTCAATTTTTAGAGAATCGATTCAATTTAAGGGATTTTAAAAGATTTTTTGAAAATAAGTAGAAATGTTGATTTTATATAATTTAAAGCTTATTTTTTTAATTTTTTGCTTATTTCTATTTGGATCTATTCTCCGTAAACTTTTTTCCTCAATTCATACATTTTAATATACAACTGCATATTAAGCGTATCCACATTCTGAACGATTTCCGCCTCCAGTGTTTGTCCGTACACCTTGCCAATGACTCTCACGATATCCTTTTCTGTAACATTCACATCCTCTGAGGTGATCACGGTGAGCTGCCCGGTGCCATCATCCAGAATAAACTCGAATTCCCCACATTTGACCACTGTTCCCACCACACTGACGCGGAGTTCATCTGAAATGTCTTCAATGCGCTTGATAGCTGCTGGAATTCTTCTGATCATTGCACACGTTTAGTGGTGAACCTTATAAGATTACCTATCAAGTAACTGCAGTGCAAAACTACACGAGGTGTTACACGTGTAACACTAAAGTGTCTTTGCTGTGTTACAAGAAAAATCGATGAGGAGAGTCAGTTTTAGCACTCAAGAATGATAACGCCAAAGGATTGCCTCTGATCATACTGCATCTGTAATAGTAGAACTGCGGCAATTCATTTGAGTTCACACGTTTTACCTATACAATTGCAAGGTAATTAATTTTGATGAAAGGTTACACGCCAGTAATTCTCTGAATACCAAAAATGAGAAGACAATTGTTACACGTGTAACAAAATGAGATAACCACCGATGATACTCCAGTGCAAACCCTTATTAATGAAAATCCGGCTTTTAACCATGCAGCTCCCGGCAGGAAAGACTATCAAAACGTTCTGTGCGGCCTCCTTCTTGAACGATTTAGGCTCTGACATGATTTACCCTGTGTGGCCCCTCTTTGTTACTGTTTTCTTGGGAGCTAACATGACTTTTTTGGGTTTTTTAGACGGCCTAGGAGAGGCTGTTGTTTCCCTTTCACAGGCAGGATCAGGTCTGCTCTCTGATAGACTGCAGAAAAGGAAAGCATTCATCTGGACAGGGTACATATGTGCTTCTGTGTCCCGAATCGGCTACACTATATCCAGGTCTGGCGGTCAGGTGCTCCCCTTTCGGGTCCTTGACAGGTTGGGAAAGATAAGAGCTGTACCCAGAGATGCTTTGTTAGCTGATGTATCTACCAGGGAAACCAGAGGGTCAGCTTTTGGCATGTTGAGAGCGTTTGACAATTTGGGAGCTGTCTGCGGCATTGTAGTGTGCATTGTTTTATTTGAAAAATTGGGGTACAAGAACCTCTTTTTACTGGCTGCAGTACCTTCTTTGGTAGGAGCAGCCTTAATATTCTTTTTTGTTAAAGAGAAAAAGACGGCTGACATCTATGTAAGGCTGTCTTTAAGAGAACTCCCATTGAATTTAAAAGTGTTTTTTGCTGGTTCTGCTTTGTTTGCGCTGGGCAGTTTCAGCTACTCTTTTCTCCTTTTATTCGCAAAGGAATCCGGATTTACCGCGGGATTTGTTCCTGTCTTATACTTGATATTTACTATGACTGCTTCAATTATGTCTTATCCCTTTGGGAAGCTGGCAGACATCATGAATAGGACAGTGATCATTGTGTGTGCTTTTGGTTTGTTCGAAGTCATGTGCAGTGGGTTCCTCTTCCTGGGCGCATACGAGATTCCCCTCTTGTTTGTGGTGTACGGGCTACATCGAGGGGCATTAGAACCAGTGCAGAAAGCCTTTGTGTCAGATTTAGCACCTGTATCCAGGAAAGCATCCATTCTTGGTGGGTACCAGATGATGCTTGGGGTGTGCGCTCTTTTCTCTTCTGTGACTGCAGGTGTACTCTGGGACACATTCGGGATGACAGCACCCTTTGTCTTCTCTTTGGTGACATCTGTGTGTTCTTCTGTGGTTATGCTGTTCATTCACGAGTAATTACTCAGGAGGTTCATAAAAATCCAGTCTATTCCCATCTGGGTCAAGAAACCATATATACCGCCCCTGTCCTCCTGGGATCTCCTGGATTTCCTCCGGAAATTCTACTCCTCTTTCTTTGAGGTATGCAACCTCTTCTTCTATTTCTGTAACCAGAAAACAGATAGATGATTGGGACGGTACGAATCCAGATTTCACTTCTCGCAGCGCGAGCGTACTCCCTCCCACATCGAATTCGGCCCAGCCCACTTCTTTTGCCACAAAGTGCAAATCCAGGCGCAAGACATCTCTGTAGAATTCGACTGCTCTTTCCAGGTTTCTGACAGGATAGGAGACATTATCAATGCTGTGGATCATCGGATCACCACGACGAATGTAATGTTCAGCCTTTTAAACTTTCTCAAGAGAAAGTACCCTCTCCTGTAATATTTTTGCTGTAACAGTGATGTAACGCGTTAATTGTCTTTATTCTTAAAATAACTTCTCTTGTAATAATTTCTGAGTGCACATTTTTTGAACCTGAAAAGGTCAAGAGGATGGAGTCCCTCTACACTCAATGAACCTCTTGCAGAATGCTGCATTACAGCCGTGGTGTAGAAAGTTTTTTATATGTGGCAGAAAGAGCACGAATCAGTGATTTCATGATAACAGCATATGTTCTGATAGCCACGACCACAGGTGAAGAAAAGGCAGTTGCAGAGGAGCTGCAGAAGTTGAAAGAGGTAGAGCTGGCAGACATTTTGTACGGTGAATGGGATATCATATTGAGAGTGAAGGTAGAGGATCTCACAGAACTGGACAATTTTCTGACCCACAAAATACGAAAGAGGAAAAACATCAAGCTGACGTCCACCCTTATTGCGTCATGAAGTGACAGCTGGTCTACAGTGATGAGTTTTTTCGTTCAGGGCCACCTCCACTCAAGAGAATGCAGCTTAAAATTGTGGGAAACGCTCATAAGATGGACAGACAGTGGGCGGTGGATCGCAGGCAGTGGGTGGTGGGCAAAACCTTTAAATAGGATTACCCAAAAGAAGGATTACACAAAAGAATTCAGGGCCCGTAGTCTAGACGGTTATGACGTCGCCTTGACAAGGCGGAGGTCTCGAGTTCGAATCTCGACGGGCCCACTTTTTAAAATGTGTTTTTGAGATTTTTCAGTAAAAGATGAATATATTTCCGTTATTTTCCAGGGTTATAAAAATTCCCAGGGATATTCTTTATATTCCCTCAGTTCCCAATCACTATGAAGAAGGTGAGTGGTAAGAAGAAATCTGAGAGGACATGCAGGAAAAAAATGGAATATTCCATAAAACACAAAGAGTGTATAACTCGGTTAATACCCTTAACGATTACACTTCACCTCCCTTTTTTTTCTTTTTTTCAAATTGAGTTTAGAATTCCTGTTCTTTTCCATGATTATAAAAACTTGGTATGATATTGTTTATATAGGAGAGAATTCTATATATACATGAAATACGTCAACACCTCAACATCTTTCATCTCCCTTTCAGAGGGACACTACGTCCCTCTGTTACTTCTACAGAACTCTCCCAGGAAAGTTATTGCTATATTTCAGTATTTTGCTATGTTCTTCAATTGACATATTGATCAGATCAGTTTACCAGAATCAACAGTCTGATACGTTATAAATATTCGATTTCTTTGAGATAGCGCATCTGTAGATCATGGGTAGATTCATCCAAGATTTTTTGCTCATCTGAAGTCAGGTTCCCTTTAGTTTTTTCCTTGAGCATAATGAGTATATCAATTATTGCCTTTGCTGCCTGGACATCTTTTTCATCTCCCAGATCTCCGAACTTGTACAGTGCTGCAGTTACCAGGTTGAGCACGTATGTAGAAAAATCAAGACGAGGTTCTGTGGATTCGTTCATGTGGTAAAATGAACTTTTTGCATTAAAAGGTTTGTGAGGCTAAAGGTGTGATATGAGGGGGTTAGTACACTATTCTACCTGTTACACGTGTAACATAGCAACACTGCTTCACTGCTTCACAAAAGGAGATTACAATTGTCATGTGTCTGGCTCAGTAAATACTTAATACAATACAACCCTTAGATCAACTGCAAAAGGGTTGATCGTTGCCCGGCTTAGGTCGTTAGTACCAGAACTGCTCCTTGGTTCTCTCGTCTGGAATCTTTAAATAGTGGTGCGTAAAATGTACTACGTGTTCAAGCAAGTTATTGTGGTGAGAACTGATTTGAAACTGGGAAAAGGAAAGCTGGCTGCTCAAGTGGCTCATGCTTCTATGGGATCGTTTCTAAGAACTCCCGAAAAAGACCAGAAGAAATGGCTTGAAGGAACCCAGAAAAAGATAGTGCTTAAAGTGAAAGATGAAGAGACCTTGCTCCACATCTATGAAAAAACTAAAAGAATGGGGATTCCTTCCACATTGGTGCAGGATGCTGGTCTCACCCAGATTCCTCCTGGAACAAGAACTGCAGTAGGTATTGGGCCTGCTGAAGAAGAGCAAATTGACAAAATCACTGGAGAGTTACCCCTTTTGTAAGACTACCAATGATCTTGGTCATGTGCACAAATTGTTACACGTGTAACATCAATAAACGATATGTTTTTAACTCATTCTGCAGATGTGAAGTAATGATTCGAGCAGTGACCTTCGATTTATGGGGTACTCTCCTACTGAATTCAGGAGAGTATGAACGCAGACTTCGAAAAAAAAGAGAAGAACTCCTGTATACTGCAGTAAAAGGAGAAATATCCAGAGAAATCCTTGTGAGAGCTTTGGAACAATCATGGACAGAAATTCAATCTGTTCGTTCAACATTACGAGATGTTCCCACGGATAAACAGATTCAGATACTGCACGAGCATTTGGGAGCAGGTGCGGATGTGGATGATGCGACCCTGGAAAAACCGTATACAGAAGCAGTTTTTTATGTGCCGCCCCTATTAAATCCGTATACGAAAGACGTTTTAACCCAATTAGAAACGAGAATAGGCCTCATCTCCAATACGGGACGGACTCCAGGGAGAGTTCTGAGACCTGTTTTATCTAATCTGGGAATTTTAGAGTTTTTTGATGTTACCTTGTTTTCCAACGAGGTAGGGTGGTTAAAGCCGCATCCTGAAATCTTTGAACAGGCTTCTCAAGAACTGGGTGCACCCTTACCTGAGATGCTGCACGTGGGTGATGATATAAAAGCAGATATTGAAGGTGCTCGTACTGCAGGAATGCACACGTTATTAATAGAAGAACCTGCAGATCTTCAGAAAGTTTTGGAGGTGGTGTAATGGTTGATAAAAAAGAGATCGTGATTAGGGTTTTAGTGTTCAGCATTGTGTACGTGTTGATAACAGTGGTGGTGGTCTCCTATTTTGGGCAGGAGTGGTTGTTGATCCCAGTTTTTATTGTAATAGTTGTGTGGGGGATTTACGTGTACCGAATGAATGTGAAGGTCTTGGGCATGCCGGTGCAATCCATGGAAATTGACGGGTTAGAAGGAAAGGCTCTCACAGATGTACATGAAGAGGGGAAGGTGAAAGTGAGAGGAGAAATCTGGAATGCCAGAAGTTTACAGGAAATTGAAAGGGGGACAAAAGTAAGGGTTGTAACCCGGGATGGTATTACTCTAGAGGTGGAACCTGTTGAAGATTAAAGAGAAGGCAGAAGATTTTGTGGTGGAGGAAGTTTTCACAGTTAAGCACAGCAAAAATGATTGTGTGGTGTTCACTTTGGAGAAAATGAACTGGGAAACTATAGGTATCATCAAGGTAATGGCTCGGAAGTTGGGGGTTTCTCAAAAACGGTTCGGGTACGCAGGGTTAAAGGACAGGAGAGCAGTGACACGGCAGAAAGTGTCTGTGTACGGAGTGGGTGAGGAACAGCTGGAGCAGTTAGCATTGCCGCGGGTGAACATTTTTGATATTGAAAAGGGAGATTGCATAAGACTGGGAGACCATGTAGGAAATAAGTTTGATGTTCTGGTTAAAGATGCTCATTTAGATCCAGAACGTGCAGAAAGAGTCAACTGTGGATTTCCCAACTATTTCGGGAAACAGCGATTTGGTGAGGTGCGGCCCATTACTCATGAGGTAGGCAAAGAAATGGTAAAGGGGAATTTTGATGAAGCTGCTTTCATTTTTGTGGCAAAACCCTTTCCAGAGGAGAAGTACTATGAAGTGAGAAAAGAATTGTGGGAGACCCAGGATTTTGAAAGAGCAAAAAAGGAGTATCCTCGAACGTTACTGTATGAACGGGCTATGCTGGATCGTATCCACTTGGGGGGCAGAGAGGCGTTTAAGGTGTTACCGTTGCGGTTGAACACGCTGTTTATTCACGCGTACCAAGCTTTTCTTTTTAACAGAATAGTGGAAAGACGATTTAGAGAAGTGCCCGTTTATGAGGTTGAACCTGGAGATGTGGTCATTTCCTGGATTGAAGGGAGGAAAGTAGTAACTGTTGCAGGGCCTCACAACATGGATAAAATTAAAGAGGAGGGATTATGTGCAGCAGCTCCAATAATAGGGTACAAGACTCAAGTTAAGGGGAGAATAAAGGATATTACAGAATTTGTATTGGAGGAGGAGGGGATTAAAAAAGAAGATTTCCAAATAAAGGAATTTCCATCCCTTTCTAGTAGGGGGACATACCGTGAGATTCTGGGCAAAGCCTCTGAATTCTCTTATAGCATTCTGAAAGAGGGGATCAGGTTAAAATTCTTCTTGCCTAAAGGTCAGTATGCTACTGTTTTTCTTGAGGAGCTTTTCGATTAGGAACAGGGCAGAAACGGTGGTGAAAGATATGTCTAGACTATTATTTGTTATGAGGTTAATTCAGAGTTGTCAAATCTCTGGGTGTTGATGTTGTTACACGTATAACAGAATTTGATTCAAAGATTGGACAACCTTGTTTGAGAATATTAGCGTTATTACACTACTCGGAAGTTCTCCTTAAAGAAAATGATAGCCTGACATTCTGCGTATGACAACCCTATCAAAAGTGAACAGTTGCGGGTGTTAGATAGGTTTAAATATTTATTGGAGAAGAAGGATCATGGAAGTTGCTGAAGTTATTAAACAGAGGCGCAGTGTGCGCCAATTTACCGATAAGGAAGTTCCAAAGGATATCCTCAAAGAAATTTTGGAGGCGGGCAGATGGGCACCCAGCCCTGTGAACAGCCAGCCCTGGAGATTCATCATCATAAGAGACAAAGAGAAGTTGAACAGAATCAGTCAGTACGCACGGTACAGCCCGTACCTCAAAGATGTTCCAATGAGTATTGCTATCGTGGTGAGTCCTATGAAAGCTTACGACTGGTATGATGAACTTCAAGAGAATAAATTTGCTGCAGCCTGTGCTGCCCAGAACATGATGTTGAGAGCCTGGGATTTAGGGATAGGATCGTGCTGGGTCAGTGTTGATCGTGAGGAAGTGGCTGATCTTCTGGAGGTACCTGATGAATTGTTCCTCTTGTGTGTGATCGCTCTAGGGTACCCAAAGGATACGCCTCCTGAACCAAAGGAGGGCCAGAGAATACCTGTGGGCGGACTGACGCTGGAGGAGAAGTATTCGCCCATTTAGAGTCTTTTGAGAGAATGCCTTTGCAGCCAGGACGTACCTAACCAGCTCACAGCTCCATGGTAATAATGTGTATACGATGGAAATTTCAGCGTATTGAGACCTCTCAATTAAAAAAGGTTTCTAATCCTGTGCAGAATGCGAAAATAGAACTCCACCTGGAATATAAAAGATTCTAATATTCCAATGATAAAAAAAGAAAGAAAAATAAATTAGCGAAATCTCCGTCGTGATACCAAGAATCCTGCTCCAATCAACACTGCAAGAAAGATTGTTCCCAAACAGGGTTTTTCCATTTCGGTTTGGGTCTTCTCAATCCATTCGTCACATTCTGCAGCTTTTTCAGATCCAACGCTCGCATACAATTCTTTGGCTCGCTGAAAGAAATCCAGTGCAGCCTCGTAGTTCTCTTTCTCAAATGCTTCCTTCCCTTGTTCAAACAGAGAATCTGCTTCCTGAATAATGCTCTGCTTCCTCAGAATTTCATCTATTTCAGATATCAACAGTTCAGTTTCAGATACTTTTTGTGTTAACCCGCACTCCTCAAATGTCTGTTTTGCCTCCAATAACTTCTGTTTTGCTGTCTCGTACTCACCGCGGTCTTTTAAGCTGGTTCCCTCATTGAGGAGGGTTTCAGCGCCAATAGCCTTTTGATACAAAGGTATGACAGCACCTGTGACATTGCTGAGAGATTCTGTGTCTCCAAGCTCCTCATAGAGCAGCTTCGCCTGGTTTGCAAGATCCAATGCTTCCTGGAATTCAAAGGCACTGAAAGCATTTTCAGCCTGTTGGAGGAGGGATTCTGCATTCTCATGTTTTTTTGTCTTGACCTTATAACCTGCTCTGAACAGGAGTTCTTTTGCCAGATCAGGATCGTACTGGTAGGGGTTGATATCTTCATTGAAAGCAAAGTGATCTGGATTAACAGGAACTGCACACGGTTCTGCTGACGTCAAGGTGTCTGGACGTTGGTTCTTTTCAGTCCTGTTGTGGAGGTTACAAATTTTCTGTCTGGGAACTAAATGGGAAAGCGCTTGCCGTACAAGCTTCTTTTTGAGGACTGGATGGTTTAAATTGAACGATATGTGTTCATAAATCCAGCATTCCTCTTCTTCAACCTCCACGTATGTGTGGAATATAGGTGCTATGGGCTGCTCATCATGGAAGAGCTCCTGCCACTGCATCCAGTATTCCTTGAGTTTTGCTTCATCTTTTTCTTCTCGTATTTTGTCAATCAAGTTATCATTGCCAGCATTCTCCCAGCTCATGCAATTATCCCCTTCCACGTTCGATGCCGAATTGTCTGAATGAAAAATATTGTAGATAGTATCGCCATTCACATACATGAACCTGGGATCTGTTGCTTTACTAATTCTCCAGCCAAAGAATGCTACATCAAACCCGTCATCCTTGTGGAGCTTTCCATCGGATCCAAAGCACCTTTCTGTTACCTCATCCATAGGTACAAAGTCCAGAGTAACACTGATACCCACTGCTGCAAACTCATCAACTATCATTTCAGTGTAATCCATCCTGAAGTCGTAGGTATCAGGACAGATGATTCTCAATTCAAAGAGGGCTTGGTCCCCCCTTGCTGGCACATGTGAGAGGAGTAGTGCCAATCCTACTAATAAAGCCATTTTTTTCAGACTATCACCACTCTCTCATACTGGTGGAGACTTATAAATTTTTCGCCACCATACTTTCTACTTGTTGATTTTTCTCTCATTTCCGTGGCAGTAACAAATTATATTTGAAATTTTAGATAAAAGAGATCTAATTTTACCGCCAAGATTCGGCAATCTGTACCTGAGAAGTTGCACATCCTGATTCAAGCAGACCTGCATTCACGCAGGGCTCCACTCATCCATCTTCACGTAAACCCCTTCATTCAAGGTATCCTGACCTTCTCGATGGACCTTGTACACCTTTACCGTCCCAAAGTCACCCACCAGTTCAAAATATTCCAACCCGTCCCCGTTAAAAAAGTACA
>SMTZ1_10009383_pt1 | contig 21930 bp, 11 predicted proteins | sample DeeMarSWOR136_30_FD_25667 | JGI IMG/M metagenome (IMG submission 25667) | reverse complement strand
TCTTCGGCGCGAATAGTCATGTAGTATCGGTTGTTGGATGTTGTCAGGCTGGGCTCCAATAATCCTCGTTTGGTTTTGTTGGTCAGCTCGTTTCCGATTTCTATCATCCGGATTTCGTTTCCGTCAAAGGCGCACAATGCCGAAGTGACCGCTCGATCGTTGCGGCCGCTGAATCCGAGCGAGAAGGGTATGATCAGATTGCCATCGAGGAGGGTAACTCGTTGCCCGCAGCCGCAAGTGTATATGGAAAAGGTACGGCTGTCCTTCCATTGCAGGATTCGCTTTTCTGACCAGGTGCCATCCTGGTGCCTGACTACATAGACGGGGAAGCGGCTTCGCTGGGAGCGCATGAGTCGGCCCTCCTGGTACCAGACATTGTGCCCAATAGCCAGTACCGTTCGGGTTTGAGGGTGGTAGTCGGGCACAACATCGCAGACACCTTCCTGGACGTTATCCGATATAGTCCGGCGACCTAGGCTGGGAATCGGTTTGGGTTCTGTCCATGAATTGCCCAAATCGGATGAGACGGACCAATGCACGGCGTGATAGTAGTCGGAGCCGGTGATCTTCTGGGTAGTCATCAGTGCTACGGGATTCTTCGGGCCTGGAATCATGCACACGCGGGGATGAAACCAAGAATAGCCATCGCGCCGCCCAGGCCACAGTACCTTGCGGGTAATCTTATCAATCAGATCGGCCTTGGATGGTGCGCCGCTGGGTCTGGGCTCGGCCATACAGGCCAATGGCATACAAACCGCTGCCGTTCCGGCCAGTTGGTGCAAAAATTGCCGGCGGGTTGACCCCTCACTACTGTTCGCGACAAGTGTCATCAAAAACTCTCCTGCAGAATAGATTGACAATCTCGGTGAAACACTCAACACATGCAAGCGTTTCCTTTCGATATCAGTAATTTTGCAGAAACAGTACTAAAACGTCAAGGATTTCCTTTCCCGGGGCACAGAGAAAATAAAACGCAAGTTGTGGACATCAAAAATCCCAACTGCTAAAATTGTCTTACGCAAGGCTTCGGCCAATGTGAACGTACTTTTATGGAATCGAGGTGAAGCAATGATGCACTGCAATGATTATGAGAGACTCAAGGTTGTAAGAGTGAGTATCGTTTTGTTGGTGGTTGCAATGACCTTGCCAATCCTGCAAGCGGTTGCAGCGTCAGAGGATCCAATGAAAGGCTTGAAATGGACACACTTCACCATTGCCGATCCATTGCCGGGCTCGTCGTGGGGAACGGGCGGCATCCCACTGGCGGATTTCGACGGTGATGGGGATTTGGATATCGTTCTGTCGCGCCGTGAGACGGAAACCGCCTACTGGTTTGAGAGGAAGGATGATGCAACGTGGGCGCGCCACACTGTGGGGCATTCTCCCTGTCTGAAAACCTGCCTCGGTGCGGTTGCCTTGGATGTCAACCGAGACGGGGCAATGGATGTTGTGCTTAGCCAAGTCTGGTTCGAGAACCCCAAGAATCTTGGACAAGCTCCGAATACGCCTTGGCCCACGCATGCCTTTGCAGGGCGTGGACATGATATCATTGCGGCGGACATCGACGGCGATGGCTATCAGGATATCGTCACTTACGGCGGCACGACGGTATCGTGGTTCGATACATCCGCCAATATGCAGCAAATCGACATTGGTGCCGGGGAGGAGAACCATGGAGGCGTAGCGCCTCGAGGCGCCGAAGACCTGGACGGCGATGGAGATATTGATATCATTATTCCAGGCTATTGGTTCGCCAATCCGGGAGCCGGACGTGGGATTTGGCAACGACACGTATGGCCGCACATACCTGTTGAAAATGCTTCGTACGGGACGAGCATACGCGCATGGATCGTCGACATCGATCTCGATGGCCATAAAGATATAATCTACAGCGATTGTGACACCGGGCACTCTCATGTTTACTGGGTGAAGAACCTTGGCAAAGGAACTACCTGGAAGCGACACAAACTCCCTGATCCACCTACGAAACCAGGAGACGTTTCTGGCACGGGCTCGTTTCACTCGTTAGGCGTAGCCGATTTTGACGGCGACGGCGATCTTGATATCTTTGCCGGCGAGCAGGAAGACCCGGACACATATATGGAAGCGCAAGGAAAGCTTGCAATGAAGCCGCGTGGGCTAAAGGAGCGGGGCGTAATCTGGCTGAATTCCGGCGGGCGCGGTCCGAGCTTTGTTGTGGTCGTAATTCAAAGAGATAATCCTGGATGGCACGATGCCGTAGTTGGTGACGTTGACGGAGACGGCGATATCGATATTATCAGCAAGATCTGGAACCACGCCGATTTTTGGCGAAATGACACGCCTCAAAGCGTTTCGTTCTCAGTATCCGATGCACCGAGTCACAACTAATTCGGAATGGCCGCTCCAAACCTTCCGAAATGTTCGGAAGTAAACCATTCCGGCCATGTCATCATTGATCCCAAACCTTTGTTTATAGACTTTCCGCACGGATAGACTGGATAAAAAGGTTCGTTTGCGATAGAATCATAATAAGATACAAACTGGGCTTATAAAACTATGTAAATGATGGTATAAGTACCATGATGGAAAACCACCAGACCAATTAGGGAACAGATAGAAAAGCATACAGAGAATCCTAAGGAGAAGTACAGTGAATCGACGACAGTTCATCGGAGCACTGGCCACTGCGGTTGCCAGCAGTACAGCGTGCACACAAAGAATACGAGTCAGTGAATCAGTAGAAAAGCAACAGCCGAGCAAGCCATCCATCCCAAAACGTCTCTTGGGCAAAACGGGCATTGAAGTTAGCGTTTTGATTCTGGGTGGTTTTCCAACTATGAAGGATCCGCCGACAAAGAAGTTCCATCCTGCAGAACTCGCAAATATCGCCCTAGACGGAGGGATTACTTACTTTGACACAGCCCCCGCATACGGTAATGGCCAGTCAGAGAAAAACTTCGGTGAAGTAATAGTAACGCGGCGCTGGGAGGTGTTTCTTGCTACCAAAACCGGTAACCGCTCTTACGATGGTGCCATGCGCGATGTCGAGGCCAGCCTTAGTCGCCTGCGAACTGACCACTTGGATCTTATTCAAATTCACAGCGTCAAGGCCAAAGAGAATTTTACCACATGGGACAAAACCGATGGTGTCCTCAAGGCTTTACATAAGCTGCGAGATGAAAAAGTTGTACGGTTCATTGGTGTAACGGGGCACGAATCTGCTAAATCAATGCGTCGCGCGATAGAATTGTTCGATTTTGACACCATCCTGACAACATTCAATCCCACTGAAAAGCGTCGGCCCTTCCAAGACACTGTTCTACCGGTTGCAAAAGAAAAGAAGATGGGGATCTTGGCTATGAAGGTAATGGGTGGCGGTCTTGGGTCTCTTGCTATCGGGAACCCGATCAAGAACGATGGCATCTGGTACCATGACGAGTCTTCGCACCAAGCCAAGCCTGAGATGCTGATTCGTTATGTCCTCGGATTGCCAATTTCTGCAGCTGTGGTCGGCATGGGTTCGATTGAACATCTGCGAAGCAACGTGTCAGCCGCCCGTGATGCTCAACCGCTCGACGAAGAGCAGCGTAAGGAGTTGGAAAAGCATATGTCATAAAAGACGGTTCTCGTTTCCACCTATTATTTAGAATTCTAATATCAGGAGAACGGTTATGTCGGAATTATTGAAATGCATGAGTGGAAAAGCTCGCTATAATGTCAAACGAAGCATGGGACGACGCGAATTTCTTGGTTCGGCGCTCGGAGCCGCCATAGCTACCGGTGTTGGATCTCTAAGACGGGTTGACGCAGCAGCGGAAAAAACAGCTCCGCAGACTTACCGTGAACGATTAGAAACACCTATCGTTGCCCGGTGCCAGGTAGTCGTAGCAGGTGGAGGCCCGAGCGGAGTGATCGCCGCCACCGCCGCTGCCCGAAGCGGTGCCGATACACTGCTTATCGAACGATACCCCTTTCTGGGTGGCAACGGGACAGCAGGATTAATGACTTGCTACAACGGTTTTCGGAACCAGCGGCCCCCCGATGCCCTGCAGACTGTTAAGGGAATCCCCGCTGAGTATATCGCCGAGCTTGTGAGGTTGGGTGGCATCGCCGACGACGATCCTTATCCGAAACCCAAGCATGATGTGACAGCCGGTGATTTGCCCTATTGCATTGGCTTTGATCCCGAGGTAGCCAAGATTGCGTCGCTGAACTTGGTCAAGAAGGAGGGGATCAAATTGCGTCTGCATAGCTGGGTCGTAGCGCCTATGCTCGATGGCTCACGTGTAACGGGCGTCATCGTGGAGTCCAAGTCAGGCCGATAGGCCATTGCTGCCGATGTGGTCATCGATGCCACGGGTGATGGCGACATTGCAGCGCGGGCAGGCGCACCGTTCATGAGTCCCGCCCTAAGGGGAGACCGCATGGGTATGAGTCTGATGTACCGTTTAGGCGGGCTACCCTCCAGCATCAAGGATTCTTATGGTGGAATTCGCATCGGGGATCGGGTTGTGAAATGGGGTCCCGGATACGGTGGCGACGGATTGGATGTCGAGAACCTGACGCGGGCAGAAGTAGAGACACGACTGAAGCTATGGGATCAAGTCCAAAAGATGCGAAAGAAATCCGGAATGGAGTCCGTCTATATAATGCAATCGGCTACAGGTATTGGTGTTCGTGAGACGCGTCGCATCCTCGGTGAGTACGTTGTCACCGAGCAGGACGCCATCAAAGGAACACGCTTCCCTGATGTGGTCGCCATCAGTTCAAATCCCATGCCGAGCTACCATGGCAAGCGATTCTTCTTCAACCACGAGGGCTTTGAAGTTCCCTACCGATCGCTGGTCCCTAAGAAGGTTGAAGGACTTCTACTGACTGGACGCTGCATCTCCTGTGAGCAGGCACCGTTCCAGTCCGCCCGCTCGATGGCCCCTGCTATGGCTATTGGGCATGCTTCGGGTTGCGCAGCGGCAATGTCGGCAAAGGGCAAGGTTCCACCGCGTAAGCTTGACATAAGAGCACTGCAGAATCTGCTGCTTAGCCAGAACGCCGAGCTGCGGATGCAGAAGGGAGACGTATAGTCTTATTTACTATATCGCTTGCTGGAGGTGCGTTTTCTACAGAGCGATAAGGCTAACCACCCACAACGCAACTGCCGCAACGCCACCATCAACAAAAGTGCCCAAAGTCTGAAGTCTACACTCTCCATGTGTGAATTACGCACGAATAGGATTCTTCGATAAATCCATGATCAAGTTGACGTAATATGGTTCTTTCATTTGAGGAGTGTCACAAGATTCAAAAATGTAAAAAGTATCAGTGAAAAAACAACAAATCTATGTCACCAAAAGGTCTCCACGTGAGTGTTTTTTTGCTCCATAGGTCCGAGATAAGCTTAAATCACAACCGAAAAATGCAGATGAAAAAAATTTTTTAGCAAAAATAGGATTTAATAGCTGTTTGTCTTTTTGCCCCTGTTATGGGTACTACAGAGACGTATTATAAAGAAATTCGAACCGGACATTGAATCCTCCACGGGTCCGATATTTTTTTGCGAATTTCAATATTGAACCAAAAAATAACATATTTTTGGACTCGATTGATGTAAAATCAGTATCTGTAGTGACATTTTGGAGACAAGGTTTCAGCTAAGAATTTTAACAATTTGCGACTCATGAGAAGGGCACATTTTGGCACAAACCTACTCTCAATTATTCAGAAGACTATAGAATTAAATCCAATAATCACAAAGAATCCTTGAAGCTGTCGCGTTGAAACTATCCTTGAATCCCGTGTAAGTTTCACGTCGTGTGTTCTGAAGTGCCTTAATTGGATATAGAACCGCCTTCGACTATTGTTAACAACTGATCTGCTGAGATATCCTTGAGAACGTCTACTCCACCACCAATCCAGCGCACTTCAATATGATCTACTTTTTCACGCTTTCCCAGCCCAAAATGAAGACGCATGCCATAGTGACCCTGATATCCACAGCCACTGTGGACTTCGTCCAGAAGAGTTAAATCGCCAGCAACTACTTTGACATGCGCTCCCACTCCGTTAAGGTTGGTTTTAACTCCTCGCAAAAGAACCTGTAACCAATGTCCTTCAGATCGAGAATCATTTCTCAAAATGGTTGGTTCCGTTCGTGAGTTCAATATCACTATATCAATATCGCCATCGTTATCTAAATCATCAAAACCCACGCCTCTGCTGCTCAACTTTACCTTCATGCCGTCCCCGCTTTCTTCCGATACATTAACGAATTTACCTTCACCATTATTCATGAAAAGTAAATTTCGGACCAGAAAAGCGGATCTATCGTCCCACTTCTCTACGTTTTCCTGGAGGTGCCCGAGGACAACGAAGATATCGCGATCTCCGTCGTTATCAAAATCGGCAAAGCCATTTCCCCATGACACATGGTGCATTGTTCCAATCGCCGCACCGGTCAGCAAAGTCACATCCTCAAACCTGCATCCGCCCAAGTTTCTGAACAGGTGAGCCGACTGCTCTTGGTAGGAAGTGACATATAAATCCAGCCATCCATCATTATCATAATCGCCGCAGCTTACACCCATGCTCCCCATCTCTTCACCATTTATATCGTATGCAATACCAGCCATGAGTCCTACCTGTTCAAATCTTCCTGAGCCGTCATTTAGAAAAAGAAAATCCTCCGCCATATCGTTGGCTACAAAGATATCGGTATCGCCATCATTGTCGAAGTCGGCACACACTGTTCCCATACCTGCACTTGGGTGCTCGCCCACTCCCGAGGCCGTGCTTACATCGGTGAAGGTGCCATCACCATTGTTACGATATAACGTATCAGGCGTTTTCATATAATAACGGGGACCCACATGTGCCGGAATACCGTTTATGGTAATTGGTACATGCTTTTCGTAGGTGAAGTCAATATAGCTTGAAACGAAAAGATCCAAGTCTCCATCCTTATCCATATCTATAAAATTGACACCAGCTCCGACTTTAGATCCATTTTCAACACCTGCTTCTTTTGTGACATCGGTGAAAGAACCGTCGCCATTGTTACGATACAAAATATTAGGGCCCCAATTACTTACGTAGATGTCCAAATCCCCGTCATTATCATAATCACCAGCCACAACTCCTAAACCATGCCCTGTATCGCCCAGGCCGGATTCTTTGGTGACGTCCGTGAATTTCCAATTGCCCTCATTGCGATAAAATACATTTTTCGGAGGCTCCTTAAACTTGGTTCCTTTTAGCGCCCCTCCATTTATAAAATATATATCTACATCACCGTCATTGTCATAATCAAACAATGCTAATCCCGCAGTCACACTCTCTACTATATAGTACCTGCCACTACTTCCATCGGTGTGTTTGAAACTAATTTGTGTTTCCTCAGTGACATCTGTAAATGTGATTGCAGCATTGATTGATGTGTGTGAGAATGCATACAGCAAGATTAATAATACCATAATCAAGTGGCCTAAATACATCTTGTGTTTGTGAACACCACTGAAAATAATAAACTCAATTCTTCTTCTTAATAAGCTCATAAATCTGTTTGTATTTCGGATTTTCCGGTTCCAATTTTATAGCCTTTTCTATGGCTGCAAGTGCGCTTGCTATATCACCGTTCACTTCACAGGCCCAGCTTAATACGAAGTAATTATCGGCAGTAGCCTCCAACTCTACGGCCTTTTCAACAAGTCCCCTGGCTTCCGTTAGTTTGACGTTGGATCTGAGATAAAGACGTGCAAGATAGCAGTATCCAGAGGATTTCTTCGGAGCAAGCTCAATAACTTTCTGAAAGGCTTTCTCCGCATCATCAAACCTTTTTAACCGGGTATTAAGTATTCCAATGTTCAAATAACAGAATGAATCTTTTGGTTTCAACTTCCTGATTTTTTTAAACTGGTTAAGTGCTTCCGGAATTCGGTCACTCATCTGATATAAAGAAGCCAACCTTTCAAGGCATATAGTGTTGTTTGGATCAAGCGTTTGCGCCCTTTTCAGTAGTTCTTCGGCCCTTTGTAAATCCCCTCGATCCCGATAAAGTTTTTCAGTACCGATAGCCAATGCGGCCAATGCTTGATGGGCAGTAACAACGCCAATCTCGACTTTGTCACGGTCTGTTGTAAATTCCGCATCTTTGGGCTTCAATTTTTTGAACGCAGTCAAGTACTCTCTGGCCTTATTTGGTTGCTTTAACTGAATATACACATTGGCAAGACCATAATATGCTTTGATATGATCGGGCTGAAGATCGAGTACCATCTCATAATGCTTCTTTGCCTTGTTAAACTCTTTAAGTTGTAAATATGTCCTCCCGAGCAAAAAATGACTAAGGATGGGCTGGGATGATATTGCTAATTCCTTCTCTAACTCTACGATTGCTTCAGTGTGTTTACCCAACCCCAGGAACGCTTGCGCAAGATTGGTCCGCAGACCTCGGACATCCGGATTAATTTCCAAGGCCTTTCTCCAGGCAGTGACTGCATTTTCGTATTGCTCCTTTTCAAAGGCAACAAGGCCTATAGCACTGTAGACATCGAATCGCCTGGGATTCACTTTCAGAGCTTTTTCCCAAAACTTCATTGCCTCGATGGAATTACCTTGCCTCCTATATAAATCGCCAATCAAAACGAGTGCCTCATCACTGTTGGGAAAATCTCTCATCAGCTCTTGAATAAGCTTCATTTCTTCCTCTTTCAGTGCCGCAATTTTTTGTTTGAGTGCAAGCTTAAATGGCTCTGTTGAAAAATCGGGATCTTCGGTCAAAATCTGAGTCGGCCCCCCCTTTTGTGTTTTTTTTTCATTGCCCCGGGAAGACTCAATTCCTGTAAAACCTGCAATTGTCACATAGACGATTATACAAAAGATAAATGGCAATTTAGTGAATTTCGCGGTAGCAAAGAGACACTGCTTTAAACGTCTATACTTCTTCATTACCGTTCCCCGGTTTGTATGCTTTCCAGTACAAATTACAATGAATAGAGATTCATCATTCTGTGTAAAAATGTTCTTTAGCCTAACTTTCGACCTCGCTTTTATGCAAGACACCTCCATCCAATGGTTTCATCATCGTTAAGACTTATCTGTCATCTTTCGTAGCTTAAAACAGCAAAGATTCGAGCCGATTTCTGGAGAGATCCATCACGATATGCAAAGAAAAAGAGCGTGGCTCTATCACCTGCAGTTCCTTAACACTGTCTAATTTCATAAGCTTACGTAAACTATGGTAGAGGAATCGGATTACTACTTATCAATTCATGGCTAAACGTTGCTGTAGTCAACTCGCCCTCAACGCTCGACGTAACGGCCAGACCGATGTAGCCACCGCTCAGTTCAAAAGTCGGCGGCACTAGAGACACACTACCCTGCTCTATCCACATTCCGTTGGAGTAATAGTAACCCGTGGTCGTACCACCGGAAACCACGAGCCGCAGCGACACAGGCGCCTCCAGATGCCCTCCCGGCCCGCTGTGTATCGAATGGCTTTCCGCACCTGCTTCCGGTCGCCACTGGAAGACCACGCCTCTACCAAGAGTAACCGCAATCAACACGTGGGCAGAATCAGGTTCAAGTGTCTTGCGAACCATAATTCCAGCTTTGGACCACTCATGCGCGTCCAATAGGAGGCTACGGACGGTTGCAGTTAGCTGGAAACTGGCTGTCTGATGTGGCCATATCGGCCTATAGACGTAGTGGAAACCATCAGAGGTGCCGAAGATGTACGGACCGTCGGCTTCAATGGTCCACTCGTTGTCTTTATATACCGCACTGCCGCCTGAGGAGCCGATATCCCTGCTCTTGAAGTCGTCGTGATTTGTGAATGGATCAATCTCCTCAGGTGGTTCTGTAGACTCCAGCCAAGATAAGGCTACAATGGCAACATCACGAAAGTCTGTCGTGCAGTCATTGTTTACGTCACCATCGTATAATCTCAGGGCACCATCACATCCTTTCTTTCGGGCTTTTACCGGCAGGACAGAGCCCTCAAGCAGATCATTTGACAGGAAGTGGCTGAGACAGTACGTCATTTGTGGGCCACCACGCCATGGATCTTGGGCGATAAGCGATACAATTTGGGGCTTGTCCCAATTGCTCCGGTCAAAGTGCAATTGTAACATCCCTCCGTCGAAGTCTGCCCACTTTATGATTGTTGGATAAGAGGAGACAACATTAACCGTGACGGGGCCGCTAGGTGGCTGCCGAAGTGAAACACCATATTCGACCTGCTCTCCCTCGGTGATTTCAAGAGAGTTCGTGCTGTACGATATACTTGGTGCTGGATGAATCCACTGAGCGTGCTGTACACCGACGTATCCCCCACCGCCCGGATCATTACTTGACAACTGCTCCACGATCTCGCTGGTCATAAAGGCCCTAATGTCTGCCTCAGTCATACCCAGTTCCCTGATATAATCTTCAAGTCGGCTGGTCTGGATGAATGCAAGCTGGCTGAATTCATTCCGTACTGCACCTCCGTTGACACTGAACGTGTGGCTCTGAATCTCAAAGGATTCGACGACCCCTTTATCCACCGGCGATGGTGTAAAAGTCGGGGAGAGAAAGGGATCCACATCACTCGTCATCGGCACTGCGATAAGTTGTATACAATTACCCTGATTGCCGTTGCTCAGAAAGTAATTCCAAGCTCTAAGAGTATAATCCGGATCGGGCATGCGGAAGGTCATGGAGCCTGTAAAAGCCCAGAAGTGGGGCCAACCTCGCCAATATGGATATGGAGCGGGGTAATCACCAGGCTTATAAGGATATGGAGCGGGGTAATCGCCAGGATGATAAGGATATGGAGCGGGGTAATCATCAGTTCCGGCAACTAATCCCACATAACCCTGTCCGGGATGGAACCAAAATCCCTGGTGCTGTCCCCAGTACCATCCAATCCAAAAGCCTGTGGGTATGGTCACCCAGCCGCCCGTCTGAAACCTGAGAGGGATGTCGGTGCTCGACGTCCAAAAAGGAGCGAACAAACGCTGTTTTAATGCGGCCACACCATACATATTCCTGTAGGTTGGATCGGTTGGATCATTTTGCTGATAAAGCCTAATCAAACCAGGCTCTACCTTCTTGACATACACCGACGCCCACTGGTTGATCTGTCCATCCCCACCCTCATCAATACCAATATTTAGACCGGTGTCGGCAAAACCAATATCATATACCCAAGACATTCCTGCCGACCAGAGGTCAGGATTCAACGCAGGATCACCGCCAGGTGTTGCGCCATGACCTAGACGGTTGTCCAAAAACAGATAAAGTCTCGCGGATTCTATCAATTCTACATCCAGTGAATAGTCTGCCTGTACCTTGTCGTTATTAGCGACCATGACATACTGGGCGCCGAGCAGATCCGCCGGTACGGCGTTGTACTGATGAGTACGGTCGACGAAAGAAAGCACGTCCTCGCCGAGCGGATTCGGCGCGATTGCCGGCGGGGGGTTTGTACTGCTACCGCCACGAATAACAAGCATGATGACCTGCGCCTGGACGGTCTGGGGTGCTAGTATCGTCAGACCTAGAGCCAAAACTAAAACCAAGCCAGACATTTTTGAGTTCAAATTTCTCATAGTCAAATCCTCCACAATAACTATCCTTCTAATCAAAAAGGCTTACTGTTTATATGTTATACCTTATTAAAGGCCACAAGTAATTTTTTCGCTGCTGAGCTTGTGCGGATAATCAACACAGGAGGTGTTCTTCTTAATGGAAGCGCTCAAAAATGATAAAAGAAACATGGTCACCGCTCCTTTTTACTCCATTATAGATTTGGATTAAGCCTATCGTCTTTCAGTGATGAAATCAAGAGGAAAATTATAAGACAGCGAATATTTTTTTGTAATCAAGAACGAAAACATGGATTTTTTAAGCTTCTGCTGACTTCTGCCGAGGTCAAGACTAATATTGTCTGATTCCTTAATATTAAAAACATGGAGAATATACCTCAACAAGGTACTATTACGGTAGTGTCAAGAATCTTTCGCACATTATTTGATAGGTAGTGTCAAGAATCTTTCGCACATTATTTGATAAGTCCTTCATCTGGTCATCATCCTTATCCCTGCCACCCCCATGGGGGTGGCGATTTTTTATCGGCCTAACCAGCCGCGGCCAACACCTCCACTTTCTGTTCCTGTAAACGTTTCATATTCATATACTTCTTTTTGCCATCCGGGAAACAACCGACAACACGGCTGCGTCGCCGAATCTCACGCATAACTCGCTCCAGAGGATTGTTCGTGCGAAGCTGACGCCAGTGCTCACGTGGAAACGCATAATAACATAAGGTCTCTTCAGCACCCTCACGGACAAGCTCGGCAGCTTTCGTCAACTTCATAACCTCGAGCTTCTTGGCAACCGCCTCAGCCTTCTTTTGTGCTTCTTCTCTGTCCTCCTGGGCATGGATGGCCTTTAGCATGGCAGCAACTTCTCTGACCTTGCCCTTAGGTACGACTGAAAAAACATTACGATAAAAATGCACAACACATCTCTGCCATCGGGCATCCGGGAAGAACTTACTTAACGCTTCCACCAACCCGAGACATTTGTCGCTTATGACAAGCTGAATGCCCTTTAGATCTCGCTGCTTCAAGTGGCGAAGGAAGTTGCTCCAGCTCTCGGTATCTTCCTTGGTACCCTCACAGATGCCTAAAACCTCACGAAAACCATCCTCAGCCACACCAATGGCCACCAACACCGAAACATTGCGGACCTCGCCGCCCCAGCTACGTTTGAGGCATATTCCGTCCAGATATACGTACGGATAATCAGTCTCAAGCTTTCGATTACGCCATTGCTCAATCCGCCCATATACCTTCTTGTTCAGTTCACTGACCGTGCCGGCACTGACCCGAGTGCCCCATAACGCCTGTGTGATATCTTCTACCCTGCGAACGGAAACTCCTGCCAGGTACATCTGTATAAGAGCTTCTTCAACAGAGGATTCCCGCCGTCTGTAGCGTTCAATGATGGCGGTCTCGAAAGTGACCTTTCGTAATTTAGGCACTTTCAGCTTCACAGCCCCTGCCTTGGTGTGCAGCGTGCGTTTGTAATGACCGGCTCTGTGATCAATCCTGTCCTCAGTGCGCTCATAGCGTTTGGCGTTGCAGAGCTGATCCGCCTCAGCATCCAGCAGATCATTTAGGGTCTGCTCAACTGTACTGCGAACCATGGTAGATTTTGATGACTTTATTCAAGGTTTTTTGTTCTTGTGTCGATTCTTTTGTTAAATTAGTGTTCATTTTTAAGTTCTCCAATCTGGCTGTAAATATGTTCCTGAAACTTTCCAATCATCGACCAGATTGGGGACTTTTTTACAGGTCCAATAATTATGTGCGAAAAATATCGTACGTTATCTTGGTCTGTTTGGTAAGCCAGGTGGCTTATCATGCGTAACGGATGGTCAATTTGGAGTTTTTCTTCACCGGATAGATAGACCGGTATTGCCATGTACCCTGAAGGATCATGTTTTGGATTAGACTTAATCGTCAATGAGATTGAGGTAGGCTGTATCACGGTGGCGCTCTCCCCTGGCGGGGCAGACGTCGTACCCAGATCACACCCTTCTCACCCCTTCTCATCCGGCGTAGCTAACAGCGAAAACGAATCACACCGTTGTCACCTTGAAAAACGGCCACCAGGCACTCAGAACAACCTGCTCCGAGAAAATCGATGCCGTAACAACTACTCGACACCAAGAAACTTATGGTTCTTCCCAGCCAAAGTTGGCTCCAAAGATGCTGTAGTCTTTCATATTAACACGTCCTGTCCTGTCCATATTCTCCACCGCAAGCAAATCAGAGCCGACCCAGTCGCCCGAAAATATCCTGAGATCCAACTTATCGACCCTTCCATCCTTGTTCAGATCTGCGATATTGCCCAAACTCGAACCGCTCATGCTCGCTTGCGATGTCCCGCCATATGCACCGACATTGATCCGTTTTCCGTGAGGCCACAATTCCGCAGACCAGTCAGATACCGGATCACCCAAGTCGATACAAACGCTTGTATAATGGTCATATACCCAACTGCCTGAACTCGGATCCCAACGACCGTACCTCGACAGCAGATGATAATCGTTATTAGCTGCATCGGCGAACAATGGATCCTTGTCGAAATTACCGCTGCCCCAAATAAACGTACACCCCGGATCAACTACGACACCTGTCTTACCGTTCTCGAAGTCACAATACGATGCTGTCATAGTGGAAGGAAAACTCGTCGAGCTCTGCGTATAGCGAAGGTATATATGCTCCCCTGCTGGTGCCGTGTTAAGCCAGAAAATACTGTTCCGGAGTACCACACCGTCAGTGTAAGCACACTGGATCGCCCCACCTTCAACTGCTGCAGTATTTTCGTAGAAAACACAGTTCTCACAAGTCACTGGCGCATCCCATAGCGTCATTCCGCCGCCGCCGTCCGTCATCAATCCCATAAGCCTACCAACAGACTCATTCTTACTGATGATACAATTCTTAAACGTTGTTGCCGATGAGTTGTTCACAGAAACACCGCCACCACTGTTGGCCCTATTGCCTATTATCTCATCACTCCGCAGCATTGCAGAAGAACCCGATTGGCTCGCAAAACCGCCGCCTGCAAAACCCGCCACGTTATCCCTGATCATACAGCCTTCGATTAAAGGACGCGAAAACTCGCAGATATAAATCCCGCCGCCGTGGTAATTGCTTGCGATGTTCCTCAAAGCACTGCTCTCTACAAGCATCATATTCGAGTTGTTGGCATAGACTCCGCCGCCCAGTTCCGCAATGTTCTTCACAATAACGCACGACTGTATGACAGGTGACGAATCCATCACAAATATACCACCGCCAGCCAGAACAGATGTACCAGCGAAGTATACTTTCCTACCGCCGCCGTTGGTGATCGTGAATCCTTCGATTATGCAGCGAGCGTCCTCACCTGAATCCACCGTAACGACCGGCTCTTTGCCCATACCATCGATCACCGTCGCACTCGTCACTGACACGTCCGTTGGGTTCGCACTCCGCAAACGTACGTTCTTGCCTTTCAGATCGATATTTTCATAATATCTTCCTTTCAGTACGATGATCGTATCCTCGTATTCAAATGCCGTGTCGATCGCCTCCTGGATCATATCGAAAGGATGATCCCAGCTGCCGTCTTCGGCAGGATCGCTTACTGTTGTATCGTAAGGACCCGGATCGTTCGGAGCATCGTCATCAACATAGAAAGTCTGCGGTCGAGTACATTCACCAAGAAGGCTGATCGAATAAACGGCCTCATCAGGATCGTTGCTCGGAATATCCATATACGCCTTGTAAGACCTTTCATGGCCCGGAATAAAAGTTACCTCGAACGTTGTCGAATCCATCGAACCTATCGGTGAAGACGGTCCGAGTGTCACCGTAAAATAACTCGCGTCTGATCCCGAGACCTGAACACGGGGTTTTCCTTCGAGAACAAGATCGGCACCCCCAAGGTTTTCGATAGTGAACAGCACGCTCTTATCATAACCGATGTTGACATTTCCAAAATCATAATCTGATTTGTGAGGCAGGTCTGTTCCGCCTTCCTTGAGATTGATATCCGGCGGTATGCCGCTCGCGTCAATAGTGAAGTCCGCATCGCTCGTATCCGTGTAAGATGGATCAGAAGTTGAAGTTATCCTGATCCTGCACTGAGTCGATCCCGGAAGCGATACCGTCCACTTGTAAGAACCGTCATTTGCGGTACTTGACGTGATTAATGACCAACTCGAACCACCGTTCCTGCTTATCTCGATCCGCACGTTCTCACCCTGGTTGCCGAAATCATCCCAGCTTATCGTATAAGGATCGCCCGCTTTCAGTGTTTCCCCTCCATTCGGCTTTAAAACCGTACACAGGGGAGGACCGACCGCTATCCGATAAGAATGGCTCTTGTCGTAATCGCCGGAACCATCCTTGAATATCACCAGACCGTGATAGCCGTCGTCAGGAATTGTCACCTGGAACCATTCGTCCTGCCCGTTCCCCAGCGCGTTAGTATAAGCACCGCTCAAATGCTCCCCGGCTTTGGCCTGAGTTGTCTCATCATCGAACAATGCCATCCCCAGATCTGCTGTCCCAGCAGTCTGATCAAGATAGAAGAAATACTCACCCGCATTAAGGTAAACTTCGTATATATCTGCTACGTTGTTACTCAACTGGTTGTAAATACCGTTCCACTGCGTCCCCGGACGCGGATAGATCTTTGTGCTGGTTGCATGCTCGATCCTGTAATCACCCGACCCGTCGTTATCGTTTAAAATTCCCGCGTAGTAAGTACCTGCCACCGCAATATTATCGTTTACAACAACAAACTCCGTTGCATCCCCCGTCTGCATCGACCATTCCAGATAACCCGAGCCAAAGCCGGCAAGGCTGCCGGTATAGTTTCCGATGTCCCAGAGCCTCATTCCGTAATACGTGTTCGGATCTGATGAAACTGCCGCCACGCAGGACCACCACCGGTCAGGATGGACCTGCTGTACCAAGAATGAAAATCCGTCGTTGTTATACCATCCACCTACTGGACCCCATGCGGCTCGAGCCGACGGTGCAGAACGAGTCACAGGACTGTCAAAACCAAGATCAAGCGGAGACCAAACGAACTGCCTGCCCCACGAGTTATCGCCCTCATGTGATTCCAGAACATCATCGTAACGATCCGCTGTATAATACAGAGTATGTCTTCCACCTGGAACCACCCGAATCCCATCGATATTCCTGTACTGTTGTACTGCGCCTGCACCAAGAGAAACGGTGCTATAGAACAGTACTGCTTCATCCAGGAAAACAGCTGTGTTGTGACTACCCGCTGCAACCGCTGAATCGTTTATCCACGCCCAGTTGTAATAAGTATCGTGCGTATTGCCCGGCAGCGTCGCCGTCACCGGGGCATATGTGCTTGTCGCCCCCGACGTATCTCGCGGAACGATCGGATAATCCCAACCTGATGGAGTCGTATCCGTCAGATTAGGCAGACCGCTCAAACCAACTTCTATCAAACCAAAGCCCGTAGCAGTGTAAGTCTCAAGATAACAAGCACTTGAATTCGTCGCAGAAAGCGAATAACCGCCCTCAACATTCGAAGAACGAACCGTCCACTGAGCCTGACCTGAAAAACCACCCTCCAGCTTGCCGATATTCTGCGTCGAGGTCCCGCTCACCAGCACAAAACCTGCAGGTATGCTCAAAGTCACCTGGTTATTGTGAGCCGCCACATCCCCGTTATTCAACACTGTCGCCGTAACCGTAAATTCCATATTGAAATATACCACCGAAGGCATCGAAAGACTTACAGAAAAAGAAGGCGGATCAGCCTGCTCAAAGTTCTCCTCGGTCGCCAGAACATAGTTCTCGCTCGAAGCCCCGTTGATCGAAGTACTCCACGAATAGACCTTTATAACAGTATCCCTCGTCGCATCACAAGAAACCTGGTGAACGTTGTTCGATTGGTGAATCATATCATCATCTACTAGGCTTCCATCGTCCTCATCGTATAAACGCACATTCAGGTCCGTAACCGTATAGTAAACCGTCGGCTCGCTGTCGTCGTTGTATACTGCCCGCCTGTGCCAAACGACTGTGGCCTTGTCGTTGTTATACATCCTCCCCTTATACATCTTGTAATCGTCATCCGTTGCCGTGTCGTTCCTAGCTATGACACTATCCGAAAAATAGTCACTCCGGTGAAAATGGGCGTGGTCAAGATCCATCACACCCCAACCATAAGTTTCATCCCAGTGATCCCCGTCTATAGGCCCGTCGTCACCATAGCTCGTCAACGTCCCCCCATCCGACCACGTCGTAGCCGTATTGATCAGAACCGCCTTCTGAGCTTTAGGATTGTGATTGCCCCCGTCTTCCAACAGTAAGATCGCCCCGGCCACATGTGGGGCCGCCGCACTCGTACCACCGTGATCCGCAAATGCCGTCGTACTCGCGATATCCGTCGAATAAGTATCCGTACCCGGTGCTGTAATATCAGGCTTGCGCAAACCAGAAAGCGTCGGACCCCTGCTGCTCGAAGAAGTAATAACATCGTCCGTACTCGTACAAGTATCCTTGATATCCAGATTCGCCGCCGACATATGGTTATGTGACTGCGGATAGCCTATCTCCTCGGTACCCGCGTTACCCGCCGACTTTGTTATCATCACATACAGATCGTCCACAACCGCGTCCACAAAACGCTCGAACGGCCCGTGTTCAACATCGAGATAATAAAGACTGTAACTGTTATTAACCACCTCCGGGCTCTGTGCTGTCAACGGACAATTCAGCACCCAGTCCATATTCTCCATCAACTCACTCTCTGCCATATTATTATGGGCGCGCGCGTCAAATATCGCGTCAAGACCATACGCTATGCCCGAATAAGTGCTGTGACTGCTCGCGATAACACCTATCGTCCGCGTACCATGTGAACCGCTGTACCCGGATGTCTTCTTGTAGATAGGTCGCTCATCAGATGAAGGCGGCGTGCGATACTTAAGATAAACATGATCTTCACGTATCCCGCTGTCCAGAAGAGCCGCATCGTAATTCCACCCATCATATCCACCGTTCCACCAATCAGCTGTGCCAAGCAGACACGCGCTCTCATCCAGGTCCAGCGTGTAGTGATTTTCCGGCGTTATACTTTTCACAAAAGGCGACCACGCAATCGCGTCAAGCCCTTCTGCCGGAATAACCGCACCGATACAGTTCGCCAGATAGCTCTTCGCCGTTATACGACCTCCGACCCGCTCTATCAGCTTAATAACATTACCCTGCTTGACGGCCACGACCTTCTTCGTCTCTTCCGCAACCTCCTTCTTCATCCCGTCAAGAACACTGTCTATCTCCTTGTTCGTCACTTTCACAAAATCATTCTCATCCTTCGTAAATGCCATCCTGCTCAGTACGTGCTTCTCATCACTGCGATACCTTATATTCCCTTTCCCCCGCTTCTCCTCGAAAAGAGCCTTGATAGTCTCCGCCATCTCCTCTACTGCTGGCAAATGCTTACCCTTGATGCTCTTCGAATGTTTATGCAGTGCCTTGTCACTGAGGCTGATGACAACCTCAACCTCTTCGCTGTTCGCCGCCGACTTCGTCACTGCCGGATGGATCTTACCATATTTCCAATTCGATCTGTCTTCCTCCGTTATTACAGGCTCGATGTCACCGGACTCTAAAATATGATAAAGCTGCCCGCTCTTGCTGCCCGCGAAAACAGCCCCATCCGATTCTGCGACAAAATCGGTCTTCTTGACTTCAATTTTAGCCGCCACCGCTTCCACCGACACGCTCGAGCCGGAAAAAACGGGCACTGAGTCAGCCATACTCCCGCGCGGATCAGGCATGCCCTCGTAGGAATTGTCAACCTGCGCCGGCTCATCATTAACTGCGATTACCGGAACAAGAAGCAAAAAAACAACCAACGTAGATTTGAGAATTGTGGCGACTTTCATAATTCTATTCTCCTTAAAAAGTGCCAATGAAAGAAATTTCACCCGAAATGACGCAGTTCACCTTCCATCGCCCCGCCTCCACTCAGGTGTGTGTCCCCAGCGCTTATTCCCCTGAATTCCCGCTGGCAACAGAAGACCCACCAGGCCATATCACCATGATTATTATAAACCGATCGTCGTAAATTGCAAGGAAAAAATCCTAAACCACAAAAACTAACTCCAAAAATCCTTGTAATGTGTCACTATCAAGTCAATTACAACGGACTAAAATCCGTAACATTTTAGAATTCAAGCTTCACTTGTCCGCTGTCTTCTTCGCCCTGCTTTTGAACGTCCCTTCCTATTGTTTCCTCGTTTAATCCAAGGGTTGAAACAAAATAACCAATCGACCAAATGCTATTAACACCCCAATACACCTTATCCAGAAAGGGAAATTTCCTTCGCATAGCTGCGCCGGCATGGGCTTTAATCATTTTGGCCGACCTCACTTACCGAAAACTTTGGGGGTATAGTCTCTAAATTGAATGTTTCAGTCAAGATGTATAGATAGACTTGGTTCCTCATATACCAACGGAAGCAATTTCTCTGTAGCCTGAGTATCGCCTTGCTCAATTGCGTTCAAAATGCGTGTGACATCGCTCATGTCTCCCCTCAGAATCAGATGTCATTTTTCTATTATCCAAATCTCAGCTATAAGTTCTTCAATCTGCGCATATTTTTCAGTCATATCTACACTTTTTCCGACTATATCATCAGGGGACATTTTATACAAGATGTTATGATTTTTCAAATAGCTATTCTCAATTCCCGCCATGTTGTTTTTTGCAAAGTTCATTGAATCCGAAATTGTTTTTGGAAATTGTGTCTATGGCCTAATAATCTACATTTTTTCGGGCTCGATATATGCAAAATCAGCATCTGTGGAGACATTTCGGAGACAAGGTTCTAGCTAAGAATATGAACAATTTGCGACTCAAAAGAAGGGTGTCTTGTGGTATTGTCTCTTACTTAAATGCTACAGTAAAGATGTGCGGATATGTCGACCTGCCGCAAGGTGGTTTTCGTTCGATCAATAGTTGGATTTTTTTACCGTTCCCAAGCCTCGCAAGCAAAGTCAAAGATCGATGAAAGAAACGGAGGCAGAAATTGAAAACAGCAAATTATTGCAGAGGCCAGGGCGATAGAAGGGGATCATGTTATCGCGATCGCGAACACTCAAGCCACTTTGTTTCTCAGAATCCCGATATGAGTTGTTTGGGCTTTTAGTTGTAACCTGGTTGTATGGATTTCGCTCACTTTTTACAGACGCACGGTCATCACACAGAGTCAATATGAAACCAAGTTTAGCTGGGGCAGGTTGCCGGGTTTTATGTCGGTTTTTGGAGCAGAAAGGGGTAACTTTATTAATTGGCCAAAAATTTTCGAAAAAAAACTGTCCGAGAAGAAAAATCTTGCGAATAATTCCTGGTATAGTTACTACCTGTTAGTGAGTGATTTGGGAAATGTCAGAATTTAGGGGAGGCAAGATATGCGGATAACAGACTGCAGCTGAGTCTGGAGCTTGTGTTGCTGCGGTCAGCGTCGGAACTGCTGCAATGACAGTTCTTGCGGTTTTGTAAGAGACAATCTTCTTGAAATACTCGACTATTTTAGGTAATATATATTTAGTTTTGCAGCAGGCTCAGATCGTCATTATTTAACCATAGTGGCGTTGCAAACAACTTAGCGAGGGCCACACATGGAACATACGACATCACAGAAACTTGGCAAAGAATCCAAGACCGTTGATACACATACTCTCATAACACGCCTGAACAGAGGTTATGTTAGACTCAAACAAGAGATTCATAATGTAATTATCGGCCAAGACAGGGAGGGGGTGCCGGGTCTTGCAAAAACACTAATGGTACGCTCGATATCCAATGTCCTTCGGTTGACCTTCAACCGTATCCAGTTCACTCCTGATTTAATGCCTTCAGATATAACCGGTAGTGACATCATTCAGAGAGACCCACAGTCCAAAAAGAGGAAGTACGAATTTGTTAAAGGGCCAATTTTTGCAAACATGGTTTTGGCGGATGAAATAAATCGTACACCTCCCAAGACCCAGGCCGCACTGTTACAGGCCATGCAGGAACGTGAAGTTACAGTATCCGGCAGGACATATAAACTTGATGAGCCATTTTTTGTTCTTGCAACTCAGAATCCTATCGAACAAGAGGGTACCTATCCTTTGCCTGAAGCGGCTTTGGACAGGTTCATGTTCATGGTTTATATCGACTACCCAACAGCGAAGGCGGAACATTCAATAGTGAAGCAAACAACGACCGGTAAAAAGAGCACAGTACAACAGGTGCTCAGTCAAGAAGATATGGTGCTGTTTCAGGAGATTGTCAAGATGGCCCCTGTCAGCGATGCTGTTGTGGCTTATTGTGTCAGACTTGCCCGCGCCACAAGACCGGGCAATAAAT